>Ga0209410_1000143_pt1 | contig 29729 bp, 30 predicted proteins | sample Mar14436cmmetaG_FD_184135 | JGI IMG/M metagenome (GOLD analysis project Ga0209410, IMG submission 184135) | Marine hydrothermal vent microbial communities from Guaymas Basin, Gulf of California to study Microbial Dark Matter (Phase II) - Marker... ... | reverse complement strand
CCTACTCTTGCTATCAGCTTGTCGCCGAAAACCGCATCCCCCACATACAATACGTCTCCTAGTAGGAAGCCCTTCTGGCAGGGGCTGTGCCCCGGCAAATCCACGACGTGAAACGGGCCAGCATTGTTTTTTAAAAATTTATAGGAAGAAAGCACGACGGGTTCAAACAGCGTGAGCTTTTCGCATTTCACGTGGAAAGGGTAGCATAGCGCCACTCCCTCCCTGACGTTCGGCTTTACAGCAAAAGCTTCACCAGGTGGAATAAAGATTTCATTTGGCTGTAAGTATTCTACCGCGAGCAGATGGTCGCCATGTAAATGAGTCAGTAAAGCGACGATTTCAGAGACGCCGAGCTTTAGGACCGCCTTCTTGAGAAGCTTGCCCCTGTCTTTAGGCATCCCGGGATCTACCACATAGGCTTTTTCTCCCTCCACCGCTATTAGAGAAGCCGGAGATCCTTTAGCGTAGTAAACGTTGTCCGCTATTTTTAGGAGCCTGATTGAGGGCATTTTAGAGCACCGTGGCAATAAATATAGTAAAAGCTTCCTTTTGTTTCCTACGTAGCTACCCGCCGCCGATAGGCGGCATTACGGCTACTTTATCTCCCTCCTTTACGTCCGTTTCGAGCTTTGCCGCTACACCGTTAACTAAGACTATGATATTCTCTCTTGGCACTTCAAGTATTTTGGGAAAGAATTCGAGTAAGTCTTTAACCTTACCCTTCCTCATTTTTATGGTTGCTTTTTTGCAGCCCGCTAGATCTGCAAAGTAGCCTAAAAATTCTATCTCGATCATGCTACTCGGAAAGCGGCACGTGCTTACTCAGCTCTTCTGCGACATCCTCCAGTCCTAGTTTTCTAAGGGTCGAGATTCTCGGAACCCCTCTCTCGTCCCAGCCCCTCATGCTATAATACCAGGAAAGCATTTTCTCGTAGCCGTCCCAGCTCAGCTTGGCTCCCTTATACGGCCCCTTGGTTAGGGGCTGCTCGAACCACTTTGCGGGCGGGCGGTCCATTTTTCTGCTCCATCCTCCATACTCTCTTACCCAGTAGCTTCTTATCAGCGCGTATACGCGGTCGGCAACCTCGTAGAGATAGTCCATAGTGACAGAGAATCCCGTGGCTGCGCTGAAGAGCTTCAAGTACCAGTCTAGGCTAAAGCCTAGCTCTACCCATGGTAGGCGGCAAGCAACGAGGGTTTCAAAAACTCCTCCTCTGATCCTCTGCATCCAGATAAGCCTCTCAACTTTCTCCCTGGTGTATCCTAGCCGCTCCGTCTGCACTTCCCATGAAATAATCCACGCATCTTTGTGATGTGCGCCTATGGGGCTCGTACCATAGGCCAAGGCCATAGCTGGAGCCGCGTGACAGTCATATCCCGTTACTTCCAGTCCCTTAACGTGAACCGCGATTTTCTCAGCGCCGTTGCCTACTGCTTTTGCCGCTCTTTTTACCCCTCGTGCCAACATTTTGCCGAGCTCTGTTCTTCCGTAGGCTATATCTTTTATTAACTCTCTTACGGCTTTTGAGTCGCCCCACTCCGGGACATCCTTTAGCAGGCCTTTTTCGCCGGCCTCTATTGCGAACCCTATGGTGTTTCCTAGGCTTATTGTGTCGAGTCCTAGCATGTCCGCTATCCTGTTAAGCGCTGCAACTTCCCTTAGGTCTCCTATTCCTAAGTTAGAGCCGAGAAGCGCTACGTTCTCGTAGTCCAGCTCGGCGGGCATTTTATCCGAATCGTAGATTACGTTTCCGCACTGCATGTTGCACAGTGGGCAGCCTCTTCTTTCTACCTTTATTTTTTCCATGGCATCTCCACTTATCTTGTCCGCGTGGTCGAAGACTCCTTCGCTGAAGTTGTAAGTAGGAAGAACGCTGTTCGCCTGGGACCATTGAATAGCCGCCATCGTGCCCTGCCTTATCCAGAACTCATAATTGGGTTTGGCTTCTATGTCTCTGTAGGCTTCTGCAACCAGCTTGCTGTAGCGTTGTTTATCGTATATTTCCGGCTGCTTGGTGCCCTTGAAGACTACAGCTTTAAGATTCTTCGAAGCCATTACAGTGCCGATGCCGGGCCTTCCCCCCGCTCTTCCCTCTTGGGAAATAATAGTCGAATAAAGTACGCCTCTTTCGGCGGCTGGTCCCACTACCAGTATGCCGGAGTTCTTTCCATGCCTCTCTTTAAGCTTGCGCTCAGCAGCGAATGTATCCAGACCCCACAGGTCCTCCGCATCTAAGAGTTCTGCTTTTCCGTTCTCAACATAGAGGTAAGAGAGCTTTCTAGCCTTACCCTCTACAACTAAGGCGTCGAAGCCGCTCCACCTCAAATGTACGGCGGCTAGCGAGCCTAGGTTGCCGTCGCCATAGCCTCCTGTTAGGGGGCTCTTGGCAGCTACTACAAGCTTCCCCGTGCTTGGACCGGGCAAGCCAGTTAACGGGCCTGCTGCGAATACCAGTGGATTAGCAGGCGACAGGGGGTCTACGCCAACCGCCCTCTCCCATAGTATTCTGGCGGCAAAGCCCCTACCACCAACATATTTCCCTGCGAAATCTCCTCCATATTCCCATACTTTGAACCTAGCCTTAGATAGGTCATAGAACAGGATTTTTCCCGTCCAGCCTTTCAAGGCCTCCCCCAATATTATTAAACGCTCTGCCTATATGATTGTATTTCTAAGCCTATGTTAACCCAAGCTCCCTTAATATGTCGGTTAAATCTGGTATGCGTTCTTTCAAATTGCCCAGCGCCTTGATGCTTGACTCCATGATTTCCCTTACCCCTCTTATTCCTTGGTCGTAGTAGCGTCGAGCTTGCAGGTATGTTGAAGCGTAATCACCTGCTTTTGCAACTTTCGACTCTAGAGTGTCCTGCTTCATCCATTCTTCAAGAAGGCTTTTGACCTCGCCTTGAAGGGGCAACATATTCAATGCTTGCCTTTCTATTTGTTCCCTAGTTTCACCGCACGCGTCGGAGGTCCACTTGGGAATATCGCCCATAACTGATTCGGCTAGGTCGTGGATTAGCGCTAGTGCTGCCGCTTTCTCAGGCGATATTTCGTATCCCTTCTCTTTGAGCTTGTAAGCTATTAGAAGCGCTAAAACTGCGGACTCCCATGAGTGTTCCGCCACTGTTTCCGCCTCTGAGTGCGGCACGCCTCGTAGCATCCAACCAGTCCTAGAAAGATTCTTTAAAGCTTGAAGTAGCTCATCTAGCATCATATCTATTCCACGAAAAATGGATGCATAAGGTAAAAACCTTTAGCTCCACTTTATGGAAAACTCGTAGCGGCAGGTTTCGTTGAAAATATACACATCTTCTATTCGATTAGGTTGAGAAGATAGCTATGCGCGCTTTAAAGTTTAATTCTTCGCTGCTATTCTATTACTGGGGGATGAGGAGGCGGTGGCTGTACGAGTGGTGAGTGAAGGGTAAGCTGCCTGACCCTATTCTTTTAGCCCTTTTTGAAGCCTAGTGCGGTTCCGCCTAAGAAGCCTGTTCCGAATACTAGTTTACCTGCATCGCTTATTTTTGAAGCTGCTGCAATTATCCAGTTTAACGCAGTAGATGTTTGTAGGAGTATATTTTCCAGAGATTTTAGGTTAATGTAGATTATACCCTGCGAGGCTAGAAAAAGAATAACTAGTAGTATTATGCCTAAGAAGATGGCCACTATTTTTGCGAGTTTTTTGATTGCATAGCCTACGAGAAAACCAGCTATTGCCCCCGCTGCACCCGAGAATATCAGTGGTTCAAGGTTTTCCATCGTTTTGAAAGAATAGAAAATGAAGATATAAAGATGAAGACGGCATCCGCGACATATGAATAGCATATTACTGGCGTAGTTAATGTTACTCTCAGGGCTGTTAAAGTTGACTGGTCCTGGACCGGGCAAAATAAAAATCGCTGACAGCGCTTCACTTTGCGGCAAGGCGCGATGTATTGAAGTGGCCTGCGAAGTTTATCTTCACGTTAAGGGCTGGAGTTTAGCTAGAGTTACGCATATAGACGTTGAGTGTCCAGAAATGAATTCGATTTTAAAGCCGGGTGAGGGGGTCTACGTGAGAGCTGCTTTTAGGAATTGCACTCTGAGAATTTTTCTTAGAAGACGCGTTTACCTACCCTCCCTGGGCATTGTTGTAAACGAGATCCGTGTTAGATCCGATCTCTTCAACACACTAGAGAACAGATCTTCGTGGGCTTATCTTGGCGGAAAAGTAGGTGGTGTATTCGTAGGCTTCAGGAAGGAAATTATTACTGAACTTGAGAAAGTAGCCAAAAGCATGGGCGTAGAGCCGAGATAGTAGGTAACTATTACCTAAGGAATTACCAGGGGGTTTCTATTTGGCTTATTTCTGTATATTTTATTTTGATGCCCCAGTCCTTCACGTAGTCTGGCATGAAGCTCGCGTATTTTATGTATCTTTCATCACCTAGCGCGAATACCGCTTTATCTTCTGGAGAGCGTATAGCCCTTCCAAGCGCTTGAGACGCTCGTCTAAGTGCTGGTAATATATATCCATAGAGTGTGCCTTTCTCCTCGCCATATAGTTCCTTGTAGTAGTCTAGGTAGAGCCTGGTCCTAGTTGTAGGCTTTTCGAAGGGTATCCCCGCTAGAAATATTGCCTGTAACTGTTCACCTGGGAAATCCGCTCCTTCCGCAAACCTCCCGCCCATGGGAGCTATTAAAACACCTCTTCCCTGCGAGTTCTTAAAGGCTTCTAGCATTTTCCTGGACTCCTGCCCCCTCATGTTTTTTCTCTCGACAAAAACCTCTAGCCCTAAGCTTTCTAGCCTGTTTTTAAGTCCTTTCTTGATTAACTCATTTTGGACCCTATAGCTCGCCGTAAATACTGCAGTATTAACACTAACCCTGCGCCTGAAGTCCACTATCGTTTGAACGTATTTCTCAGCAATCTCGGGAGAAAGCTCTTCGCCTCTCGTCGAAAGTCCCTCCACAATATAAACCTTAACGTTTTCAGGATTGTAAATATTCGGCACGCTCATCGCTATATAGCGACGTAATCCTACTACTTCGGCGAAGGCCTTTATCGGCTTAAGAGTGCCCGACATAAATATGCAGCGCTTAAAGCGCCTCCAACGCTGAGACAGTATTTCCGCCGCCCTCATGTCCCAAATGTTAAGCCTGAGAGTTTCTCTTTCCTTTTCAGCGATAAAGGCTATGCCTCTCATACCCTTTAATTCTAGGGCATTAAGCCAGAATACTGAAAACCTGTATAGAGACGATCTAGGCCTCTTTCCCTCCCGCAACCTTTCTCTCCTAACTCTTTCTCCGAGCTTCAATGCTACCTCAAGCTTTGGTTCATCTTCTCCGCGCACGAAGTCTTCAACCTTGAATTCGACGTCCTCCTCTTCGCCAAGATTTTCAAAATAGCGTTTTGCTTCGTCCGCTACTCTGCCTAAGAGCTCGACGACACCTTCATCGCAACCTACTTCGTCGCATTCCTTTAGTGCGCGCTCGATAGTTCCTGTCGTTATGACGTCCGAGCCCAGCTCTATTCTCTGCAAATTATGAGCTTCGTCAACGACTAGAAAGGACTCCTTGAAGTCTATGAGCCCCTTGATGCTCCACTCAAGCCTCGGGTCTACCACGTAGTTATAGCTTAGAGAGACTACATCCACGTAATGTAGCAGCTCTCTTTGCACGAAGTAGGGGCACATGTTCTCAGCCACTGCGAGCTCGTATACTTCGCTGTAAGTTAAGGGGCCCTCAGACGTGAACATCTCGGGCTCAAAGTTTTCTCGAAAGGCCCTGTAGTAGGGGCATCGCCTTCTCTCGGTCCTGCATAGATACGTTACATCGCTGTGGTCCATTTCACCGTACTTCCGCGCCAGGGGACACATGTCGCGTTTGCCCCTGTAGCTTAGCCCGAACAGGTCTAGCCCCGTCTTCTCCGCGATTACCTTGAGCTCCTCGATGGGCCTGTCAGTTTCGTTGCCGGTCCGTACAGCCCATATGACCTTGTATCCTTGCCTGATGTAGGGTATAAGTGATGCAAGTATTACGGGCGTCTTTCCGAAGCCCGTGGGCGCATGTAGGCATATGTGCCACTGCCTAAGAGCTCTATAGATACTCCTCACTGCTTCGAGTTGGAAGCGACGAGGCTTATAGGGGAAGTACCTAAACGGATCCGACATTGCATCAGCCTTTAAATAAGATCGTTCAAATCTAACGCGTCCCCCGTTTTTTACATTTTTCTTTATATTTCTCCTCCAGTTCAAGTAAGTACTTTTTAACTTTTATACCGGCCGTGTATCCTCCCAGCTTACCGTTGCTTCGAACAACGCGGTGACACGGTATTAATATTGGTACGGGATTGCGTGACAAAGCATTTCCCACAGCCCTAAAAGCCCTTGGGCTTCCTATTTCCGCAGCTATATCCTTATATGTCCTAGTCTCCCCGTAAGGTATGCGCTTCACAGCGTTCCACACCTTAAGCTCAAAGTCTGTTCCTTGAGGATTGACTGGTACTGTAAATTCGCACCTTTCTCCGGCGAAGTATTCGCTGAGTTCCTTTAATGCCCCTTCTAGTAGCGTTTTGGCACGGGACGAGCTTGGCGCGTAAGAAATTTTTAAGGGCGGCGTTTGTCCTATGCAAATTCTTATTATGCCCTTATCGCACGCGTAGATTCTTATTTTTCCTATTGGAGAATTCATTTCCGCAAACATGTCTCCCGATACCTCCAGGGCGTTCTTTGATACTGATCTCTACTTGACTACCAGTACTGGGATTTGGGATTTTTCGAGAATTTTCCGCGTTACGCTTCCAGGGAACGCCGTAAGTATGGAGCGGGAGCGGTAGCCAACAACGATGAGGTCATATCGTCCGTTCTTTACTTCTTCAACTATTTTTACAGCTGGATCTCCCTCTGCGATAATAAATTCGGGACGCAGACCATGAGCTTCCGCGCTAATCCTTAACTTTTCGAGGATGGGGAAGGTCTCTCTCATAATTTTTTCTCGTATACAGGGAGGTAGAGGCGTTAGCGAGTGAAGTCTTTCCTGTAGCTGAGTAAATGTTGCTATAAGTCGGGGCATGCGTAGCGTTGTCCGCGGTATGACGTAGATAAAGTAGACTTCGGCTTCCAGTTTTTTCGCTAGCTTTACAGTGTATTCTCCGACTCTCAAGCTGTTCTCTGTGCCATCAACGGCCACAAGAATCTTCAACTACTATTCACCGGGCTCCCTAAGTTTAGAATGTAAAACTCCTACAAAAAACCTAGCCACAGCAGCAATCACAAATAACAGCCTAATAGCTGCCCATCGCCCCATTATTGGTATCAGATAGTTGGCCGCTATTCCTCCCATAAGAGACCCGAGAGAAAAGCACAGACCCATGGACATGTTGAGCAGAGCTACATAAGTTGCTCTTACATCCTCCGGCGTAACCTTCAATATGTATGCTTGAAGGGCAACCACGAGAAAAGCGGATATCACGTTTAAAGCTATGTTTGTAACTAGTATTGCTTCAAAGCGAGGCACGAAGCCATAAATTATTGGATAGAGGCAGAACGAAGTTCTTCCAATTACAATAAATATTTTTTTACCGTACCTGTCTACGAATTCCCCAGCCCAGTTCTGAGTGATTAGTGATGTAACGTTAGAAGCTATTGTGAGGATAGATATTTCGTAGACTCCCAGTTTCATCTCGTTTCCCACGACTTCCGTAAATAGGGGCCAGGCCATGGACATCGCGATGCCGTAGGCCGACGAAAGTGCTAATAAAGCTTTAAAGTCCCTATTTAAAGCTGACAATCGGATAACTGAGAGGCTAAGCTTTCTAGCCGCCCTAATTTTTGGTTGACTGATTGTTAAAGCAAATAAAGCCGCCGCGACGCCAGTGAACATCGAAAGGTAGAATGGTACGTGAAACTCCTGAATTCCTCCTCTAAATAACTGCGAAATAGCTCCTGCCAGCATGGTTGCGGCCAGCGAGCCTAAAGTGCTGAACTGGTTTATCCTGGACAGAACAGCGCCCATTCTATCAACTGGGACGAGAAGACCTAGAAGAGCCGTCCAAGATGGAGCCGCTGCCGAGCTGAAGAGACTTTGAATAGATACGAAAATTACGAACTGCATAGGCTTGTCAGTGCTAAGAATGAGCAACCACATGAGAGCTGAAACAGCCATAGAGAGAGCGACAATGAGCTTGTATCTCCTCACCTTATCTGCAATGTATCCCCATATTACTTGCATTATATTTCCTGAAAAGTTGATGAAAGAGTGAAAGAAACCTAGTTCTAATGGTGAGGCTCCAAGACGAGCTGCGTATACGCCTAGAAATGGGTTGCTCAAACCCATACTAAAGGACGAGGCTAATACAACTGCGTACACTCTTAATTTTTGTTTTTCATACTGCTCTTTGTCTGACATTTAGGCATCATCTCCTAGAGAATAGCTTCGCTTAACGTTAAACCAGCTATAAGATACGCTCTATCAAATGAATCTTAAATGTATCACTTAGGAATAGGTTAAATGTTGTCCTTTGACACGTTCCTGTTAAAGAGGGAGTAATGGTATTACAGGCGAGACAAAAATGAGATCAAGAATTCTTTCTCCTCTTTTAGTTCAGATATCTGCTTTTCCAGTTTAGCTATTTGAACATCTATTTCTTTCAACCGCTCTGGTATAGCGTCTATCCATGATGTGTCCCCACCTAATCTTTCTACAACTCTTTTCATTTCTTCAAGCTTACTTTTAGATATGTAACCCTTCGGCTTTGCGCCGCTTTCCTGCGGTCTCACCCTATCTCTCCCGATAGCACCCTCAGATTTATCTCTAAATCTCTCTCTTAGAAAACCCGCTTCCACAGCCATTTATCATTACCTCCAACTTCTACCCCCGAAACGTTACGAATATAGCTATTAAGGGGTCGAAGAACTCGACTAGACGAGCTTAAATAAATATTAACCAAGTTGCTCGGATTTAGCGATGCTATATTTTTATCATAGGGAATAAGAGTGGGTGTATTACGGAGCCACCTATTCCTACCAATTCTGCACTTATTAAAGATTACAAAATAATTGGAAAACTTGCTCATTTTCTCCACTATTTTACGCGAGGAAGGAGACTCGTCGAGAACAAGAATCACGGGGATGTTTTCGGGCGTTAAAGTCCAGGCGGGATCCGCTGGCAGATCAATAATCAACAAATCAAAGAATTCATTCATACTATTTATAATGTCGTTAACCTGGTTCCAAGAGACGCCTGGAGGAATATAACCGCTAGACGGCATAAGTGCGAACCTAGTGCCTGCAAGCTTTCCTCCAAGTTTTACATATCTAGCTGCTTCATACCACTCTACTTCCCCCAGGAAAAGAGAGGAAACATTGGGCGGCGAAGGGTTTTCTAGTATGAAGTCTACAGAGCCACCTAAATCTAAGAGCATAACGCTTTTTCCCGCTAAGCTCAAAAAAATGGCTAAAAACACCGAAACCGTAGACTTCCCAGTTCCACCTTTATGCCCACTATAAACCGCTATTGCCTTCATATATCCGTGAATGTTGTTAAAAAATTATTTAAAGAGAGCAAAAAATTAAAAATCAAGTAAAAAGCTGGAAAAATAAAATAGTGCGGATTAGAGAATATTTAAGGTGGTATTTTGAACGTAATCGGCGAGCTACAGCCCGGCGAAATTCTCGAAGGAAGCAGAGGAACCTACAGAATAGAACGCAAGCTATCTGTGGGCGGCATGGGAGTTGTATGGCTAGCGCAGGCGATAGAGGAGGAGAAGCCCGTTATAATTAAGTTCCCCAGAATAACGGGAGACCCTCAGCGAGATCGTATAAATATGGACAAACTAGTGCAAGAAGCCAGGATACTGCTCCTCCTAGACCATCCCCGAATACCAGCATTAGTAGACGTGATCTCCATAGACGCGCTAGACATCCCTGTTATAGAGTATATCGATGGGGAAACTATGGAAAGAATTTACATGAACTCGCCGACGCCGGTGGAGGAAGCCACGGATATTATACTTAAGGTGCTCGAAACAGTTTCCTACATACACTCGCTCAACATCATACACAGGGACATACGGCCGAAGAACATAATGATAGACAGGAAGAACGAGATTCATTTAATAGACTTCGGCACAGCCAAGTACTTCTATGAGCAGATACAAGACGTTGTCAGCGCACCCGGAGGCTACACGGCACCAGAACAACTTAAATGGTCCTCCACCCCCCAAAGCGACATATGGTCAGTAGGCGCCACATACCTATTCCTACTCACAGGCAAACACCCATTAACGTTCTTCAAAGGCTACCCTGAAAACCCTCTACCAATCAACCCGGACGAGATTGTTCCAGGACTGCCGGAGCACATCTCATACGCTATAAGGAAAGCGCTCATGCCCCACCCCGAAGACAGGTTTGCAAGTGCAGAAGAAATGATAGCAACCCTAAGAGGCCTAGCAGTACCAGTAAAGAGAACATTACCTATCCTAGTAGTGGCGGGAATAGAGGTGCCTATAGTGAAAAGGAGGGTAATAATTGGCCGCGCGCCGCGCTCTCAAAGCGGTCCCGTAAGGGTGGAGGAAGAAGATGGCTCGATGAAGCTCCTTATACGAGACCCAAAAGCCTTCATCAGCAGGTCACACGCAGAAATCTACGAGTCTGAAGGGAAATGGTACATACGCGACTTAGGCTCACTTAACAAAACCGCTGTGTCCATGGGTCTCGGAGGATGGCAAATAGTCTGGAACGGCAGGGGCAGAATATCCGACCCTGCACCGCTAAAAGATGGGGCAATAATAGCCCTAGCATACAAGGAAGATCTAGGGCCTTACTTTACTATAACATTTCGTGCCCCCCAGAAATAGCCTAAAACTATTCGGCTGGACCCATTTCTCTAAAAACTAAGTTTACCACTCCAGCCGGACTTATTACGTCGCCATCTTTAACTGGACGAGGACCCTTGCCTCTTATATCCTCGCCATTAACCATGGTGCCATTAGTACTGTTAAGGTCCTCTATGTACCACTTTCCAGCACGGTAAAACATCCTGAAATGCCTCCTGCTAATTGTTCTAGCGGCATCCCACGGCAGGAACTGCTCAAAATCTGAGCGGCCAAAAACCCTCTCAACATCGGCTATTATCAGCTCTTTTCCGCCCGGACCCTCTAGTTTTGCAAGAGCTATAAGCGGTATTGTCCCCCTATCCGCTACAACTGTTTCCTCTACCTGCGGAGCTTCAGAAACAGCAACTTCGGGAGCTAATGGTGGCCGAGAAAACCTAGTTTTTCTGAGTACTAAAATTACAAGCATAACTGCAACCAGGGCTATAGTTGCAACAGCTACGATAAGAAACGGATCGAAAAAAGACTCGCTGCTGGCCTTTGTAGTAAATGTAAATATTAGATCTACCTCCCCCAGTGTTTTGTTTCCATACTCATTATATACTCGTATCCTCACAGCATATGTCCCCTCAGGATCGCTAGATGAAAGCTGGAACTCCAGCTCCGGAGGTCTGGTTTCCCCGCCTGTACTACTAATAGTTAACTTATCCGCAAGCTGCCTCATTGGAAGCTTGTTCTCCGGATATATGAGCCAGGCATCAACTTTTACCTCGTAAGCGCTGCCAGAATAAAAGGTGACTACCACGGAGTCGCCGGGGTGAAATTCGTTTGTATCTTCTCCTTTATGGTTTTTCAGCCACATGGAGAGTAGCGAACCATTAGGCAGCTGCACAGATTTCGGCTGCGCGTATGCGATAGCCAACAATATTAACATTGTTATGACAAATACTGATAGTACCTTTCTCATAAGCATCTCATCCTTCCTTCACTCTTCTCTTATAAAAAGGAAACTAAGACAATCAACGAATGCTTACACAGCGAAGAGCATACTGTAGAGTATAGTTAGCAAAGATTAAATATTGTAAGTAACTAGTATGACGCAGGGTTGGTCATGATAGACTTGTCTAAAATAGCTAGAGACATAGCAAATAATAGCTGTGAAAGCGGAAATCCACCAAGAGAGGAAATGGTTGTACGCGGACTATGCTCTCGTGGGTTAATAAAGGCTTTTATTTTCGTTGAACACCTAAAAAGGCTCGGTTTATATAAGGATGAGATTACAGAGGAAGGCCGGAAATTCGTACATTATGGCGAAAAAATAGCATCCTTAGTTAAAAAATCGCAGAAAGACTTCTGGGATGACAGAGGATATGTTTTAGGTGCTGTACTTTTGGCGATTATTGACTGGCAGAGCCAGTTCAAGTCTGCTGAAGATTTTTTGGAGAACGTGGACAAAGTAAGTAAGAAAATAGCTCTGCTTTTAAAAAATCACCCTAAAGCTTTCGAAAGACTAATGTTTCTGATTACGCGATACGACTTCTCGGAAGGATGCGATATTCACTGCTTAATTCAGAAACTTCTCAAATTTTACTAAAAATTTCGATACATTTATAATTAAAACCCGCTTTAAAATATTCGGGGATTTATATGAGCAACCTAGTTGTTTGGCACCTGGTCGGGTCCATACTTATTTCTTTGCTTATAAAAAAGGGAGAATACAGAGAAGCGAACAAGCTAAGGAGCATGGGTCCAGATCACCCCTTAGTATTAGAGGCTGAAAAAGTATTGGGGAGGCTGCTTATTCCTCGAGGAGGAATTAGTTGTCCTAGGCTCGAGGCAGAGTTAAAGGAAGCTTTAAAACGAGATCCTCAAGGACTTCGCGCCATCCTTGATGGAGTAGTGGAAAACTATGTAAAAAAGAAAACTAAAAGAAAGTATTATATGGAAAGCACATGCTAGAGGAATATTTCTTCTCCCGGCACTCTCCTGAAGGGCTGTATATCTCCGATATGCTCCGCTCCAGTTGCAAACCTTACCAGCCTTTCGATTCCTATTCCAGCGCCTGCGCTAGGAACTAGCAAGCCTTCTCGCGCTAGTGCTAGATAGGGTTCGAAGTTCTTGGGGTCGAGTCCGTCAGCCGTGATTCTCGATATTATTCTTTTGTATTCCCATTCTCTCTCTGCACCTGAAAGTGCTTCGCCGTAACCTTCGGGGTATATTAAGTCGTAGTTTCGGTAGTGTCCAGGGCGTTCGGGATCCTCGCGGTCGTAAAACTCTCTTTTGAAGCATGTAACCCAGAATGGCGTGTTGTGAATCTTTGAAGCTGTTTCTTCCCATTCCTTGCCGTACTTTTCGATCATCTCGTGGGAGGTGTATCGCGGGAAGGGTTTAGAGGGTATTTTTAGATCTCTTCCAAGCTTTTCAAGCTCCTCGGCCCGTTCCTTCTTCACACGTTCTAAAACGTAAATCACTAGATCTTCTACTAGGCTCATAACATCGTCCATCGACGCACCCTTGATTTCGAAGTCCATCTGCGTGAACTCAAAGAGGTGCCGGCGAGTGATCTTCCTAAAGCTTTTTTCGAGCCTAATATTAGGAGACATAATGTATATTTTATCTAGGCCCATTGCTACAGCTACCTGCTTGTGAAGAATCATGCTCTGAGTTAGCGTTAGTTCTCTGCCTGCATACTTTATTTTGGGCGTTCCTTCTATTGTGCTTCCTGGGTCTGGCCACAGGGGATCCGTTACAGTTGATGTGAGCACCGGCATTAACTGAAGAAAACCTCTATCTGTCATAAAGTCGTGAATCGATTTCAGTATTGTTGTTTGTATTTTTATTATTTCTACGAGATTTTTCGGTTTTTGAAGTAAAACTGAAGCCTGCACACTTATCGCCAGCTTTCATCTTCTGAATAGTGATATAATATTTTTCATTAAACATCGGAAATTTTTTCATTTAATACATGATATAAAGGCTATTCTAAGAAAAATTTTCTATAAAAACCTCTTTTATAAGTATTAAATTCACGCATGGTTTCTTCGCAATATTAATTGGACGGTCAATTAAATATTTGATGAAGATTTTAATCGCTGGTTTACTGCAATTTGACTCGGGTAAAACGTCGCTGGCAGCAGCTCTTACAGCTCAGGCCCGCATGCGAGGCTTTAACGCGGTCGCTGTAAAACCCGTAGGTGGACATAGCTTTTGGAGCCAATTTGATACTTTGATTCGAAGTGAGCGGTTGGGTAAACTTGTAGGAGAAGATGCTTACATCTTGTGGAAAGCTTCCGGGGAAGTGGAGCCGCTAGAAGTTATATCGCCTTTTGACGTAGCAACAATAGCGCTTGATATCAGGAAGATCGGGGGAGTGTCTAGCTATTTTAAGAATTCTGAAAGTATCTTTGAATCCGCGGTATTAGTTAGGCTATCTAAGGTATTGCATGAAAAAATAGTCAACGAACACTTTGTATTAACTGATAACTTACAGAAGGGTGTTGCTACTCTTGCAAAGCGTGTTGCCGCTTTAGCGCAAAAACTAAAGGCTAAAGAGATCAGTAAGAGGGAATTCGCGGAACTCACAGTCAGGGCGATATATAGCATAGACGAGATCCTTTCAAAGACGATTTCTAAATACGATATCGTCATAATAGAGTCATTTAATAACGCTGCTTGCCCTACCCCCGCATCTATATCGGCAGACAAGGTTGTAATCGTGGCTCCCGGTTTAGCAATGGTATTTGATGGCGCTAAATATCGAGCTGCAATTCAGCAGCTAGCTAAAATTAAGTTTTTGGAAATCGTTACCAGCGAAATACTAAACATTATAAGCCCAGAGAAGATTTTTGAAATAAAGCCGCGTAGCAAAGATAACCTCTATAAGCCGTTAGACGATATCAAACGGATATTGAATTACTTAGTAGGGGGCTAATACGCTCTATACCTTACTACAACGTATGGTCCCCTTTTCTCGGAGTAGCATAAAATTATGTAGTCTCCCTCGATAAGCCTCCAGTTTTTCACGCGAAGATACTTATCATTGCGCCAGACAAAAACTCCATTCAAAGAATTATTATCCGCGAGCACGTGGGCTTCTCCCTCTCTAATAATATACGCATGTACAGGGCTTACATACCTTCCCGGGTCAAATATAGGTATTTCGCACTGCATTGCGCGGCCTATCCTAATCTTTCTAAATCCTCCAAGCATGTATGCTCTGCCGCCTATGACGAGGCGGGAACCTATCGATGCAATACGTCTTAGAATATACAAATATTCTGAAATGCTTAATTCCCGTCTTCCTGGCTCCGCCTCAGCCGCCTTTCTAGTAACTTCGCCTAAAATATGGTTATGGTTTGAAGGGTTGCCTGTTAGAAGCCATGAAGTTAAGGCAGCTAAGGAGTATACATCACAACTTGGCGTAGAATACCCCAACGCGGCCTCAGGACAGCTGTAACGGGGAGTTTCCGCCTTTGGAGCTTCATTACCATGGGGATACGCGACGCTGAAGTCGATAATTGTTATTCGTCTCGGCGAGATTACTATGTTGCTTGGCTTAAGGTCGCGGTGTGCTATGCCCTTAGAGTTTATGTATTGTATTGCACTGGCTATTTCGAGTATCAGATCTATTACTTGAACTGGATCTAGCGGAGGCTTAAAGGCTTTGGATAGCGGTGTGCCTTCAATCTTTTCTAATACTACGAAAGGTGTCCCTTTGTATTTGCCTTTTCCAATGAGTTTCACTATATAGGGATGATTCATTCGGCTGAGTATTTTTCCCTCATTCTCTATCAGTTTCGATGAGTCAAAATGGACGTCTCTCCTAGGAATCTTTAAAACGACTTCTATTTTTAACTTATGATCCCAGGCTTCGTAAACCTCTGCAACTCCTCCGCGCGCAATGAGTCTTCTAGGTTCCCAGCGTCCAAATATAAGCATTTTTGGTATCCAAAGGTTATAAAATTGTAGTTATGGTTATTTTTTACTCGTGAGTTCTTCAACTAGCTCTTTTGCGCGTGGAAACGTTATCTTACCTTCCTCTATCATTCGACGCGCCACTTCCTCTATTAGGTCTCCGGTGGCGCCCGCCATTACAGCCAAGTTACGAGCGTGTAGCTTCATGTGTCCTCGTTGAATGCCTTCTGTGGCCAGAGCCCTTAGAGCCGCGAAATTCTGCGCCAGGCCTACAGCGCCCATGACTTCTGCAAGTTCTTTAGCTGTCTTAACGCCCAGTATTTTAAGCGCTACCTTGGCTACAGGATGAACTTTTGTAGCACCGCCAACTATGCCGACAGCCATCGGCATCTCCAGAGAACCAACAAGATTTCCGTCTTCATCCTTCTCCCAGTGGGTTAGCGGCTCGTAGCGGCCAAAGCGAGCCGCATATGCATGAGCACCCGCCTCTATTGCTCGATGATCCTGAGCCGTAGCAAGGGCAACAGCTATTACGCCGTTCATTATGCCCTTGTTATGCGTAGCTGCGCGGTAGGGGTCTGCTGCAGCAAAAGCCCAAGCGTCAACTATTGCATCTACAACTTCTTCACCGCCTATATCCTCCTTATATACCTTAACCCATGATCTTACAAGCCTCCTGTCCGCTAGGTTGCTTATAATGCGTAAATGAGTCTTCCCCCCAGTTATTTTCTCGATGAACGGGGAAACGCTCTCTGCCATAGTGTTTACTGCGTTTGCGCCCATGGCGTCTCGCACGTCCACGAGCAAGTGCACGATCACCATGGGACCGCGCGGCGAGTCAACAACCCTCACTTCGAGGTCTTTTGCTCCGCCTCCCAGCTTTACGAGTATCGGGTCCTGTTGGTTTGCGAGTTCGAGTATCTCGTCTTTATGCTCTATTATTTGCATCTTCACGTACCACGGGTTTCTTAGCTTAATCACCTGTATTTGTCCGATCATAACCGGGTCTGTAGCTACAGATTTTATTCCTCCGTCTCTCCGCATAACTTTTGCCGCGTTGCTAGCAGCTGCCACTACGCTGGACTCCTCAATAACCATAGGCACCATGTAATCTTTCCCATTTATTAGAAAGTTAACCGCCACAGCGAAAGGATAAGCCATAGTGCCGATAACGTTTTCGATCATTATGTCCGCCGTCTTGAAGTCAAGATTACCCTCCTTTAGCAGCAGAGCCTTTTCTTCGTCCGTAAGCCCCGCGAAATCAGCTACTTTCTCTAGCCTTTCCTTAATGGGAAGCTTGTAGAACCCAGGTATTCGGGAAGTTTTTTCCCCGGGCAATCTCAGCACCAACGACATGAATTCGCTTCCTGTATAATACTATTTCGCCTCAAAGCGAACTTCCAAGCTTTTCTAAAAGCTCCATATATTTACGGGAGCGCCATGATAATCACGATATGCCTCTGTTCATCGTTTTCGAGGGCATAGACGGCGCAGGGCTGACAACGCATGCCACATTAACGGAGAAATTTCTTCAACGCATGGGTTTTAAGGTCCTACTCACCAAGGAGCCAACGGACGGGCTTATCGGCGGGCTAATAAGGGCAGCGTTGAGGAAAGAGTGGACAGCTGATCCCGCAACTCTCCAGCTTCTCTTCGCTGCCGACCGCAGCAGGCACGTTAAAAAAGTTATAAAGCCCGCCTTAAAGAAAGGCGTGCACGTGATATCGGACAGATATCTCTTTTCAAGCCTTGCCTACGGGTCTCTAAATCTTAGTGTTGAATGGCTTAAGACGGTGAATAGCCCGTTTCCACTTCCAGACATTACGTTTCTACTAGATATCAGCCCTGAGGAGGCCGTTAAGCGAATAAAAGGCGAAAGATTCGCTGTAGAACTTTTCGAGGAGATCGAAAAGCTTTCAAAGGTTAGGAAAGCTTTTCTACAGCTAGCAGAGCAGTACCCAAACTTCTTCATCCTCAAGACTGATGACGAAGTAGAAGAGGTACAAAGGAAAATAGAAGAAATTATTCTACAGAAGATGGATGAGCAGCAATGAACAGGTTTATGAGCTATAATGTTGCCGGCAGAGAATTCAGAAGAAAAAAGCGTCTCCTCATATATGGCTCATGCCTAGCGGTAGAACATCCAGAGATAGTCGAAGAATATTCTCAAAACAGGGTAGCTCTAGCCGTGTGCATGGAGGAAACACATGTTAATATGTTCATAACTAAGCTTGCCGGAGTCCTAGCTAGAGTGAACTTAGAAGAAATCACCGTATTAAGCGTGGACGGCAGCCTGCACTGCGTGCAACTTCACACAGGCGTTGAAGAAGCCATAAAAATCTCAGGCAAAAAGTTACCAGTAAAACACTTAGTCTATGAGAAGGAAAGGGTTATTGAAGTAAATCCACGCGCTGTAAAGATTTCTAGGTATCTATCCAAAATAAATAACCTGCTGCGCAAAAACATGAACGAACATTGAAAGGGCATTATAAATAATTATATATTTGAAGTCTGAGAATAGACTGTAATGGCAGCGGGATACGGAAGAACCTCTAGCCTCATAATAGCTTCGTCGGCATTTTTCGTGTTTGTAGCTGTGCTTTTTCTGCTAGTCTCCGTCAATGTACTAAACGTTATGCAACTAGTTTCGCTCTCAGCGGTCTTCGTAGGAGCAAGCATCGCCATCAAGGGAGCATTAAATATTGGCGCGAAAGGTTCTTCCTATATTTTCTGGTGGGGTGGTTTAGTAACGCTTCTAGCATTTATATGGTGCTTGGACACATTCAAGGTGGGTTTAAACATGTATGCGCTTCTCTCCATATTCTTCGCCGGATTAGCAGCAAACGTAATAATTACTTACTATCTCTTTCGGCTTGAAGGCAAGTAACCTTTATGATATCTAACCACAATATGAAATTAGTGATTTATCTTGGTGGGTATTAGCAAAAATCGGGTAAAAATTTCGTATGCTGAGAAAAGGTACCTAACGCTAACCGGAGACCATTTTTTCTATCGTAGCTGGCGGTCTAACGCTCCAGAAGCCGTTGTCATCCTTCTTCACGAATTCGGCGAAGACGGGAAAAGGTATGAGAAGCGTGCTCGAATGCTTGCGGAGAAAAATATAGCGGTATATGCACTTGACATGCGTGGCCACGGAGAGTCGACGGGAGATCGCTATCATGCGGAAAGTCTAGATAGGCTTGTAAGGGATCTAGAAATATTTGTTAACCTTGTGAGATCTAAAGAAGATCCGCCTCATTTTATTTTAAGCAAGGGATACTCGTCAATAATAGCTTTAAAATATATAGAAAAGGGCAGCGCTGATGGCTTAATTCTTCTATATCCGCAACTTAAAATCGAAGATATGGTTCATTATTTGGAAGGCTTTAAAGCCAAATTATACGATATCTTTTTAGGCAAGAAGATATTAACGCTTAAAAAGGATGTAAAAATATCATTACACCTTCTACGTGACTTAATGAAACAGCTAAGACATTTTAGGAAAAAGAAAATAGAGATTAAAGTGCCAATGCTCGTAATAAGTGAAACCTCTGAAATAAAGGAACAGCTCAGTGCAATCATAAAAAGCGGTGAATACTCCCTAAAGAAAATCGATCAAACAGGAGAGAAAAGCTGGGTCGAAGAAATTTATTCAATAATTGAATGGATAAATAACGTAACGAGCGAATAATAAAATAACTTTACTTACTACTTTAACCTCTAAGCAACTTTATTTTTATAGTTCTTAATGCCGAAGCCTCTTTTCTCAAAGTATTCCTTGATCTTCTTTTTAATGTTATCAGGAATTTCTCGCGGAAACGGAAATTCCTCCGCATTTGCTACTTCTTCGATAAATCTTAATGCAATCGCCCCGAGCAGCGCGAAAGCTTGAGAGCCAACGTATTTATCATTATCGAGATGGGTGTGCATGAAGTGTGCAGAGCCGCCGGACCTGTAAAAGCTTACTGCTGGCACGCCAGCGCGCGCAAAGGAGGTAGAGTCGGAGCTCATTACATCTTCTCTTACGTTGAGGTTGACTCCCATGATTTTTGATAAAGTTTCAAGGTAGTTTGCGATTTTGCTGTCTCCTGTAACTATTGCGGCATTAGTTCCGATGGGTTGGCCATGAACGTCGAGGTTTACCACTAGCTTTATGTTCTCTAGCTCGTCCCTGTGTGCTTCTACGTACGCTAATGATCCTCTTAAGCCGAGTTCTTCGGCTCCCGCCAAGACAAATCTTATGGTTCTCTTACAGGCAGAACTGCTAAACTTCTTTGCGAGCGCCATGAGAAAGCCTACTCCTCCAGCATTGTCAATGGCGCCGTGCACGTTCCTAACGGAGTCGTAGTGAGCAACCACCAGAATTATTTCTTCAGGATACTTGGTGCCTTTCACTTCAGCAACAATATTGTATGCCGTTATTTCCTTGTATTTCTGCCTCACCATGAGCCTAACCCTGCTTGCCTCAAGAAGCCTTAACGCGTCATCGTATTTTACGTAAACTGCCGGCAAGTCACCAGCTTCCTCGAGCCACTCATATGGAACGCTAACCATTGATGGGGGCCGCGAGGGGTTATTTTCCGATATTATTAACCCAGATGCTTGTTTGGCGAGCGTTTTCCAAGCTTCGCGCGTAGGTCTTGCCGCAGCGAGACCAATCCAGCCTTTATTGTCGGGTAACAAGGCTTTGTCCGCGTTTTCAATGTATATAAGCTTTCCTTCTACTCCGCTAGGTGGCGTGTTGCCGCTGAACCCTAAAGCTCCGCATTCAATTTCGCCCCACGGTGGTTCGAGAACTTCGAGCCTTTCCTCAATTATACTATAGGTCTTGACTGTGAAGCCTTCAAGCTTCGGTTCAAGCCCTAAACTCTTAAATTCGTTCACTAGAAAGTTTCTAGCCTCCTCCTCGTAACTCGTACCTACAAAGCGTGGATGCTTAGATATCTCCCTGATAATTTTAACGGCATACTCGGAGTCCAGCGACAAGAATTTCACCCACCCTACCTTTTCGATTAGAGAGCCCGCAGGTACCTTATATTTCAAACTTAAGCTCTCTACTTAACTTCTCAAATTCGGTCCAAGCTTTCTCGTATATTTCTAGCAATTTTAAGCCGTAAACTGTTAGCGTTGTTGCTCCGCGCCTTTCGCCTCCGCGGCGAGTCTCAACTATGGGCTTGCCGAGGCGCTTTTCAAGCTTGCGCAGATATCTCCAGGCAAAAACGTAGGACATTCCGAGGCTCTCTGCAGCTGATTTGAGCGAGCCTTCTCTGGCTATCGCTTTTAGGAGTGCGATGCCTCCAGGACCTATAAGCTCGGTGCCGCCTCTTTTTAGCCATATTTTGTATCCTATTGTAAGCTTAGCCATATGCTATAACTGTCTAGAAAACTGATTTGTTTTAGGGTTCTATCCGCAAATCCTTTAGAGAAAAGCGAATCCAGCCAGTTAAAGCGTTAACAGTTACTGTTACCCGTAATTTGCCTTGAGCCTTTATCCTCAACTTTATCGGTATTTTGAATTCTTTAATGCCTTTATACCTCGCTATTGCAGTTCGAAAACTGCTCCTTAAAACGTAAAGCACTCCGCTAAAGTACACCTGCTCGTCATCATAAACCTCCATTCTTAGCCTGATAAACCCGCTCCAGTTACAGTATTCATATAAAATCCTCCCTTCAAGCCTATCTAAAAAAGCTGATTTCTCAAATTTCACTTCCTTAGACCATTCAAAAACCTCAGGACCTTGTTCTCTATCCACAACCTTTTCGGTAAATTCTGAAGCAGAGACTATGATAATCTTGGTCACCTACGGTATTATTTCGACAGTATTATTAAATGGCGGATAACGTATATCCTCGATAGATATTAAGCCTCTTCTTAGTGCGCGCTTCACGGTCTCTAAAGAGTCTGCCAGTAAATCAATGAGATAGGCAGTGAGCTTGCATACCTTCCTAAAGCCTTCTTCTCCCCAATATTTTTCCATGTATGCGTATAGGCACCTACCGCCGCAGTACCTGTAATAGGGGCATTTAGAACAATCCTCATCAATGTATATCTTCGCGATGCTGCGAACAGTGTCCTTCTTGATGTGTCCTAGTTCCGCCCATTTTTCGTAGACCGCTATTGGACAAGCAAGCACTCTTCCGTCGGTAGAGACTGCGAATGCTTCGGAGCCTGCTCCACATGGCGGAGCTGGAAGAGCTGTATCGCTAAGCATCGCGTACACGATTGCCTTAAAAGGCGCTATACCGGGGACTTTTCCAGTCTTAATCTCTCTCAGCCAGAAATTAACTAGCCTTCTGAGCCCTGGCTTATAGCTTTGCTCTACCCACGAATCAAAGTTTAGCCATCTATCGCTCCATATCACGTCCAGCTGCCAGTGGACATTGTCAAAAAGCTTTAGGCTTAAGAGGTGGGACACATCCCTGTATATGTCACCTCTCTCCGACAAGGCCATTCTAGCTATTAAGTCTCCCTTAAAGCCTATGCTTTTCAACCACTTAGCTGCTGAGAGAACAGCATTGTATACTCCTTTTCCACGGTAATAGTCCGTTACCTCTTCGACACCGTCAATGGAGAGCAGCACGGCATCAAATTTTTTCCAGTATTTTGGGGGCAGTGCAGTTTTAACTAGGAGTCCGTTTGTCTGGATGACGTACTTTGCGCTTATTCTATCCGTTACTTCCATGATAAAACTAGGGTTCAGCAGCGGCTCTCCGCCGTAGAAGGCTATTATTGGGTCTGGGTCGCTCTTTATAAACCTTTCAAGGTCTTCGACACTGTATGTAACCTTCCACGGTACAACATTTGGGGGAAAGCTGCCCCCACAGTATTTGCATTTTAAGTTGCACTGACCCGTTGTGAGAAGTATGTAGAGCAAGGTGTAAAAAATCACCTTACCCTTGTTACAGCTATCTTAATCTTGTAGTCCATTATTTCCCATGTTTTTACGTATTCGCCAGCTACATCTCCTTCGCTGAGGAGCAGTTTTCTAGCCCTGACTTCACCAGCTACATAGTCCTTGTGCTTCTCGAGGAGCCTCCTAGCCTCTGAAGGCATAGATATCTCTACATCTATGAAGGCGTCGACGGGCAACTGCATCTCCTTTCTCATGAACTGTATCCTTCTTATCACGTCCCTTGCTAGTCCCTCGGCGAGCTCCGCTTCGGTAATCTTGGTGTCTAAGATAACTAGCCCTTTGCTAAACTCCGTTCCCCGGAAGTTGTCTTTATAGCTCTCTTCCAGTTCCATCATATCTTTTGAAACCTCAACCTTTTCTCCGTCAACCTCTATTGTCAATGAGCCGCTTTCTAGCAGCTTGGCAAGCTCGTTCTCGTCCATGCTGGTCAGTGCTTCCGCTACGCGTCCCGCCTTTGCTTTAAATTTAGGACCTAGAACTCTGTAAACCGGTTTAACCTTGGTTTCTGTAAATAGGGCTTTATCCGAGAGCTTCTTCACCTCAACTTTCTTGACGTTGGCCTGAGAAGTGAGAACCGGGCTAAGAACCTTCACCGCAGAACTAACTTCTTCGTCATCGCTAAGTACGTAGAGGGCGGGCAGCGGTTGCCTGACCTTTACTCCCGCTTCCATGCGCAAGGCCAAGGCACGCTCTAGAACCTCTCTAACTACTCTCATTTGGCGCTCAAGCTTCTCGTCTACTAGGTCCTCTCTGTGCTCGGGCCAGCTGAGCATGTGAACGCTTTCAGGCTTATCTGGAGATGTTTTGAACGCGTCCAGATATATCTTCTCGGTTACGAAGGGTATTATTGGCGCGGCGAGGCGTAGGAACCTGTCCAGCGCGTAGTAAAGCGTCGCGTATGCCGCCAGCTTGTCAGGGTCCTCCTTCTCCACCCAAACACGGGGACGTACGAGCCTTATGTACCAGTGGCTCACATCTTCGACTATAAAGTCCCTAAGCGCCCTTGCAGCCCTGTGAACCTGGTAGCTTGACATCCACCTGGTAACGTCTCTGACGAGCGACTCTGTCCTGGAAAGAAGCCACTTGTCCTCAGGCCTCAAGTGCTCCCAAACCTTGTCCAGCGTGTACTTGTCTGGGTCGAACTCGTCGAGGCTCATGTAGGTCGACGCAAAGTAATAAACGTTCCAGACCAGCTGCAGGTCATCCCACACCGTGTCAAAGGTCTTCCATGAAAAGCGCAAGTCCTCCCATACGGTGTTCCGCAGGACGAACCATCTGAGCACGTCTCGGCCGCCCTTTGGTCTCTCTATTGCGTCCTCAGGTGGGAAGTAGTTTCCGAGAGACTTGTGTATCTCCTGTCCCTTCTCGTCTAGGGCGAAGCCGTGCATAAGCACTGTTTTGTAAGGCGCTTGATCCATGGTTATTATGCCGCTTCTAAGGAGGGAGAAGAACCATCCGGCTATCTGGTCGTGGCCCTCGGTTATGAAGTCAACTGGCCATAGCTTCTCGAACTTCTCCTTTTCAAGGGGATAGTTTAGCGAGGCGTAGAAAGCTACGCCGGAGTCCAGCCAGACGTCTAGCACATCCGGCACGCGCCTCATGACACCGCCGCACTTCGGGCACTTAAACGTAACCTGGTCGACCCAGGGCCTGTGGAGGTCTTCTAGTTCGAGCTTGCGGCCAGCGTATTCCTCCAGCTCCTTCTTCGACCCTATTACAACCCTGTTTCCGCACGACCCGCAGACCCATATTGGAACAGGGGTTCCCCAGTACCTCTGCCTAGATATTACCCAATCTCTCAGCCCTTCGAGCCAGTTCTTAAACCTCGCATAGCCAGCCCACTCAGGAACCCAGTTGACTTTTTGGGCCTCTTCGAGGAACTTCTCTTTTAGGTGCTTCACCCTTATGTACCACTGAGTTGTGGCTCTCAGTATTAGCGGCGTTTTACAGCGCCAGCATATCGGGTACCTGTGCTCTAGGTAGCCTTCGTGGAAAAGCGCCCCCTTCCTCTTCAAGTCTTCTATTATCGCCTTGTTGGCATCCCTAACGTATAGACCGGCATACTTGCCCGCATCCGCTGTAAAAATGCCTCTGTCGTCGACCGGCGCCACCGCGGGAAGTCCGTATTCCTGTCCCACCTCGAAGTCCTCCTCGCCGTGCCCTGGCGCTGTGTGTACAAGGCCTGTACCTTCCTCCGCTGTAACGTATTTGTCGCTGAGAACTATTCTATGATAGCTACTTACCTCTTTCTGAACCTTAACTTCATCCTCGAGAGGGTGAACGTACTCTAAGCCTTCAAGCTCTCTGCCCTTTACCTCAGCAACCACCTCGTACTCTTCGACGCCAGCCTCCTTCATTACAGCTTCAAGCCTGTCTTTGAGAAGCAGAAGCTTCTCACCGTTAACCCTGACCCAGACGTATGTGAAGTCGGGGTGAGCCATGACGGCGACGTTTGCTGGAAGCGTCCAAGGTGTCGTTGTCCATATCAATATGTACTCATTCTCCCTGCCTTTAACGGGGAACTTTACATATATCGAGGGGTCTCGCAGCACAGTATACTCGGAAACCTCATAGTCCGCTAGAGTCGTCTCGCAGCGAGGGCACCAATGCACTACCTTCACGCCTCTTTCCAGAAGCCCCCGTTCCTCAGCCCTTTTTACAAGCCACCATGCTGACTGTATGTACTCGGGCTTAAGTGTGAGGTAAGGGTTTTTCCAGTCCATTGAGACTCCGAACTCTTTGAAGTACCTGCTCATGGATTTCATGTTGCTTAGAGCGAATTCTTCACACGCTTTTACGAAGCGGTCCACGCCGTAGCTCTCAATGTCCTTCTTAGACTTGAAGCCCAGCTTCTGCTCTATTTTGACCTCTATTGGGAGCCCGTGGCAGTCGTAGCCCGGCTGATCGTTCACGTTGTAGCCTTGGGCGCGGCGAAATCTTATCACTGCGTCTTTAAGCACTTTGTTCCATATTGTGCCTATGTGCGGCGTGTCTGAGGAGGGGTAGGGCGGGCCGTCGAGGAAGTAAAACTTGGGTTTATCGCTTAAAGATGCGCGGAGCTTCTCGTATACCCTGTTCTCGTCCCAGTACCTCAGTATCTCTGGCTCAAATTTTCTCGGCTCGTACCTCTGGGATAGTTTACCCACTTTACCCAAGATTTATGCACCCCGTCGAAGCTATAAGTGAAACTAGGTTAAACGGCGAACCCGCCAATCTAGTCCGAGAAGGCAAACCTGTGAATAATAGGGTTCACCAAAACCACAATAAAATAGCGAGTATATAAAGCCTACGCTTAAATGCTATGCTCTGAACAGTTCACCCATCTTCGCTCCCATGAGCTTACTAGTTATAATCATGCTGAGCGAGACAACTATCATTAGTATTACTCCTAGTGCGCTTGCCAGTTCTGGGCCCACTGCTAGGTTGGTTGAAACCTCATATATTGCCTTAGTCATCGGGAAATATTCCTCTCTGAGCGCGAGCATTAGGCTTGTAGAGACCTCTATCATGCACTCCGAAAATACGAGTATAGCTCCAGCGAAAATGTTGGCAAGGATCAACGGTATAGTTATCTGCATTACAACTTTGAATGGCTTAGAGCCTAGAGACACCGCAGCTTCCTCCAGGCTTCTGTGAACCTGTTGGAGCCCAGCATAAATTGTCCTGACCATGTAGGGTAGGCGGCGGGTAGCGTAGGCTATGATTATTATTAGAGTTGGATTTCCGTACGCGCTTAGCAACGGCACGTCAGAGAATGAGGAGAGATAGCCGAAAGCTAGCGCAATGCCTGGAACAGCGAGAGGCCACATAGCGAGCATGTCAAGAATGTCTCTTAATGTCTGCGGAAGCTTACCCCTGTTAGCTACATAGGCTGTTAAAAGGCCCACGCCTAGACCGAGAAGAGTTGCCAGAGAAGAGTAGAAGAGGCTGTTCCTAATGGATATGGATGTTAGGTCGTTCGTAAATATGCTAATGTAATGTTCTAGAGTGAAGCGGCTGGGTATGATAGTCATGAACCATCTTTCAGAAAAGCTGAGCAATATAACCGATATGTGTGGAAGAGCTGCTACGAAAACCCAAAGCCCGAGCAAAACGGAGACAAGCACTTCCAATGTTTTGCCCATTCTTCCTAGCCGAACTGAAACGTGTCCTCGCCCAAGCATTTCGTAGCTTCTAGCTGTTGCGTATCTCTTAATCCCGAGGAAAATAACGCTTATTAGTAAGAGCACAAGGACTGTTAGCGCATAACCCATGGGGTTAGCGTATATTTCTCTCGCCATATGGAAAATCTGGACCGGCACAACCTTGTAAAAATTAAACATGAGAGGCGTTCCCAGGTCTGTGAATGACCAGATAAATACTATGGCTGTAGCTGCCGCAACGCCTGGAAGAGAAAGAGGAAATGTCACTGTCGCAAACTTTCTTAAGCCTTTTACTCCGAGGGTCTCCGCGGATTCTTCGAGAGTAGGATCAATGTTTGAAAGTGCCGCAGCAATGTTGAGATACGCTATAGGATATAGATGCAGAACCTCTAGCAGCACTATGCCCAGTATCCTGTTTCCGAACCAGTCTATAGGACGCGATATTACTCCGAGCTGCATGAGAAAGGCGTTAACCGCGCCAAAGCGCGCGAAGAGCTGTATCATGCCTATAGCGCCTACAAAGGGTGGAACTACGAAGGGCAGAAGCAGAAGCACCTCGAAGACGCGCTTGAGCTTGAAGTCGAACCTAACCATCACGTATGCTATTGCGTAGCCCACGAGAACAGTTAATATTGTAGAAAGAGTCGAAATGAGAAAGCTGTTAAATATGCTTTCTCTCAGCACGGGGTCTCCAGTCATTATGTAGAAATACGCTAGAGAAAAGCGCCCTTCTACTATGAAGGCTCTAACAAACACGTAGAGTATGGGGTAAACGAGAAACACTAGTAGGTATGTCGTTGTAGCAAGCCAGAGGACTAGGCTGCCTAGGCTAAACCTCTTCATGTTATTTCTCCCTGAAAACCACTATGTTTGAGGGGTCTATTTCCAGGCTTACCACTTCCCCTGGTTTAACGTCAACCTCCCTGCCGGGGAGAAAAGCCTTAAGTTGAACTTCGCCTACCTCGAGAACTAATTCCTCGTAGAAGCCATAGAACATAACGTCTCTAACTTTAACCAGCCCTTTCCCCCTTCTTATTTTAACGTTTTCTGGCCTGAAGCTCACCGTAACTTTCTGACCATCAGCCAAGTCTTCGCCCGCTACTTTTAACTTGCCCAGCACGGTTTCTACGACGAAAAGCCCATTCTCTCTTCCCACAACTACTCCCTCCAGCATGTTTATTTCTCCAATAAAGTCCGCGACGAACTTCGTCCTAGGCTTCTCGTATATTTCTAGGGGGGTGCCGACCTGCTCCACAACTCCAATATTCATGACTGCTATTCTGTCAGCCATGCTAAGCGCCTCTGCTTGGTCATGAGTCACGTATATGGCGGTTAGCCCTAAGTCCTTTTGTATAAACTTGAGCTCGCTGCGCATTCTAGCTCTCAGCTTAGCGTCTAAGTTACTTAGAGGCTCGTCCAGCAATAGAACATCTGGTTCGATCACTAAGGCCCTTGCAAGCGCCACCCGCTGCTGCTGTCCGCCGCTAAGCTGATTGGGATATTTCTTCTCCATCCCCTCCATTCTTACAAGTTTTAAAGCCCACTTAACTTTCTGGTCGATTTCACGGCTGGATAGACCTCTAGCCTTTAGGCCGTAGGCTATGTTGTCGTATACTGTCATGTGGGGCCATAGCGCGTAGTTCTGGAATACCATCCCGATGTTGCGCGCATATGGTGGAACATCATTTACTCTGTTTTCTCCAAAATAGATGTCGCCTTCATCGGGCTCATAGAGACCAGCGATTATTCTCAGCATTGTGGTTTTGCCGCAACCGCTTGGCCCCAAAATGAAGAAAAGCTCGCCATCCCGTATGTCTAGCGATACCTTATTAAGAGCAACATATTTGCCAAACTTCTTTACAATATTTCTAAGCTTAACATCCACCAAGACTCTCTACCCTGCACCAAGAATGTAGCGAACTATTACTATAAATAATACTATGTATGATAGAAATAGAAAAAAGATCTAAATTGTTCATGCTTTTTTCTTTCGCATGTAGAATACCGCTGCAACAACTACAATAATTGCTATTACAGCTACAGCAATCATCATAAGTTGTTGCTGCTGCTGAAGGCGGGCCTGTTCCTCAAAATATTGGTCTATCATGCTTACAACGTTGCTGTACTTCTGTACTGCAAAGTTTCTCCACTCACTGATTTTCTGGTTTCTAAACTCTTGATCGCCCCATTTATCGGCAAGCTGAAGAGCTTCATCCTCGGACACTGGTACTTTAGTGAGTTCCGCAAGTGCTTTATTCCTTATATCTTCGGGCAGTTTATCCCAGTTGTCTATTATTTTCTTCCAGGCCTTCACTAAGTCGTCGTGAGTATCAATTATTAAGGCGCCGAAGAGGTCGTTCACAAGGCTCCACCGCTTTCCACCTTTAGTTGAGTCGTACTTGAGAACGCTCTTCATCTCGAAGGGGTTAACGGGCACTATTGTGCGGTCAGCTAACTTCTGATATAGCTCCGGTATTACGGACATCCTGCCTAGCGTGTACTCCTTGGGACCGTCCGGGTATTTGCCTGCGGGAAGCATCCACAGCTTCTGCCCATCCTCGCTTAAAACGAACTTTACGAAGATTCTAGCGAGGTCCTCGTGGGGAGCGTTTTTCAATATGGCTATGGAGTCCGGGTTTACGACTGTTAGTCCCTCAGGCATGACGTAGCCTACGTTTTCAGCCCCAACCTTGGCTATCTGAGCCCAAGCGTAGAAGTCAATTGCCAAGCCATATGCCGCATCGCCAGCTGCGACTGTTCTGGGGACGGTGCTGCTGTGCTCGGGGAATTCTTTTGCGTTTCCTCCAATTAGCGTAATTATTTCCCAGCCCTTCTCCCAGCCATAGGCTTGCAGTATTATCTCGTAGCACATGTGGGTGCTTCCGCTGTGCCTTGGGTCTGCGCTTGAAACCCATCCAAAAGCGTCTCTAATAGTGAGGTCT
>Ga0209410_1000142_pt1 | contig 29882 bp, 29 predicted proteins | sample Mar14436cmmetaG_FD_184135 | JGI IMG/M metagenome (GOLD analysis project Ga0209410, IMG submission 184135) | Marine hydrothermal vent microbial communities from Guaymas Basin, Gulf of California to study Microbial Dark Matter (Phase II) - Marker... ... | reverse complement strand
GGAAGGACGAGATGGCTTTGCTGAGGGAAATGATAGAGTTCGGAATGGAGATAATCATAGTAGGAATCTCCGCGGAGGGATTAGGGAAAGAGTGGTTGGGAAGAAAACTTGATTTAAACTCATTGAGAAACCTAGAAAGACTTTCTGAGGAATTTGGATTCAATCCATCGGGCGAAGGAGGAGAATTCGAAACTTTAGTAGTAGATGCGCCGTTTTATAGGATGAAAATAGATATAATAGACTACGAAGTCATTTGGAACGGATATTCCGGAATTTATCTAATAAGAAGAGCCAAGCTCACTAGGAAGAATTATCAAGGAGTCTCGTGATTCGCTCTTCAACCTTTAGGAGAACTTCCTCCTCATCTACTCCTAAAACCCTACCGTTGAACACAGTTAAACGACCGTTAACTATAGTTGACCAAACGTCACTACCCTGCGCAGAGTATACTAGATGGGAGATCACGTTGTGTAAAGGCCTCAATCGAACACTCTTCTCGTTTAGTATAACCAAATCCGCTGTTTTGCCAACCTCTATTGACCCCAGATCAGTTCTGCCAAGCGCAAGGGCACCTTTCAGCGTAGCCATGTCGAACACCTCTTGGGCATTAGCCACTCTCGGGTCCCACCTGTGTGCCTTGTGAAGTATGGCAGCCACTTTCATCTCCTCGAACATGTCTAAGTTGTTGTTACTAGCTGCTCCGTCTGTGCCAAGCCCAACGGTTACACCATCCTCTAACATCTCGGGAAGTGGCATTACTCCTCCTGATGCTAATTTCATGTTGCTAATCGGGTTGTGAGCCACTTTAACATCCTTTTTCGCCATTAGGCTGACTTCTCTCCTAGTGAGCCAGACGCAGTGTGCTGCTATCACCCTCTCACATAGGAATCCTATTCCATCTAAATATTCCACAGGCCTCATTCCAAACTTTTTCTCGGAATCTACTACCTCTTTTCTCGTCTCTGAGACATGTATGTTGATTAGAGCATCTTTTTCCTCGCTTATGTGTTTTATCTCTAGCAGGGTGTGCTGCTATCACCCTATCACATAGGAACCCTATTCCATCTAAATATTCCACAGGCCTCATTCCGAACTTTTTCTCGGAATCTACTACCTCTTTTCTCGTCTCTGAGACATGTATGTTGATTAGAGCATCTTTTTCCTCGCTTATGTGTTTTATCTCCAGCAGGGTATCCTTGGAGCATGCGTATATCGAGTGCGGTCCTAGAACTGGTGTGATTAACTCGTCGCCTCTCCATTTATCTATGAACTCCTTGGACATCTTCATCTGGTCTTGGACGTCTTTAACCTCAGGAGTCCCGAATTCTAAGATTCCAGGAGAGAGGAATCCACGTATTCCAACTTCCTTGCAGGCCTTGGCAACTTCGTCCATGAAGAAATACATGTCTAGGAAGGAAGTAGTTCCGCTCTTTACCATCTCGATGCAAGCAAGTAGAGCCCCATAGTAGACGTCTTTTGCTTTTAAGTTGCTCTCTATTGGCCATATTTTCTCCTTAAGCCAATTTTCGAGGAGCATATCGTCAGCATATCCTCTGAGGAGAGTCATAGGAGAATGAGTGTGTAAATTTATCAATCCAGGAATTATCACTTTTCCTCTGCAATTTATTTTCAGATCTGCGTTTTCTCTCAGATTTTTTCCTATTAATTCGATTTTGCCATCTTTTATGAATACATCTTGATTTTTGATAATTCTTCTGTCTTCGTCTTGGGTAACTATCGCTCCCTCGGTGAGCAGGATTTCCACGTTTCCACCCATCAATGTAAAATACCTACCCAAATAAAAAGGTGGAGAGGTGCACTCATGCTAGAGAGAGCAACTCACACAATCAAAGACTTATGGTCTCTGGAGGAGGGAACAGAGGTTTCCCTTTACGGATGGGTGAGGAACAAGAGGGAGCACGGAGACTTAATCTTCATAGATCTGAGAGACGGAACCGGAATAATACAAGTAAGCGCGAAAAGAGAAAACGTGCCTAATTTCGAAAAAGTGAAGACTATAGGAAGAGAATACGCTATATTTGTATCTGGGAAAGTAGTTAACGATAGAAGAGCTCCTAGAGGTAGAGAAATTAGAGCAGGAAGTATAGAGATAGTTGCAAAGTCAGAACCATTTCCAATAAAGAAGGGAGCAGGGAAGAAGTTCTTGCTGGACATGAGACACCTACACATCAGGAGTATCAAGGTATCTGCTGTAATGAGAGTTAGATCCGAAGTGTGTAACGTCGCTAGAGAATGGCTTAGGAAGGAGGGATTCGTCGAGATACACGCGCCATCCATAATAACTATGGCTGTAGAGGGAGGGGCTACCCTTTTCCCAATAGATTATTTCGGAGAGAGAGCATATCTAACTCAGAGTTCCCAATTCTATGAGGAAGCTGCGATAACAGGTCTCGGGAAAGTATACACACTTCAACCCAGTTTTAGAGCAGAAATGTCTAGGACTAGGAGACATTTAACTGAGTTTTGGCATCTAGAGTGCGAAATGGCGTTCTCTACACACGAAGACGTTATGAATTTAGAGGAAAGACTCATATCCCATATAGCGGAGAGTATCTCTGAATTGGAGGAACTATCTGTAATAAATAGGAAATTTGAGCCGCCACAGAGACCATTTGAGAGGATATCTTATGATGAAGCAATAGAAATATTGAAAGAGGAAGGTTATGAGATTGAATGGGGAGAGGACTTTGGAGCAGAGGCTGAAAGACATCTCTCCATGATGTTCGACAGACCAGTCTTCGTAACAGGATTCCCCAAAAGTACTAGGGCATTTTACCACATGTTAAGTGAAGAAAATCCAGAGGTGACTTTATCTTCAGATTTGATTGCACCTGAAGGATACGGAGAGATAACCACAGGTGGACAAAGGATACATGACTACGAGTCCCTGCTGAAGAGGATAGAGGAGGAAGGATTGAATCCAGAAGATTACTCTTGGTACCTAGAGTTAAGGAAATATGGAATGCCACCACATTCCGGCTTTGGTTTAGGTATAGAAAGACTCATAGCCTGGATTTGCGGACTAGAACACGTCAGAGATGCTTGTTTATTCCCGAGAACACCGAGCAGGGTGAGACCATAGTCAACCGAGAATCATCCTACGCTCCATGTTTTCTGCTCTTTCTAGATCTCTCTTTAGTTTGATTTTAGCATTCCTTATTTTCTCCTTCAAAAGAGCTCTCATGACGACTAATTCATGAGGGAAATATCCTATTGATTCCTCTACAAATTTCGTTAGCTTTTCGTCTCTAGACATTATCTCGTTGAGTTTTCTAATGTCTTTTTTTACTATTGATGCCCTCCTATCTCGTTTCCTAGTCAAGGTGGAGAGACCATTCAGCAATTTCTTGTATTCCATGCCAATAAGTGAAGAAAGGAGTTCGTTGAATTTACCTATTGGAGTCACTCTGCTCACGAAGAATTTCACCTCATCTGGGGAGACTCCTATCGAATCCAATTCCTCTTGATTTTCGTACCAGTATTTACTTATCTCCTCCCTAATTCTCCCAGGGGAAAACTCTTGGTCGATGGAAGCCGGGGTTATGTAAACCGAATTTGACACTCTAATGTAGTTTCCCTTCCTAACCATGTTCCACACTCTCCATCTCAACCTCTCCAGTACTCTAGGCCCCCCTCTCCTAGAAGGCAGATCATAGGCCATTAGAATGTATTCTCCGCTTCTAACGACTTTAAAGAAACATACTCTTCCCCTTACGCCTAGATTACTCATCTCATCTCTTATTAGAGGTATTGCATCTAGCTCAACCGAGTATAAACTCTGCTGTATTTTCTTGCAACCAAGCTCTCGCAATCTCCCCTAGAAGGCAGGTCATAGGCCATTAGAATGTATTCTCCGCTTCTAACGACTTTAAAGAAACATACTATTCCCTTTACGCCTAGATTACTCATCTCATCTCTTATTAGAGGTATTGCATCTAGCTCAACCGAGTATAAACTCTGCTGTATTTTCTTGCAACCAAGCTCTCGCAATCTCTTCGCCAAGTCTATTCTCCAAGAGCTAAATACAGCATATCTACTCTCTCCTTCGCTCTTCCTCTCAAAAGAAGTCAAGGGAAAATCATAGCACAGTAGTGCCTCCAAAACTAGACCTCCTCTCCGAGTTCGGACTCGAGGAGTTCCTTTAAAGCGTGCATAAGCGCCTCTTGTCTGCTCTTGTATATCCCTTTCTCAACTAGTTTGTCTAGTTCCTCCAACAGAGATTTAGAAATCCTAACTGATATTTTCCTTCTCTTTAACTCAGATCTCACCCCTGCCCCCTCTCCCCAAGGATTGGTTTGATAATCAAAAACTTTTTTTCTATATTACCAGAGAAGTGGTAGAGCGATGATGAGAAAGGTAGCCTATGAATCCAGAGGATTAGCTTGACCGCTCCTGAGCCCTACTTCAATATTCTCCTGTGTTTGGCACAACTTATACACGCATAGGCCTTGTATCTGGGAACCATGATTTGGTCTCTGTCTAGTTCTCTGACTAGGTCACCGAGAGGCATGCCTCTTTCCACCACTACGGCTTTGGACCTCGGAACTAGTCTTCCACAATAGACACAAGGTACTGGTTTTTCTTTTCCGACCGACTTTTTGTATTTCCCCCACTTCTTTCCTCTTCCTCCTCTCTTGGCCAAATTCAGACCCCTAGAGATTTTAAAGGGTAGGTAGATAAACCTTCCCATGCGACAGTTCTTGGGCGAAATCCTACTAGGCTCAGTTCAGGGAGCACTAGAGTGGATTCCAGTGAGTAGTGAGGGGGTAGTAGTACTGATAGGCATTTGGAGTGGTCTTTCATATACCGAAGCGATTTCAACGGCGCTCTCTCTTCACCTGCCATCTGGGGTAGCGGCATTGGTGAGGATGAGGAGGGAACTACGTTTAATCCTCAGAAGGAATTTCTCTTACTATATGCTAGCTCTCATGCTAACGGGAATAGTAGCAATTTTTCTCAGGAGGTACGTCATTCTGGAATTGGGCAATAACTTGAACCTTTTCATGGGCTCCTCTCTAATTGTCCTGTCTGTAATTTACAGGATCTCTAGGAGGAAGGAATTCAGAGAACTCAACGACGTAAGTATGTGGCAGTTCCTGCTGGTAGGAGCATTACAGGTACGTCATTCTGGAATTGGGCAATAACTTGAACCTTTTCATGGGCTCCTCCCTAATTGTCCTGTCTGTAATTTACAGGATCTCTAGGAGGAAGGAATTCAGAGAACTCAACGACGTAAGTATGTGGCAGTTCCTGCTGGTAGGAGCATTACAGGGTCTCTCTGTCCTGCCAGGAGTATCTAGATCTGGGATAACTGTGTCTGCACTTCTCTTATTGGGTGTGAGACAAGAGGACTCTCTCAAACTTTCTTTCTGTCTCGGAATACCTGCTATGATCCTAGCTCCGCTCTTGTTCCATGGAGCTGGAAGAGTTTTCACACCCCTTTCCTTTCTCTCGGCATTTATTATCTCTTACTTGACCATGGACTTCTTACTGAGGATCTCCAAAAAGGTTAATTTCTGGATTTTCGTCCTAGTTTTCGGTATCCTAGTAATAATAGGAGGTATGATCCCTTGAGGATAATCGTGTCGATGATAACTCTGAGTTTAGTACTCTCAATCATTCCGAGTGGAATGGGCGAAGAAGCATCCGACTTGTATGAGAAAGAACTAGGAAAATACCTAGAGCTTCAGGATAAGATAGAAAGAGCACATATAGGTCAGAAAGCCAGGGAATACATCAAAGAGAAGTTAAAAATAGCGAAAGCCATCTTAGACTCAATTAAAGACGAAGGAGATAGCTTGGCGTATTTTGAAAGATTAGCTAGAGTAGATGGGCTCTTGGGAACATTGGAATCCTATTTGTACTTAGAAGAGAAAAACGCGACAGCAGAGGAAGTACTAAACTTGCTAAATAGTCTGAAGGAAGAGGCATACAGACTAATAAACGAAACAAGACCAAGAAGAGAATTCGGATCATCCCTTCTCTACTACCAAGGAGTGGTGTATTACAGGATGGGAGAACAAGGAGAAGAGAATAGATTGATAAAAGATGCCATAGCCTCTTATAACATGGCAATATCTTATGTCACCATCTCGAAGTACGTTAAGACAGGCAGATCAGCAGGAATATCCAAGGACGTAGCAGAACTGGCAGTGGAACTCGGAATAAGAGAAGTCGCATTAATGACATTGGAGAAAGAGCCAATGTCTCCATATTACTCTCTATATGTGTATTCTGCTAGGAGAGCTCTAGAGGAAGGATACTACGACGTAGCTTTCTATCTCATGGCTTACATCACTACTCTCGTGGACGAGTATTATGACATCGAAGAGGAACCAAAACCTGTCAAAAGAAGTTCAAATCCAATGGTGGAGTTCAATGTCGATTCTCATCGGATTATGGAAGAGATAGCAAGTAAATTAGATGGAATAAGCAAAAAAGATGCAGAGGAGAAGGCTAGAATACATTCAATCTTAGCTTGGAAACTAAGTGAAATTTTTGGTGATGCAAGAAGCGAGGACACAGAAGAGAAGAAAATCGCTGTTTATGGAGAATTCAAGGGACATAAATATGCTAAATGGAGATTAGACGGAGCTAGACAAGTAGATTTACATGCAATTAGAGACTTAGGGATAAAACAGAGTGTTTCGGATGTAGAGTGGCTAACATCTCCTGAAGGCAATGTAACAGTTTACTCAGTTGGAGGACCAAATGTAAACGGACTGACTAGGGAATTAGTACAATATCTAGGATTGTTCGGAAAGAAGTCTTTGTTCATTGGAGACAATAGGATTGAAGGACTAAACAAGGGGATATTCTACGTGTACTTCCGAGGAGCAAGGAAGTATTACGTAGTAGCGGGAGTGGGAGGTAGTGGGACTAGAGCTGCAGCTCTCGGTAAGACAAGTGGAATGCCAATATTGACCCCCAGAGGAGTCATTTATATCTACGAATTAGAGGGAGACACTGACTTAGATGGAGAGAGAGATCCAGGGGAAGATTGGGAAGTCAAAGAAGTCTACCCTTGGGCTTGACTTCTAGTACCATTTCCCCATCGGAGAATATTCTGACTACACCGGAATTAGAGACTACCACCGCAATTGCTTCAGTTTCCCTCGTTATAGAAGCTGCAGCTATATGCCTAGTGCCTAACCCGAGGGGAACACCATCGACTCTGTTAGAAGCTATATAGGCACCGGCACACACTATTCTGCCATCCTTACTTATTATGAAGGCACCATCTAGCTTAGCTAATTCTATTATGAGGGTTTTAGTTTTGTTATCTAATACGTTCACTTCTAAATCTTTAACTGGGTTAGGAGATAGCTGAGAACACCTCCTGAGTACTTCCCTCTCATCACCTATGACGAACATAGTCCCTCTCGGCTCTCTTATTCCTTCACCGCTTAGCTCTATCGCTAGGTCGACGACTGCTTTGAGTACTCTTGCATCTACTTTTCTCATTATATTGACTTCGAAGGGGTAATATCTTCTAGCTCTTCGTATTGAGAGGGAGTTTATTTCACCATCCGGTTCTGAGGGGCCTATAGCACATATTTTTTCTCCAGGGCTTATTATCTCTTCCTCTAGACCTATTGTTATGGCGTGCTTTATTCCCTCTTCCAAGTTAGTGACAGGGAAGGGAATTTCTATTGTCTGCCCTTCGAAGACCATTTTCTTCTTATCAGTAGTAACCGCTATCACTCTGTTCGGCACGTTTGAATCCTTGCACTCTCTAAATAAATACTCTCTGACTCTACCTATTATCTCCTCTCTGGACGAGAGAACCAATAGCACGTCAACTTCTCCTTTCCTGAGAAGACTAAGGGCAAACTCAAGTATCTCTCTCTCCAAAAGTTCACCTATTCTTAGTGTTATGGAGGGAGTTTAAAAAGACTTCCTATCAATTTCCTCACATGAATCCCAGAGTACTTTACGACGAAATAAGGAGAATAATGGAGAGTAAGGAGTCAAATATAGTACTGGCTGCAGATTTAGATAAAATACGTGAGGTAATTTCTATTGCGAAAGATGTAGGCGATGAGATAGTCATTCTAAAGACACACGTGGACATCTATGAAGATTTCACACACGAAAGTCTGAACGAACTCAAGGACATATCTCAGGAGATGGATTTCCTGATAATGGAAGACAGAAAGTTCTGCGACATAGGAAAAACAGTAGAAAGGCAATATTCCAAAGGAACTTTTCGAATAGTGGATTGGGCACATTTGGTCACTGTCTCGTTGTTACCGGGGCCTGGAATTCTCGATGGAATTTCGAGAGTGATAGAAAACAGGAAGTTAACTGGGAGAAGGGGAGTAGTATTGCTCGCACGAATGTCATCCAATGGGAATTTAGCTAGGGGGGAGTACACCGAGAAATGCATTGACACCTCTATTCAGAGAAAGGACTTAGTCACGGGCCTAATAGTGACTGGAGAAGAAATCCTAAAGGCTAGAGAAAAAACTGGTAGGGAAATCCTGCTATTCACTCCCGGAGTAAGGATCACTAGGGGAACGGGAGAACTCGGCCAGAGATACTTGAGCGTAGAGGAAGTGATCAATCTCGGCACGGATCTGATAATAGTCGGAAGTGGAATAACGTCGAGTTCAGACCCGATGAGCAAAGTGTCCGAATACAGAAAGCTAGCGTGGAAATATTACTCTTCTTCATCTCTCTGAGTGGAGAATAGATACTCCACCAGACCAGGAGTGATCAGGACCTTTCCATCTATCATAGGATACGCATACGGAAGGAAATGGCTTTCCCCGTTCGATTCAACTTCTACCCCGTAGGCAACTTCGATCTCTTCTAATTCTAATCCGAGTTCCACGAGTTTCGCAACTAAGACCGATCCATCTATGGTGAATTGATATTTGCCTATGTTCCTGACTAGGTAATCCTCCTCGTGTTTCTCTAATAGTTTCTTAGTTATCAAGGAATATGTTCTTCCTCTGGGTATTTGACTTCCAAGTATTCCTCCCACAATTAAAATTTCACTGAATTCAAAATCTTCAGGAGTTAATGGATCCCTTGCAATTGGATCTAAGATAATACCTCCAGGAGAGATATCGGCAACACTTAGAGTCGAGGTCCATCCAATTTCTCTCAATCTCTCGAATCCGTCTCTCACATTGGTGAATAATACGTTTTTTTCCACTATGTCTGAAGAGTGCTTATACTCCAACCATAACCACTCGCTTAAATGCCTCTCTAGGTTCTCGATTACCAGAAACATTGGAATCACCAAAAAGCGGGACCCCGGGGGTCCCTTCGGGGGCCGGGCCACGTCTCAGTTTCCATGGATAAAGGATATAACACTTTCCAGTGAAAGCCAATTGAAACTCTCACGAATCACTCCGGTGGACGTGTATAGGACGTACTAAGTTTCACGAACGTTTCAAGCAATATCACGGAGGCGATGTGAATTGTATGTTGATTCACATTGCCATTTAGACCAATTCGATAGATATGACGAGGTGATACGTGGGGCTAGAAGACTAAACGTCTCGAAAATAGTTACTGTTTCTATGGACCCACAATCTTCCATTCGTAATGCAGAGATATCATCACTGAACGAAGACGTTCTATTGGCCGTGGGGATTCACCCCTGGAAGGCATCCACTGACCTAGACCTATCTGTAATAAGTGAGTTAGCAAAAGAAAGTGTGGCTTTAGGAGAAATAGGACTTGACCACCATTTCGTAAAGGAAAATTGGGAAAGCCAAGAGAAGATATTCCTAGAAATTCTAGAAATTGCTGAAAGGGAGAACAAACCAGTCATAGTCCACAGTAAGGGGGCAGAGATGGAGGTGATGTCAATTCTGAGCAGTTTCGATCTCAAAGTCTTGATCCACTGGTACAGTGGTCCGAGAGAGTACTTCATCGAGGGGATAGACAGAGGATACTTCTTCTCCTACAATTACTCACTAAAGTACTCAAAGCAAATAGCAAGATATTGCAGAGACACTCCAATAGAACAAATATTGACCGAAAGTGATGGTCCTGTAGATTTTCGAGGGAGACGAGGAAGTCCTGAGATGATACCGGAGATAACCAGAATGATATCAGAAATAATTGGAGAAGATCAAGAGGAAACCAAAGTTAGAATAGAGATAACCAGAATGATATCAGAAATAATTGGAGAAGATCAAGAGGAAACCAAAGTCAGAATATTCAATAATTTCTCAACCTTCTTTAATCTCTGATTGCCCTTCTAGTTCTTCCACTTCCTCTTCTTCTATTGGAGCCCACCATCCCCACTCCTCTAACACAGACCTTCTCTCCGAGTACAGTAGGAAGTCTCCGATTGCCATCAAGATTAAAGACACTGCCAAGTAACTCCACATGAGACCTCCGTGCTCTATAGGCCTACAAGACGCTATTACGCCGATGGTTAAACCTATACCTATCAACAAGGAGCCCAGAGTGTACTTAGGCAAGTAAAGTCACCCCCAAGAAAACAGCTAATCCTTCCCCAATTATGAATCCAAGAAAAAGCGGTCTGGCCTTTTCCACTTCCCAATCTAGTCCTAGGACGTCCTCTATTACTATTCTGAGCACGCTACCTATGCCTATGGGAATTATTATAGACATTGGTATTATGCCTCCTAAACCAGAGAATAGACCTATTTCTGGAATTCCGCAGGATGACATGAAAGCGCCAACTAGAAATCCTCCCAGCAGGAAGTCCTTTGTGAGAGTACCACTGAATAATCCCATCAAAGACGCTAGACCTCTAGCTTGTGGTGCTGGTGCTAAAGAGGTACCAATCCAATTAGCTATAATAACCAGAAATGCTATAGCTAGTATTGGCCCTATTATCGATGAGAAAAAGAGAGATTTGCGTATTTTCTTTGTAGAGACTCCTGAAAGGGAAGAAGCCTTCTCTATCTCTAGGCTGAGGGAGGAGGACGCTATAGCTGAGGCAACTAGCGCAGATGCCAATACTGCTGGTATGCCCTCTTTCGTGATTAGGAACACCAATGCAAGTGCTAAGATAGAATACCCATATAGAGGAACCCAATCCGTCTTACCAAGGGTAACAGAAGATGATAGAAGAGCTATTGCCAGTAGAATCACCACTAAAATGGAAGAGAGCACAGAGGCTCCTGCTGAGGAAAATCTCAGGGAAACAATCATGATTGATAGGAAAGATAGGAACATCGGTATGTATACCAGAGGAGATGTTAACCAAGACAATATTTTCCTAGATACTTCTCTGAAATAGGTCAATGAGAGAATGGCTCCTGCTACACCAGATCCAAGAAGTATTCCGACTCCAACATGGACAGCCACTTCCCTCTGGAAAAGATACTGTGCGCTTTCTCCTTCTAGGATCCACTCACTTGGGAACCACCCCTTGGTAATCCCGAGAGGCATTGCTAGTAAGTAAAACAACGCACCACTGACGAGAGTCACTAGGCCTAGGAGCCCCGTGAGATACCCGATACCTAGAGCCATCAACGAGAGAGAAACAGTGAGGGGTATCCACTCTCTGCCATGCAAGAGAATCTTCTGAAGATGTATCTCGGGAGGAATCACCTCACTATGTACAGTGAGAGCTAAGGCACTGGTAAGAAGGAACGAAACCAAGAAACCTATGAAGAAGTACTTGGCTCTCATGACAGCTCTTCCTGCTCCCCTAATTATTGTGGATGCACCTATTCCAGAGGGAAATGGATATTTTTGAACTATTTCGGATAGATGCATAGTTGAAGACACTCCCAAAATAGATCCTATCAGAACCACTGTGATAGACGAGATCAATGGAATATCACTCCCAATTATCAGGAAAGCCGGGATGGTAGAGATAACTCCTATGTGTGCCGAATTTATTGTGGAGGAAATTACTGAGAACTTGGTCGAATCCTCTATAGTACCTTCTCTTCCGTATAGCCTCCCTATTAAGTAAACTACGTTCCAAGCTATCATTGCCGAAATAGCTATTCCTCCAAAGGACACACCAGTTCTGAGAGACACTAGACTCAACGAGGCTAATAACACGACGCCCCATAGGAGGGAAGCAACGAGTACGCCCAACATCAAGTTCACCTATAGGAATACTCGACTATTACCCTGATTGCGATTACTCGTACCTCTCCTTCGGAGAGATTCTCTAGGCTTATGTAGTTTTCCCCAGGGAGAGGAAAATTCGTTCTATCTATGTCGATTCTGTATAGCTGTTTCCCTATTTCTCCAACTCTAAGTGGAGTCAATTGTAGTTTACTCACTTCTCGGAAGTTCTGACCATCGGAACTCACTTTTATGGATATGGTATCTCCGATACAGTCTTGAAGGAACACCATTTCGAAATATGTCTTCCTAATAACAACTTCCTCTGCAATATCTGGAGGATTAAAGGAGAATACATACAATCTCATACCTTTGGGAGATATTGTATCCATTCTTCCCTCGGAGTCAAATTCTGACAGAGGGAGGGACACCTCGACATCTTGATAGAACTCCCAAGACGGAAAAACTTGTATTTCGGAAGATCGGATCTTCCATTTCTTCTCCTCTTTTGCAGCCTCTTCTTTCGGAGCAGCTGTCTCCTTTTTTTCCTCTTCAGTTACCCCCTTTTCCTCCTTAGGAGGGGTTTCCGCTTTTCCCTTCTCTCCAACACTTGGTTTACCAACCTCTTTCTCGGGTTTCTTTAGTTCTATGCTCGGAAGGGTGAAGGACGGGGCTCTTATCTTTCCCCCGATTTCCACTTTTGGTATCTTCTCCAAAATGAATGGGGAGACGAGGAGTAGGCCCAGGAGCACCCCTAGTATTAGAAGTGCCATGAACTTCCTTCTTCTCCTCTCCTGGGGACTAATAGACCGCCTTCTTAGCATAGTACTTCTCCTCTATGGCTTTTATGTCGTATCCTATGTTTATCAGAGTTCTCTCTAGTTCTTTTCTGAGAGCCCTCTCTCTTTCTAGTTCTTCTCTGAGCCTCATCAATTCGTCCTCGTACTCTGACAAAGAGCTATTTAGATACTCTATCTCTTTTTCTTTTGCATCTATCCAACCCTCTAGCTCTTTATTCCTTTCTACCTCCTCACCAAGTCTCTCTGATATGTCAGCAATCCTAGCTTCCAGTTCAGCCAATCTGGAGCTTAGCTCTCTGTTCCTCTCTTGTTCCTCAGCCAACCAATCTTCTAACTCTCTATTTCTTCCATTGGATACTGCTAGCTCTCTCTCGAGAGTATTACTCCTCTCCCTTTCCTCTCCGAGCGCACTCTCCAACTCTGCTATTCTCCTATCCCTTTCCATTAATAGACCCTCTAGATCAGCGAGGGAACTATGTAGTCTGTCTACCTCCTCTTCTAACTCCTTTCTCCTGCCATTTTCTAGGACTAACTGATTTTTGAGGTCGTTTATTCTCTTCTCAGCGTCTCTCAATCTGGCTAAGGCCTCTTCTTTCTCCATTCTACTTCTCTTTACTAGATCCTCTAGCTCTCTGATTCTGATCTCTCTATCCTCTATCTCAGAGTTGAGTCTCTCTATCTCTCCTTTTAGTCTTTCTAAGTCCAATTCAGCATTTTTCCTTATTTCACTCTCTGTTTTCAACTTGTTTTTTAATTCTGATATTTCACTCTCAGCTTTACTAATGAGAGAGGATAGCTCCTCATTTCTGGCCCTTTCTTCAGCTAATTTTGCACCAACACCTCTAAGCCTCTCCAGCAATTCCACTTCTCTGTTTCTAAGCCTCTCTATTTCTTCTTTCAGAGTGGATATCTCACCGTCTTTTTCGCTTATTTTTCTGTTTAGCTCATCTATGAGTCGATCTCTCTCTGATAGTATGTTCTCTAGCTCCGATATCCTCTTATTGAGCAATTCCACCTCTTCTTCTAATTTTTTCACTTTTTCTTCCCTTAATTCGAGCTCTCTTCTCAGTTTGTTTCTGTTTTCTCGTTCTCTGTCAAGTATTTCCTTTAATTTCGATATGGCCTCCTCCTTTACAGCGACTTCGTCTCTTACGCTCCTTAAAGCAGACACTTCTGACTCTAGCTTTTTAATCAGATCATCCTTTTCTCTTAACTTGTCCTCTAGCTCCGATATTTTTCCCCTCTCTTTGTTTATTATGTTTTTCATCCCTCTTACTTTCTCCTTCTCTGTTTCTAGCTCCTCTATGACTCTGTCCCTATCCTTAGAGATTTCATCTAGTTCAGACTTAAGCAAGTCCAATTCTTTACTTTTTTCAGCAACTTCATCCCTTAGTCTCCCCATTTCCATATCTTTCTCTTGAAGCTCATCCAGAAGTTTGTTCTTTTCAGCTCTTTCAATCTCTAATAGTCTCTTAGACTCTCTTTGGAGTCCTTCCAATTCACTGATTTTCCTCTTCAGTTCCAGAATTTCATCGTTCTTCAACTCCAACTCTCTCTTTTTCCTCTCTATTTCGCTCTCTAATTCCTTTATTTTCCCTTCTAGCTCATCTTTCTTTCTCTTTTCATCCTCCAATAAGTCCTTTAGCCTTGATACAGCATCTTCTTTCCTCTTTAGCTCCCCCTCTAACTCTTTTATCTCAGCTATGTCTAGTTCTCTCCATTTGTCTATTTCTCTTTCTAGTTCCCTAATTCTATCATCTTTTTCTGATAGTTCCTTCCTCATCTTATCTAGAAGACCATCCAGTTCAGCGACCCTCTCCCTAAGTTTCTCTGTTTCATCTTCTCTCTTCCCGAGTTCTACTAGCATTTCATTTTTCTCTCTTTCAAGAGACTTTAATCTCTCCTCTAATTCCTTAATCTTCTCATCTCTCTGGATGAGAAAAGGGCAGTTATCGCACTCCTTGCCTGTGAGCACGGACCATCTCACTACCAACTCCTACCCCCTCCTTGTCCTCCCGCTTATACCACCATATTCCCAGTCTTAATATAAACATTATGCTAAGACCCTTCGCAAATCCTAAGCACGTATTCCTCTATTACCCGAGGGAGCTCATGACCTTTGGGCCCACCTCCAATCCCCTTTTCTTTGGATCCTCCACCACCTCCACTTAGCTTCGAGCATATCTCCCTGACTATTTCTCCGGCATGGAAGACGCTTTTAGCTCTACCTTTAGATAAAGAAACTACTCTGGCCTTCTCACCAATTCTGGCCCCTAGTATAACTAGCCCATCATCCAATTCTTTTAATAGAAGTTCAGCTAGGTCTAACATTTCTTTGTCGTTTTCCGCATGTATTAGCCCATAGAAAATGTTTATGCCGTCCTTAGTTGTTATTTTCTTATCCCTTATTTCCTCTAGGAGTAGGTCATTTATTTCGGACATCAGCTTAGCGTATTTTTTCTTAGTGTCTTTTAGGTCAGAGATCTTCTTGGACAACGCTTGGATCAAATCTTCTTTCTTTGTATTGAGCAATGAAACCGCTTCCTCTATTGTATCCTCTAGTTCTCTGATGTAATCTACGGCCTTAGGCCCTACTTTGAATTCTATCCTTATCACACCGTCTTGAATTCTATCAACTCTCGATATTTTAAAGAAGCCAACTTCTCCAGTTCTATGAACATGTGTTCCTCCACAAGCTTCTATATCCCAGTCTTCTATTTCAACCACCCTTATTTTCCTCCCAGGGACTGCTCCTCCTTGGTATAGGACGAATCCGTATTTCCTCTCTGCTTCATTTCTCTCCATCCAAGTCGTTCTCACTTCTCTGTTCTCCATTATTACACGATTGCATGAGTCCTCTATTTCTCTTATTTCGTCTTTATTTAGGGGTAAGTAGTGTGTCACGTCCAATCTAGCGTAATTTTCGCTTTTGTGTGCACCCGCTTGCCATATGTGTTTCCCGAACTTTCTCCGAAGGGCTCCTAAGAGGATGTGAGTAGCTGTGTGATGTCTCATCAATTGAATTCTCCTTCCCCAATCCAATTGGCATTTGACTACTTCACCTGGAGAGAATTTGCCCTCCACGAGATGTAAGACCACTCCTCCAACTTTCTCTACGTGCTTTACCTTTCTTCCATTTATTTTCCCTGTATCTGCTTCTTGACCCCCACCTTCAGGGTAAAATATAGTTCTGTCTAATATTAGGACACTGCCCTCATTTTCGCTTGGAAGTACATCAATTACTAGGGCATTTACTTCCTTCAGGTAAGGGTCAGTATAGTACAGGAGCTCGGTTTTCGGGTACTTCTTTACATCGAGATCCACCTTCTTACTTCTAGTTTGCTCTTGACCTTCTCTGCTAGAAGAAGAGTGTTTCTCAGCTATTTTTGACAGAAAATCTTCTGGGACATCTATTTTCTTTCCAGTAAACTCCATCACTTCTTCCGGGAGCAACCCGTGTGAATCATAGAGTTTTTCCAAATCTTCTCTAGTTATTTTGCCTTTTTTCGAGTACAACCTTTTTACTATTTCTCGCCCCTTCTTGATCGTGGCATAATATTTCTTTTGCTCGTGAGAAATCATCTCTATTATTTCATCCTCCATATCCAACATTTCTGGGAATGGATCTTTGACTTCTGATATTCTCTTCGAGATTATCTCTATTAGGAGATCTTCGATTCCGAGACTCTTCAAAAGTCTAATGCTCCTCCTAATTAGTAATCTAGCCAAATACCCCTCTCTTGCATTGGACGGGACTACGCCATCTCCCAACATGAAAATTATGGCCCTAGTGTGGTCCGATATGGCATATACCATCTCTTGTGGAGTCACTTCCATTTCAACCTCTTTAGGATCCATATCAAGCCTCAATGAAACTTCCTCTATTACTTTCGTTCTATTGCTCCTTCCCCCAGATAGATCGTACTTTCCCGCGACTTTGGTGTATTCCGAGATCAAATCCGAGGGAAAATCTAATCCCGACTCAGCTCTAAGGTACTTCAATAATTTGGGAAACATCGCGTCATATCCAGTTGGACTACCTTTAGATATCCAAACGTGTCTATTTAATCCATATCCAGTATCTACAACCTTATTTTTCATTTCAAGGTATCTTCCGTTCACTGGACCCTCATAGGCCATGTGGACTAACGTGGCCAATTCCAAGCCCCTGACTATTACCTCGTGGTCTGGCCCAGCGTTCCCTCCCCCTTCCCACCAATCCTCTTTGAAGACTATATCGTCTTCTTTCACTCCAATTGATTTTAGCCACTCGAATCCAAGTCTAACTGTTTCGTCCTTGAAGTAGACATTATTGAAGGCGTGGTGTGCCATCATCTCAAACATAGTGAAGTGTCTTCCGGTTTTGCCAACGTTATCTAGATCCGGGAACCTCACGCAAGGTTGAGAAATCACTAGTGGATTTGCCGGGGGATCTACTTCCCCAGAGGTGACCCAAGGTTGGAAGCACATTATAGAGGCTCCAGTGAATAGCACATCGTCTCTCCACCTAGCCACCACCGGATACCTACTCACTCTCTCATGTCCTCTCCTCTCGAAGAAAGAGAGGAATTTCTCTCTAACTTCGTTCCAATCCATCTTCCTTATTGGGGGATTCCCAATGAAGGAGTACTCTGCACAAGGTGGCTCTCCGCAATCGTTCCTATCTGGATCAATTGTCCAGAAGTACTTCCCACATTTGGCACACTTTCTTCTAACCCAACCTTCTTCCCTGAACATCTCTACCTCATATTGTTCTCTCCTGCTAGCCAGTTCCTCCTTTCTAAGCATGTTCATCCCTTATCCTTCATTATCAGAGTGGCTTTAACTTCTTTCGTCTCGACTTCAACTTTAACAGGCAATTCCACTTCAGGAGATACCCAGAGTCTCCATCCCCAACCCCTGACTACGAAACACTCCATTCTGCCTATGGGCAAGCGCAGCTCCTCTTTCTTCGTGAGCACTCTTCCTCCCGCATATACTCTTCCGAATTCTATCTCCTCTTGGTATCTAAGGGGCGCTCTGAACTGGGGAGCTAGTACGTAAGTCTTTTCCTCACCCATTATCTCGTATTTCGAGTCCAGTATTACGTTCTCTTTCCAGTCCCACTTCACTTTTATCTTTATTTTAGAACCACTTTTCCCTTGTACAGTCAGATCGATTTGGACAGTAGTATTATATGAATCAGTGAACTGATACGTGAGTTTCATTTTCTCCTCCCTATCTCCGATGACTTGCGTTAATTCATATACGAAGAACTCATCTCCGTCTATGCTCGGCATCTCTGAAATTCTCTCACTAATTTCTCTACCAGGCTTTCTACCAACTTCTTCTTTCTTTTTCGAAATTTCTTCCTTTTTAATTTCTTCTTCTGCCTTCTCTATCTCCTCTCTCCACTTTGGCTCCTCCTCTACTTCTTCTGGAACTTCCATTTCTTCTTCTTTTTCTAAAGCAGTAGATAGATCTACATCTCTATTCTCTATTATTGCTCTTCCAAATTCCTCAGCTAAGCTCAGTTCACCGTTTTCTACTCTTATTAGAAAGATCTTCGAGTCCTTGGAATATCTCAATTCTGAGATCTTCGGATTTTCGTATTCCTCTTTTTTTGCAGGCAGTTTCATGAATTCCTCTCTGCCTATTCCCAGTTCTCGTGTTAGGATTTCGAATCCCTCTTGACTATCGGGAGAATAAACGTATATTGAAATCACAGTGTTATTGTGAGAGTACTCCCCATGTGTTTGCCTGTAGGAGAAACTGCCTCTGTTTATTACTATCTCCCTGTATAGTTTGAACTCCCATCCATTTGGGGGCGGAGGAAGATACACATCTGCTTCCTTTTTTTCGCTCATTGGCGTAGTCTGTTCTTGAACGTTCTGCCCCTGTATGCAACAGGAGAGCACCACTATCAGTAGGAGTATCCCAGCCCACTTCAACTCGGCCCCCTCATTGATTCCCAGTACTAGGTAAAAGTTATATCTCGAGAGACGGGATGGGCGAGGGGTGTCCCGTGAGTGTAAAAGAAGTTTTGATTGTTTCAGCAGCCAGAACCCCCATAGGCAAGTTCGGTATGAGTCTCAAGGACGTTGAGCCTCAAGAATTGGGGAGAATAGTTGTCGAAGAGGTAATAAAAAGAGCTGGTGTGAACAAAGATGAGATAGAGGAAGTAATATTTGGAAATGTTTTAAGGACGTCGAGCCTCAAGAATTGGGGAGAATAGTTGTCGAAGAGGTAATAAAAAGAGCTGGTGTGAACAAAGATGAAATAGAGGAAGTAATATTTGGAAATGTTTTACAGGCGGGATTAGGGCAAAATCCGGCTAGGCAAGTCTCTATAAGGGCTGGTTTGCCCTACGAGGTGAACGCCTTCACAGTGAACAAAGTGTGCGGCTCAGGATTGAAGGCAGTTGCCCTAGGAGCTCAGGCGATAATGCTAGGAGAATACGACATGGTGATAGCTGGAGGAATGGAGAGCATGAGCCAAGCTCCCTATTTGATAAGAAACGCGAGGTGGGGATACAAATTCGGAGATCAGAAAATGGTTGACTCCATGATATACGACGGAATATGGGACGTCTACTATGACTTCCACATGGGGATGACTGGAGAGATCATAGCCGAGAAGTACGGAGTGAGTAGAGAAGAGGCTGACGAATTCTCCTATTGGAGTCACATGAAAGCTGTGAAGGCATGGAAAAAAGGTCTTTTTAAGAAAGAAGTAGTCCCAGTTAGAACGGAAAAAGGAGAGCTTGAGAAAGACGAGGGACCTAGACCAGACACATCGATAGAGAAGTTGTCTAAATTGAAGCCAGTTTTCAAAAAGGACGGGATACTAACAGCAGGAAATTCGTCTCAGTTAAGCGATGGAGCTGCAGCATTAATTCTTTCTTCAAGGGAGAAGGCGAAAGAACTAGGATTAGAGCCAATGGCTAAAATCATAGGTTTTTCTTCCGCGAGCGTCGATCCGAAGTACGTGATGGAGGCCCCAATTCCAGCAACTAAGAAGCTACTCAATAAATTAGGAATGAAAATCAGTGACATGGATCTAGTAGAACACAATGAAGCTTTTTCTACAGCTTCCATAGTCGTTTCCAGGGAACTCGGAATACCCAAGGAGAAGTTCAATGTGCATGGAGGAGCAGTAGCTTTGGGACACCCTATAGGATGTAGTGGAGCCAGAATATTGGTCACTCTGTTATATGCCCTAGAACAGATGGATTTGAGGAGAGGATTGGCGACTCTTTGCCTAGGAGGAGGTGGGGCAGTGGCCATGGTCATAGAGAGGGAGGTGTAGTCCTTGAAGATAGAGAAAATCGGAGTGGTTGGAGCCGGAACTATGGGTCATGGAATAGCTCAAGTTTCTGCACAAGCTGGATTTGAGGTCATAGTTAGAGACATATCCGATGAGTTAATCCAAGCTGGACTGAATAGGATAAAGTCCAATCTGGAGAGATCCGTGAAGAAGGGTAGAATTAGCGAGGAAGAGATGAACGAAGTCCTCGAGAGAATAACAGGAACGACTAATCTGGCAGACCTTTCTGAGGCGGACTTTATAATAGAGGCAGTTCCAGAGGATTTGAATCTCAAGAAAAGTGTTTTCTCAGATTTGGACAAAATATGTAAGCCAGAGGTGATATTCGCGACTAACACTTCGTCCATATCTATAACTGAGTTAGCGTCGTCTACCAAAAGGCCCGAGAGATTCATAGGGATGCACTTCATGAATCCAGTCCCAGTGATGAAGTTAGTGGAAATAGTGAGAGGTTTGAGAACTTCCGACGAGACAGTCCAAGTGGTGAAATCTCTGGCCGAGAAAATGGGGAAGGTCCCAATAGTGGTGAACGATTATCCAGGATTCGTGATAAACAGGATATTGATGCCAATGATAAACGAGGCTTGCTTCCTCCTAATGGAAGGGGTAGCCGATGAGAAGGCCATAGACGATATAATGAAATTAGGTGCGAATCACCCAATGGGACCATTAGAGCTTGCAGACTTGATAGGATTAGACGTCTGTTTGGCCATAATGGAAACCCTCTATAGAGATCTGGGAGATCCAAAATACAGACCATGTCCCCTTTTAAAGAAGATGGTTAAGGCCGGATATTTGGGAAGAAAAAGTGGGAGAGGATTCTATGAGTATGATCGAAGTTGAGAGACCAGAGAACAAGATAGCAATACTGAAACTAAATAGGCCAGAGAAACTAAACGCATTGAACCTAGAGGTGCTTAGGGAACTAAACGGAGTAGTAGGAGAGTTAGAAAAAGATCCCGAGATACTCTGTGTTATAATAACCGGAGAAGGTAGAGCTTTCTGTGCTGGAGCAGACATAGACCAAATGCTCGATATGGATCCAATTGAGGCTATGGAGTTCTCTGAAACAGGACAAAACATATTATCTAAAATAGAGAACTCTAAGAAGGTTTACATAGCTGCCATAAACGGTTACGCTTTAGGCGGAGGCTGTGAAATAGCAATGGCATGCGACATTAGAGTCATGCAGAGAGGAGCCAAGATAGGCCAACCGGAAATAAACTTGGGAATAATCCCCGGATTTGGAGGAACCCAGAGACTTCCTAGGCTAGTTGGGGTAGGAAAAGCGAAGGAACTAATACTCACTGGAAGAACATTGGGAGAGGAAGAAGCCCTGAGAATTGGTCTGGTAGAGGAAATAGCAGAGAACGCTTTAGAGAGGGCCATGGAAATAGCTAGGGAGATATCGAAAAAGGGGCCAATTTCCCTATATTACGCTAAAGAGTTGGTGAATAAGTCACTCTTCCAGGATTTATCCACAGCCTTAGAGATGGAAAGAATTTTCTTTTCAAACTTGTTCTCTACGGAAGACCAAAAGGAGGGAATGAGAGCATTCCTAGAGAAGAGGGAACCGAAGTTCAAAGGAAAGTGAGTGCACTGCTGAAATGGGAGAGCAGGAAGTAAAACATTGTGAAGACGGTAAAGCTTGTTCAACAAAGACCTCAATACTTCCCAGAGAAAAGTAGAGACGTAGAGTTTGACAGATGGTAAACACCCGATTCGATAACGAGGAGGCTTAATTTATTTATGACGATTTCGTGAAGTCGAGGAGATAATTTTTAGACTGACCGAGGAAACGATGAGGTAGGGGATACTCATGGACTTCTCCTTCTCTGAGGAGCAAGAGATATTGAGGAGGACAGTAAAGGAATTCGCCGAGAAGGAAATAATCCCAATATCAAAGAAGATGGAAGAGGAAAAGAGAATTCCTCAGGAACTACTGAGGAAAATGGGTGAAATGGGTTTAATGGGAATGACTATCCCAGAGGAATGGGGAGGAGCAGGAGCAGACATGGTCTCCTATTGCTTGGCATTAGAGGAAATAAGCAGAGCTTCTGGATCTGTCGGTATAGTAATGGAAGCTCATAATTCCCTTTCGCTGGCCCACATATACAATTTTGGAAACGAGGAGCAGAGAGAGAAGTACGTAAGGAAAATGGCATCTGGGGAATGGATCGGCTCTTGGGCACTAACAGAACCAAATGCAGGAAGCGACGCCAAGTCAATAGAAACAACCGCTCGCTTAGAGGGAGGAGAGTGGGTACTCAACGGATCGAAGCTATTCATAACAAATGGAGGAATAGCCCAAGTCTTCGTGGTTTTCGCTAAAACAGACAAGGAAAAGGGGGCTAGGGGAATAAGTGCTTTCATAGTCGAGAGAGGCACAGAGGGATTTAGAATAGGGAGAGAAGAGGAGAAACTTGGATTGAGAGCCTCTTCAACAGTTGAGCTGATATTCGAGGACTGCAGAATTCCAGAGGAGAACCTCTTGGGAAAACTAAACGAGGGGTTCAAAATAGCTATGGCTTCCCTAGCAACGGGGAGAATAGGCATAGCGGCCCAAGCGATAGGCATAGCAAGAGCAGCCTATGAGGCTAGCTTAGAGTATTCCAAGCAGAGGAAGCAATTCGGAAGACCAATTTCGGAGTTCCAAGCCATAAGGTGGATTTTAGCAGACATGGCCATGAAGATAGAGGCCTCTAAACTACTAACTTACAGAGCAGCTTGGTTGAAAGACCAAGGAAAAGATCCAGTCTTGGAAGCTTCCATGGCGAAACTCTTCTCCTCTGAGGCAGCAATGTGGATAACCACCAAGGCAATACAAATCCATGGAGGATACGGCTACACTCAAGAATATCCAGTGGAGAGGTATTTCAGAGAGGCGAAGGTAACCGAGATATATGAGGGAACCTCAGAGGTCCAAAGGATGATAATCTCGAGGGAAATACTCAGGGGAGTTCAATCCAGTAGGTGAATCCATTGAACACTAAAGTAATAGTCACCTTAGGACCTTCTTCATCCGAAAAGGAAGTAATAGAGAGGATGATTAAAGAAGGAGCTTCTGCAATAAGGATAAATTTTTCTCATGGAAAAGAGACAGACTGGGTCAAATGGATAAAACTGATAAGGGAGGCAGAGGTAGAAAAAGGTGTAGAAATACCAATAATAGGAGACCTCTCTGGACCAGGCATTAGAACCTCAAACGAAACTCAAGTCGAGTTAATAGAAGGACAAACAGTTACCATATCCATGGATAATTCTGGAGAAATACCCATAAAGGAACCACTGTTCTTCTCTACTTTGGAACCAGGAGATCTCGTGTTAATAGACGACGGAAAGATCTCTCTAAAAGCTGAGAAGGTTAGGGCAGGAAGGGCTGAGCTGAAGGTAGTCTCTGGGGGAAAACTACAGCCCAGTAAGTCTGTAGTGATCAAAGGGAAAGAGACACCTCTTCCACCCCTCACAGAGAAGGACCTAAAGGACGTGAGATTCTCAGCAGAAAACGACGTGGATTTTTTGGCTATGAGTTTCGTGAGGGGCTCGGACTCAATAGAACAGTTAAGGGGAATTTTGAGATTATTAGGTTCGGATATAGGAATTCTCGCTAAAATAGAGACTAAGAGCGGAGTATCTAGGTTCGAGGAAATAGCGAGGGTATCAGATGGAGTGATAATAGCCAGAGGAGACCTAGGCATGCACTACGACCTAGAGGAGATACCTAACCTGCAGAGGAGTTTGGTAGAGAAGGCGAGAATTCTCAAAAAACCGGTAATAGTAGCAACTCAGTTCCTAGAGACAATGAGAGAAAACCCAGTTCCAACTAGAAGCGAGGTCATGGACGTTTACAGTGCCGTACTCAGTGGTGTAGACGGATTAATGGTCACTGCGGAGACTGCAATAGGGAAGTATCCCGTTGAATGCGTTAGGTGGATTAGCAGGATAATAACAAGGGCAGAAGAGGAACTAACTACACCGAAGAGAGAAAAAGGAAAAACTCTCTCAGAAAGGTTTTCATATGGAGTAGTCACTTTAGCAGAGAGTTTAGGAGCTAAGATCTTAATATACACTAGGGGAGGAAACACTCCGAGGAGAATTTCCTCACATAGACCATTGGTACCAGTATATGCAGGTTCTCCTAATCCGAGAACTAGGAGGAAGGTGAAGTTATACTGGGGAGTCGAGCCAGTCTTGGTTCCTGGGAAAGAGTATGATTACGAGAAGGGACTAATAAAGACTATGAGTTCCGCCAAGAGAGAGGGCAAAATAGTGAGAGGGGATGTGGTAGTTCTCACCTATGGAATAAGGGGAGAGACAACCCATACAGTGAGGATAGAGAGGATAGTGGATTGATCGAGCGAGCTATGCTCTATGCCTGTAACGTATATAATCTCTGGAATTCCAACCTCATAGGGGATACTCATGGACTTCTCCTTCTCTGAGGAGCAAGAGATATTGAGGAGGACAGTAAAGGAATTCGCCGAGAAGGAAATAATCCCAATATCAAAGAAGATGGAAGAGGAAAAGAGAATTCCTCAGGAACTACTGAGGAAAATGGGTGAAATGGGTTTAATGGGAATGACTATCCCAGAGGAATGGGGAGGAGCAGGAGCAGACATGGTCTCCTATTGCTTGGCATTAGAGGAAATAAGCAGAGCTTCTGGATCTGTCGGTATAGTAATGGAAGCTCATAATTCCCTTTCGCTGGCCCACATATACAATTTTGGAAACGAGGAGCAGAGAGAGAAGTACGTAAGGAAAATGGCATCTGGGGAATGGATCGGCTCTTGGGCACTAACAGAACCAAATGCAGGAAGCGACGCCAAGTCAATAGAAACAACCGCTCGCTTAGAGGGAGGAGAGTGGGTACTCAACGGATCGAAGCTATTCATAACAAATGGAGGAATAGCCCAAGTCTTCGTGGTTTTCGCTAAAACAGACAAGGAAAAGGGGGCTAGGGGAATAAGTGCTTTCATAGTCGAGAGAGGCACAGAGGGATTTAGAATAGGGAGAGAAGAGGAGAAACTTGGATTGAGAGCCTCTTCAACAGTTGAGCTGATATTCGAGGACTGCAGAATTCCAGAGGAGAACCTCTTGGGAAAACTAAACGAGGGGTTCAAAATAGCTATGGCTTCCCTAGCAACGGGGAGAATAGGCATAGCGGCCCAAGCGATAGGCATAGCAAGAGCAGCCTATGAGGCTAGCTTAGAGTATTCCAAGCAGAGGAAGCAATTCGGAAGACCAATTTCGGAGTTCCAAGCCATAAGGTGGATTTTAGCAGACATGGCCATGAAGATAGAGGCCTCTAAACTACTAACTTACAGAGCAGCTTGGTTGAAAGACCAAGGAAAAGATCCAGTCTTGGAAGCTTCCATGGCGAAACTCTTCTCCTCTGAGGCAGCAATGTGGATAACCACCAAGGCAATACAAATCCATGGAGGATACGGCTACACTCAAGAATATCCAGTGGAGAGGTATTTCAGAGACTCCAAACTAATGGAAATAGGGGAGGGAACCTCAGAGGTCCAAAGGATGATAATCTCGAGGGAAATACTCAGGGGAGGAGTTTGATTTCAGGAGATCTGAGATAGTCAGAATCACTCTACTCTTGTGAGAAGAAATTAAGTATTCTCTCGTATATTTTCTTGATCTCTCCTTTGGAAGTTTTATACATCCTCTCTACAACCAACTGTGGTGTACTTCTGGCTAACTTCCCAAATATTGGGCTTCTGTCCACTATTAGTTCCAAATTCTCATTCAGACCTCTTGCTTCTATTCCATCGATTCGTATTCCTTTCCCACTGAGAAGCTCTCTCACCTCTTCCCCGAGGTGTGTGACTATAACCGAGTGTATTCCTTCATTGTCTAGGAAAGCCTCTATTATTCCAGATATCACTTTGGCTGCAGCTCCTGGTTCAGTTACAGTTTCTATCTCGTCTATTAGAACCAATTTCTTCTTCCCGTCTTTTAGAGAGATAGGACATATTTCCTTAAGGAGTTTTTCGAATGCTCCAGCACCACTAGACCCTACGAATTTTCCATAAAGGTATATCTCGTCGAAAAATGAGAAGTAACCCTCATCAACAGGAGGAGGAATCCCAGATTGTACCATGGTCTGAAGAAGCACGATTGTTTCCAACAGAGTGCTTTTTCCCCCACTATTTGCCCCGGTTAATAGGACCACTCTTTCTCCTTTGGTGGGAAATCCCATTGGGGTTTCTCCTATCTCATAACTAACAGGATCTACTTTTTTCCCATTTAAAAATATGTTTCTAGCATTTTTAAATCCAATTCCTCCACTCTCAGATATTTTAACTTCTTTTAGATCGTATTCCATAGCGAAAAGCCCCAAGCTCAACTTATAGTCAATTTCCAGCACTTCATCATAGGCATCTGTCAGTAATTTCTCCTTTCCCTTCAAATATCTAGCCAATTCTCTCTTTAGTTGAATGTCTACCGTGGCTAAAATTTTTCTAATTTCAGACTTTACTAAGTCTTTGTTTTTGAACTCAATTGGGTATGATAGTTTCTCAGGAATGAGCTCAATTAAGATTCTCTCATCTACCCCAGTCCTCTCTTTCAGGAGGGATATGGCTTCCTCAATCACCTCGTTGTATTTCCTCTCTAATTCCTCCGGTATTATAGTCTCTCCTCTGAGGGCCCTCAAAATTTGATCTCCACCTAGGCTTATTTTCAACTCGCCAACCCTCTTGGAGAACTCATCGTTCATCCAGTTCTCGACTTCTGTGATTATCTCTTCTATTTTGCTTAGTTCCTTAATTTTTTCTTTTCTCAAACGGAGAAAAGAATCTATTTTTTCTTTTATTTCATCCATTTCGGAGAATTCTTTGAAAAATTCGGAGAGATCTGCACAAGCTTTTATGAACTCGTAGTTCGGCAGGAAGTTCTCTAGTATTACCTCTGGAGAGATCTCTATTTCGTCTATAGGAGTCAATTCTCCATCTATTTGAATCTCTGAGCAATCTTCACCAATTAACACCAAGTCATATCTCTCGAGGAGAGAGGAGTAGTCAATTACCGAGGAAGGGTCTAGTACCTCAGTGTACCTCGTGTTGACTCTCTCCCTAGATATGAGAACCCTAGAGAACTCCATATCTATCTCGGATTTTCTCGGCCTTTTCACACCAGATACTATCTTTCTGATTTTTTCTATTCCTTCTGGCCCTATTTCTTCCATAAGTCTCTTGACCCAATTTTTGTATGATAACAGTTCACTCATCCTCTCTCGGCAAATTCTCTCTCCACCCCTCGGCAATGGGAAAAACAAATCAATTCTCACTCTAGTCTCTTCCATAGAGCAAAAACTCTTCACGATTGAGATTAGCTTCCTGTGCACTTCCTTCGATAATTTAGTGGCTAGAACATCCTTACAACCGAGTTTACTGTACTCAAAAGATTTTATTAGTTCCACAGCTCTTCTAGGTGGCAATCCGGCATTTATTAGTTTTAGAACATCTCTTTTTTCTATTGAGCTTAGTATCTCGTCTTCGCTACCTAAACTCTTGATAAGAATTTCTTTAGTCCTTTTCCCCAGTCCAGGGACTTTTTTCATTCTTTAGCCCCCGAGGAGCATCTCTAGGTAAGTCCTTCTCTCTACTTCCTTCTCGCTGAGACCCAATTCAGATATTACTTTCTCTATCTCGCTTCGGGAATTTCCCTCTATTTCCAGAAACATTCCTAGCTCTTCCACATCATCCAGATGTATTTCTACTCTGCCAAGGGAGAATATCTCTCTTTTCTTTTTTACTGTGGCCACTACTTCGAATCCTAGATTGCGGAATATGCTCAATAGCTTATCTAAGTCATCGACATGCACTTCTATCTCTTCTCTTTGCTTTACCATCCCTATAGTTAGTCTTGGACCCTTATAACAGAGTTTTACACTCTTGCAATTATTAGAACACTCTATTCGAACTCTTAAGGCACAATCTTTCATTTCTATCCTCGGATGAAATAGATAAATGTCCTCCTGGTCTACTACCCCTAAGCTCTTGCCTCCTAGCCTTTCAATGACTCTTCTGAGATTGGGATGACCTCTTAACTTGGCCTCGATCTCTACCATTCGATCCCCATCCTGGCTTTCACTCCCGAGTTGTATGGATGCTTCACTTCGACCATCTCAGTGACTAGGTCCGCTCTTTCTATTACACTCTTCGGAGCATTTCTACCTGTGAGAATCAGCTCAACTCCGAGTTCTCTAGAGGTTTCCATCAACGAGAGTATCTCTTTCTCCTCGATTAGGCCTAGGTGCATTGCCACGTTTACCTCATCTAATACTATTATGTGATACCTCCCACTCCTCATTCCATTTCTTACCCTCTCAAGCCCTTTCCTACAATATTCTAGGAACAAATCTCTCTTAGATTCAGTGAAGAATTCCCCTGTCCCGAAGGTCTCTATGTCTATGAATTTGTTTCCTTTTAGAGCCTTTACCTCACCGCTCTCTCTTCCTTTGAGAAATTGAACGAAAAGGGTCCTCATCTCATGGCCAGATGCTCTTAAGGCCAGACCAAGGGCTGAAGTAGTCTTTCCTTTTCCGTTTCCAGTATACACATGCACTAATCCCAGCAACTTCTCTCCCCTAGGGAGAGTGAGCTCAGTTAAGGTTATAAGAGAACTCCCCATCCTCTGGCCCGGGGGATGTTCTTGAGGGAAATAAGGTTTCATGGAAGAGGAGGTCAAGGAGCAGTTACTGCCGCACAGATTCTTGCGGATGCTGTATTCAGAGAGGGAAAATATTCCCAAGCGTTTCCTTTCTTCGGGGCCGAGAGAAGAGGGGCGCCAGTAATGGCATTCGCTAGAATAGACGACAGACCGATAAGAGTCAGGTCCCACGTTTATGAACCAGATTACGTTGTAGTCCTAGACCCAACTTTGCTAGAGGTAGTCAAAGTAACTGAAGGTATGAGAGAGGGTGGAATCCTCATAGTCAATACCGAGAGGAACCCAGAGGACATAGCATGTGAAACTTGCTCAAAGGTAGCAACTGTTGACGCCACCACCATAGCCTTGGACATATTGGGAGTGCCCATAACTAACACAGCTATATTGGGAGCATTCGCCAAAGCTACTGGAGAAGTAAAAATAGAGACAGTTTTGGACTCCATAAGGAGAATGTCTCCCGCAAAGCCAGAGGAGAACGCTAGGGCTGCTGAGAGAGCATATTCCGAGACTAAGGTATTGGAGGTGTAGAGCTTGAAGGAAGGTCTCAGAGAGTTACCCCCACTCCCGGCAATATTGGATCCAGGAAATTCCACAAGAAATAAGACTGGTGGATGGGGAGCATTCAAACCAAACATAGACAAGAATAAGTGTGTGTATTGCCTTCTGTGCTGGATATATTGTCCAGACGCAGCAATAAGCAGGCTAGAAGAGGAGAACAAAGTGGAAGTAAATTACGAGTACTGCAAGGGTTGTGGAATATGCTCCCAAGTTTGTCCCGTCAAAGCGATAGAGATGGTGAGGAGGTGATCTCTTGCCTGAAGTGAGAGTCATGAGTGGGAACATGTCAGCTGCCTATGGGGCCAAAATCTCTGGAGTCGAGGTAATAGCAGCTTATCCTATAACCCCACAGACCACTATAGTGGAATATCTCTCTCAGTTCGTATCCAATGGGGAATTAAAAGCCAAATACATAAAAGTAGAATCAGAACACTCCGCAATGAGTGCTTGCATAGGAGCATCTGCAACCGGAGCTAGAACTTTCACCGCTACTTC
>Ga0209410_1000141_pt1 | contig 30044 bp, 34 predicted proteins | sample Mar14436cmmetaG_FD_184135 | JGI IMG/M metagenome (GOLD analysis project Ga0209410, IMG submission 184135) | Marine hydrothermal vent microbial communities from Guaymas Basin, Gulf of California to study Microbial Dark Matter (Phase II) - Marker... ... | reverse complement strand
AATGTTGATGCAAACTTATTATTGCGCGGCCGTGGTCTAGCCTGGATTAGGATGGCGGCCCTCCAAGCCGCAGATCCCGGGTTCGAATCCCGGCGGCCGCACCATAAGGCAAAACTTTTATTAGTGAGTAATATTTATAAGCGAGGAAAAATATACATATCGAACCTTGTTCCCCGGGGGTTAATTTGGTAAAGAAGAGTTTTAATGTTTTGGAACACGAGTTAGTGCCACAACACGTGCTGCTCGATAAAAAAACAGCAGCAGCCATTCTTAAAAAGCTAGGACTTAAGCCGTTTCAGCTTCCCTGGATGTACGAGTCCGATCCTGCCGCTAAGGCCGTCGGCGCCAAGGCTGGCGATCTTATAATGATAGTACGTAAAAGCCCTACTGCAGGCGTATCCATATCGTTCAGATATGTGAGACGAGGTTGAGACCATGAGTTCTAATCGTTACGGACTTCCGAAAGATTACGCTTGGGTGCTTGTAAAAGCTTTTGTTGCTGAGAGGGGTCTGGTAAGGCAGCATTTAGACTCGTATAACCATTTTATAGAGCACACATTGCAGAAAATAGTTGACGAGATTGGGGAGATACATCCCGATATTCCAAATGTCTACGTTAAATTGGGAAAAATATATGTTGGCGAGCCGCGCGTCCGCGAAGCAGACGGCTCCGAGTCTCAGGCAACGCCCATGGTAGCTAGGCTTAGAAACTTGACGTATTCCGCTCCCATCTATCTAGAAATGTCTATGATAATAGATGGTGAGGAATCTGAGCCAGTTAAAGCCTATATCGGTGAGATGCCGATAATGGTTAAATCAATTAAATGCCCACTTTACATGGCTTCGGAGGAAGAGCTAATTAAATTGGGCGAAGATCCCCGAGATCCAGGAGGATACTTCATTATAAACGGCTCCGAGCGAGTACTCATAATGCAGGAAGACCTAGCCATCAACAAGGTTCTTGTTGAGAAAATGAGGCCAACCTCCTCAGTAACTCATGTTGCTAAGGTTTACTCAACGCGAGCTGGACAAAGGGCTTCCGTAACAGTTGAACGTACAAAAGATGGCATGCTCCATGTAAATGTCGCCGGTTTTCCCGGCAGAATACCTCTACTTGTCTTAATGAAAGCGCTGGGGCTTGAAACTGATAGGGACATAATGAACGCCATAACCGACGACGAAGAAATAATCAGAGAGCTTCTCCCAGTCTTTATAGAGCAAGGGGAAATAGCCCCGACGGTCGAGCGCGCGTTAGACTATCTAGGCTCAAGGCTTGCTATTGCACAGCCCAAAGCTGAGAGAATTAGAAGGGCTGAAGAATTTCTTGACAGGCAGCTACTTCCTCATATAGGCTCGTCTCCTACGCAAAGAATAGCTAAAGCCTATTTTATAGGGCAAATGGTAGAAAAGCTTCTTGAACTGTACTTGGGGCGCAGAGAGCCAGACGATAAAGACCACTATAGCAATAAAAGACTGAAGCTAGCAGGCGAGCTAATGGAGATGGTTTTCAGGAGAGCGTTCAGAAGTTTTGCAAGCGATCTCAGCTACGAAATAACGAAGCTGAAATACAGAGTAAGGGATTTACGCCTAGTAACGCTAGTAAGAGCCGATCTCATAACTAACAAGCTTCTCAGTGCACTATCTACAGGCAACTGGGTCGGCGGAAGAACAGGCGTTAGCCAGATCCTTGACAGAACAAACTATATTTCAGCGCTGAGCCATCTAAGGCGCGTTGTTTCTCCTCTAAGTAGAACTCAACCCCACTTCGAGGCTAGAGAGCTCCACCCAACTCAGTGGGGCAGAATATGCCCTGTTGAAAGTCCTGAAGGGCAGAACTGCGGTCTCGTGAAAAATCTAGCGCTCCTTGCCTCAATATCGATAGGAATCAATGAAGAAGAAATATACCGTAAACTCATCGAAGACTTAGGAGTAATCGAAATACGCCATGCCAGAGAAAACGGCATTAAAGGCAGCAAAGTAATACTAAATGGCCGTCTAATAGGAGTACATCCAGATGGCAAAAAACTCGCGCAGACAATTCGGCAACTTAGAAGACAAGGACTTATACACCATGAAGTGAATGTTGCTCATATTGCATATGATATGATAGACGAAGTATACATTAACTGCGATGCTGGCCGAGTCCGCCGACCCCTTATAATTGTAGAGAACGGAGAACCTAAACTAAAGCCAGAACATGTAGAAAAGCTTAGAAATGGAGAATGGACCTGGTCCGACCTAGTGAGCAAAGGTATAATAGAATATCTCGACGCAGACGAGGAGGAAGACGCATACATAGCTTCGGACTTAAATAGCATAACGAAGGAACATACGCATGTTGAAATAACTCCCGCCGCAATGCTCGGAATAGTCGCATCCATAATACCATTCACGGAGCACAACCAGTCGCCGCGTAACGTGTATGGCGCGGCCATGGGCAAGCAAGCTCTGGGAATTTCTGGAGCAAACTTCCGCTTAAGAATGGATCCGCGTATGCACCTCCTACATTATCCCCAAAAGCCCCTAGTAACGACAAAGGTAATAGACCTTCTAGAGCTAGATAAAAGACCAGCAGGACAGAACTTTATCGTCGCTGTATTAACCGGAGGAGGCTATAACATTCAAGACGCTGTAATAATTAACAAAGCATCTGTGGAAAGAGGGCTAGCACGCTCAACATTCTTTAGAACATACGAAACAGAGGAAAGAAAATATGCTGGAGGCCAAGAAGATAGAATAGAAATACCCCCAGAAGACGTTATGGACAGAAGGCCCGAAGAAGCATACGAAAAACTCGATGCTGCTGATGGCATAGCGCCGCCCGAAGCTGAAGTAAGCGGCGGAGAGGTAATAGTAGGAAAAACTAGTCCTCCAAGGTTCTTCGGCGCTTACGAGTATCGACCAGTAACTAAGCGAAGAGACACGTCAATCGCTTTGCGGCACGGCGAGAAAGGCATAGTGGACAGAGTTATCATTGCTGCCTCATCCGAAGGAACTAAGCTTGTTAAGATACGCGTACGAGATCCACGCATACCCGAGCTAGGAGACAAGTTCGCGTCCCGTCACGGACAGAAAGGAGTCATAGGCTTAATAATGCCGCAGGAAGACATGCCCTTCACCGAAGACGGTATAGTCCCAGACTTACTCATAAACCCGCACGCAATCCCCTCGCGAATGACTATCGGACAACTTCTCGAATCTCTGGCAGGAAAGGTAGCTGCTCTCCAAGGAAGTCCCGTAGATGCTACAGCCTTTGAAGGAGTATCGGAAGAAACGCTAAAAGAGGCGCTCAAAAAACTGGGGTTCAGAAGTGACGGAAAAGAAGTCATGTACAACGGTATAACTGGAGAAAAGCTCGAAGCAGAAATCTTCATAGGAGTAGTCTATTACCAGAAATTACACCACATGGTGGCCGACAAAATGCATGCCAGGGCTAGAGGTCCTGTCCAAATATTAACCAGGCAGCCAACTGAAGGTCGAGCCAGAGAAGGAGGATTACGCTTTGGAGAGATGGAGAAGGACTGTCTCGTCGGACACGGAGCCGCGATGCTCCTTAGAGAGCGACTCTTCGAATCAGCAGACAAAACCGTAGTCTATGTATGCGAAAACTGCGGATTTATAGGATACTTCGATGCAAGAAGAAATGTAGCAGTATGTCCCATATGCAAGGAAAGAGGTAGCCTGCATAGAATTTCAATGTCATATGCATTCAAGCTTCTCTTACAGGAGTTAACTAGCATGCTAATCGCACCACGAATAATATTGAAGGATAAGGTGGAGGTGGTCTAGAATGGCATATGCAGAAAACGAGACAAAGACCATAGCTGGAATAAAGTTCGGCCTTCTTTCTCCCGAAGAAATCAGAAAAATGTCCGTAGTCGAGATAACGGAAAGTGAAACCTACGACGAGGAAGGAATGCCCATACGTGGCGGATTAATGGACAGAAGGCTAGGCACAGTCGAACCCGGAGTAAGGTGTGAAACGTGCGGCAACTACGTTAACCTATGTCCAGGTCACTTTGGTCATATAGAGTTAGCTAGGCCCGTCATTCACCCAGAATTTGCTAAAAATATTCACAACATTCTCAAAGCAACGTGCAGGAGTTGCGGACGCCTTCTCCTACCTGAAGAGGAAATAGAGAAAGAAATAGAAAAAATGAAACGCCTCGAAAAACAATGGATAATGCTAAAATACTGGGAAGGCGAGGCAATCGCGAAAAAAGCTGGTCAAGTAAAAACATGTCCCCACTGTGGAGCTCCACAATACAAAATAATATTCCAGAAGCCCTACTACTTCTTTGAGGAGCGGGACGGCGTAAGAGTACGATTAATGCCCACAGACATTAGAGAGAGACTTGAAAGAATACCCGACAAAGACCTAGAAGCTCTAGGGTTAGATCCGAAAAATTCACGTCCAGAATGGACAATCCTAACCGTGCTACCAGTCCCGCCCATCTCCGTAAGGCCAACAATCACTCTAGAATCTGGCCTCAGGTCGGAAGACGATCTAACACATAAGCTGGTAGACATAGTCAGGGCAAACAACAGGCTAAGAGAAAACATGGAGAGCGGCGCGCCAAACATGATAATCGACGACCTATGGGACCTTCTGCAGTTTCACGTTGCCACGTTCTTCGATAATGAGCTTCCAGGCATACCAACAGCAAAACATCGCTCCGGCAGGCCATTAAGAACGCTAGCTCAAAGACTTAAGGGCAAGGAAGGCCGCTTCCGCGGAAGCCTAGCAGGTAAACGTGTTGACTTCTCTGCACGCACCGTAATATCGCCAGACCCTAACCTCAGCGTAAACGAGGTAGGAGTACCTTTAGACATAGCTAAAATCCTGCTTGTGCCGGAAAGAGTAACGGAGTGGAATATAGAAGAATTAAGAGAACTGGTTAAGAGAGGGCCCGACAATTACCCGGGAGCAAATTACATCGTAAGGCCAGATGGCGGTAGAACTGACTTACGCTTCGTCCGAGACAGAGAAGCGCTAGCAGAAACTCTGGAGCCTGGCTACATAGTTGAAAGGCATCTAAGGGACGGCGATATAGTCTTATTCAATCGTCAACCGTCTTTGCATAGAATGTCCATAATGGCTCATAAAGTAAAAGTTCTGCCGTACAAAACTTTCAGGTTAAACCTCTTGGTAACGCCGCCATATAACGCCGACTTCGACGGAGACGAAATGAACCTACACGTACCCCAGACTGAGGAGGCAAGAGCAGAAGCCGAGCTACTAATGCTAGTACAAGAACATATAATTACTCCAAGGTACGGCGCGCCAATAATTGGAGCAATACATGACTATATCACGGGCGCTTTCATGCTTACAAGGAAAGACACGCTTCTAGACAAAAAGCTACTATCACAGCTAGCATACGTAGGAAAATATGAAGGAGAGCTTCCAGAACCAGCAGTATTAAAACCGAAAAAATACTGGACAGGCAAACAGCTAGTATCCATGTTTATACCCAAAGGATTCGATTACGTAGGCTCGGCTAAAGCATGCTTTAACGATGAAAGATGCGGCCAACTGTACTGCCCGTACGACTGCAACGTCATCATAAAGGACGGGGAGCTATTATCAGGTGTCTTCGACAAGAAAAGCATAGCTGCCGAAGAACCCGAAACGTTCTTGCATGAATACGTTAGAGTGCGAGGAAAAGCTGAAGCAGCGAAACTAATGGATACATTATTCAAAATATTCATAGCCTATCTAGACATTACGGGATTTACGCTTGGATTCGACGACATTGACGTGCCCGAGTATGCCCTAAAAGAAGTAGAAAAAGCTCTACAAGAAGCAAGAAAAGAAGTCGACAATATAATCAAACAATACGAAGAAGGAAGGCTCGTACAAGCAGCAGGCATGACGCTTGAGCAAACGCTAGAAAACGAAATCCTGAAAGTTCTGGAATCACGCGTAAGCGCCAAGGCCAGCGAGGTTCTCGAAAAATACGGCAAGAAAAGCGGAAGCGGGTTCATAATGGCATTCACCGGAGCCAGAGCCAATCCAATAAACATCATACAAATGTCAATTGCACTGGGACAGCAAACGGTCAGAGGACAGAGAATAAAAAGAGGATACCTCCGCCGCCCGCTGCCTCACTTCAAACCAGGAGATCTAGGGCCAGAGGCAAAAGGATATATCAAAAGCAACTTTAGAAAAGGTCTCTCACCAACAGAGTTCTTCTATCACTCGATGGCAGGACGAGAAGGACTCGTTGATACGGCCGTAAGAACAGCTGACAGCGGATATATGTACCGAAGGCTATCCAACGCTCTGCACGACTACTATGTAGCATATGACGGCAGCGTGAGATCCTCCGAAGGCTTTATAATCCAGTTCAAGTACGGCGAAGACGGCGTAGATCCCTCTAGAAGCGATCACGGAAGAAGTGTCAACGTCGATAGAATAATAAAAATTACGGTATCGACTAGGACAAAACCCGTAGAAAAACCAATCGAAGAAGAGAAACTCCGCGCCATGGTAGAGGGGAAGGCAAGCTATTTACCGAAAAAAGTTAGAGACGAATTAATAGAAAAAATACTTTCTAGCAAGCTCAGCGAAGAAGAGGCTGAAGAAGTGCTCAAAAAAGCACTAAAAGAATATAGAGAAGCGCTTGTAGACCCGGGAGAAGCGGTAGGAATGGTTGCCGCAGAGTCAATAGGAGAGCCCAGCACTCAGATGACATTACGAACCTTCCACTTCGCAGGACTGAGGGAATTTAACATAACTCTAGGACTGCCACGCCTCAAAGAAATAGTAGACCTAAGAAGAGAGCCAAAAACCCCAATAATGTACGTATATTTAACCGGAGACTACGCTAAAGACAAAAACAAAGCCCTCGAACTAGCGCGTAAAATGGAGCTAACAACCATACGAGATGTTTCAGAAAACATAGAAGTCGACTACATAACCACCGATATTACCATAACTCTAGACCCAGAAATGCTCGAAGACCGAGGAATCACAGTAAAAGACGTAGCAAAAGCACTATCCAAAATAAAGGGCAAAAAAGGCAAAATAGAGATAGTAGAAGGAGAAAAGCCAGTTATAATCTATCACACGGATATAGACGACGTAATTAAGCTAAGAAGAATGTACGAAAGAATAGGAAACATAAAGCTGAAAGGACTCAAGGGAATAAACCATGCCCTAATACGCGAGATAGAAGAAAACGGAGAAAAAAGATACATGATAGTAACAGAAGGCTCCAATCTGGCAGCCGTACTCTCCATGGAAGGAGTAGACACCACCAGAACAGTGACAAACAACATCATAGAAACAGCTAACGTCTTAGGAATAGAAGCAGCGAGAAACTTAATCATTAAAGAAATGAAATCAGTACTAGACGAATTCGGCCTAGACGTAGATATCCGCCACCTAATGCTCGTAGCGGACGCAATGACATTCACAGGAAAACTAAGGGAAATAGGAAGACACGGTGTAGCAGGCGAAAAAACCGCACCACTAGCTAGAGCAGCATTCGAAGTAACCGTTAAACACTTAGCTGACGCTGCAATGAGAGGAGAAGTCGATATGCTAAAAGGAGTCACAGAAAGCATTGTAGTAGGTTCGGTGCCTATGCCAGCAGGTACTGGAGCAGTAAAGCTGCTCATGACATACGAGAAAAAAGAGCAAAAAACTTAAGTTACCATAAGCTTTTGTGATTGCTATGGATTTCGCAAGGGAACTACAAACAGCAATAAGAACTGGAAAAGTAGTAATAGGAACAAACGAAACCAAAAAAGCCATGCTTTTAGGCAAATCTAGGCTAGTAATCCTAGCTGCAAACGCTCCCGACGAAGTAAGAGAAGACATAAAATACTATGCAAAAGTATCGAAAACGCCCGTGTATACATTTCCAGGATCAAGCTGGGACCTCGGAGCAATATGTAGAAGACCACACATGGTGGCCAGTCTTGCAATAATAGATCCCGGTGAAAGCAATATCTTAGAACTCGCCGAAGAGTGAGGAGCCATGCCGGAAATAATGCTCACAGATCTCGAAATGCAATACATAGACCTCTTACAAGGAATGACGGGAACAACAGTCAAAGACTGCATAATAGACAAAGAAAGAAATAGAATAATCTTTTTAGTAGCCGAAGGACAAGCAGGACTCGCAGTAGGCAAAAACGGAATCTACGTAAAAAGCTTAAGAAAACTCCTGAAAAAGGACATTGAAATAATTGAATACTCCGAAAGCCTAGAAGAGCTAATTAGAAATAGCCTTTTCCCCGCGCAAGTCGAATCAGTAAGACTAAAGAAAACACCTCAAGGCAAAAAAATAGTAATAGTCAAAGTAAAGCCCGAACATAAAGGCCTAGCAATAGGAAGAGAAGGAAGAACTATAGCAAGAGCAAAACTCGTCGCAAAAAGATACTTCGACATAGATACTGTAATCATACAGTAACCCGATAAATATATAATCACATGCGTAATTTTACTGTCCAGGCTGGTGTAGGATATGCCCGGATCAAAGTCACCTATGGGTCTATATGCGGCAAGAAAGCTAAAGAGAAAAAGGCAGAAATTCAGATGGAGCGACATAAATTACAAGCGAAGAATGTTGCAAATGGCCAAGAAAGTTGACCCGCTAGAAGGCGCGCCTATGGCTAGGGGAATAGTGCTAGAAAAAGTAGGGATAGAAAGCAGGCAACCCAACAGCGCCGTAAGAAAATGCGTGAGAGTACAGCTTATAAAAAACGGAAAAGTTGTAACTGCTTTCCTGCCGGGTGACGGCTCACTCCTCTTCGTAAACGAGCATGATGAAGTCATAATTGAAAGAATAGGTGGCCCCGAAGGTAGAGCATACGGCGACCTGCCAGGCGTACGTTTCAAGGTAATCAAGGTCAACGGAGTATCGTTGATAGAACTGCTAAGAGGAAGAAAACAAAAACCGGTACGCTAGAGATAAGTAGCTATTAGTTCTAAATTACAAGGTGAATTATTATTGATGCAAGAACCCTCGCTTAAAATAATCGAGCTTAAAGACAATTTTCTCAAATTCGAGCTGAGCGGAGTATCCCCAGCATTTGCAAACGCTTTACGTCGAACTCTCCTTTCCGAAGTCCCAACTCTTGCAATAGATGACGTCATAATAACAGTAAATGACTCGGTACTTTTTGACGAAATACTGGCCCACCGCCTAGGGCTCATACCGCTGCACATAGATGACGAAGTTTACGATATTCTACGCGAAGCTTACGAGGAAGGCAAAAGAGACGAATATACAGTTAGCTTCGTGCTAGACGTAGAAGCAATAGATAGACCAGTAATGGTCTACTCCGGACACTTAAAATTCCAAGCAGCAAGCTTCGGCTCGCTTTCCCCTGTGTCGGCTAGAATAACTCCAGTCTCGGAGTCAATACCCATAGTTAAGCTAGCTCCAGGTCAAAGGCTAGCGTTAGAAGCCATAGCGAAAATGGGCACGGGTAAAGAACACGCAAAATGGCAGCCAGTTGCCACCGTAGCTTACAAATATAAGCCTAAAATTAAAATTCTAAACCCAAAGCATAAGGATCTTCAAAAATGTGTAGATATCTGCCCCAAAGGAGTCCTGTCTGCAGAGTCGGGCGAACTCAAAGTTGTAAATGAACTTGAATGCTCCCTCTGTCGAGAATGCGAGGAGAAATGTCCAGGAGTAGTAAAAATAGGATGGGATGAAAGAACCTTTATATTTACTGTGGAAAGCCTAGGAATGATATCAATGAGAAAGCTCATATATACCGCAATAGACACTCTGCTAAAGCGCGGAAAAGCCTTTATAAATGAAACTTTAAAAACTATTCAAACGTCTCCCCTCTTTGAAAACCTAAATACTTAAATTACCCTATTGAAGCATCCAAAGGGGTCTGACGAACTATGGGTAGAACAGGGCCGACAAATATTCACCTTAGAAGGTTGATAAGCTACTTAAAGAAGAAAGCAAACGAAAACAACGCGCCAATATGGTATGCAGTAGCCGAATATCTCAGTAAGCCGACCAGAAAAAGGGTCGAAGTAAACATAAGCAGAATAAACAGATACACCAAGGACGGCGACGTAGTAGTAGTTCCCGGCAAAGTGCTCGGAAGCGGAGAGCTCACACATAGTGTAACAGTGGCTGCTTGGACCTTCTCGGCGGCTGCTCGTGAAAAAATATCTAAACATGGGCGAACCCTATCTATACGCGAACTCGTAGAGGAAAACCCGAAAGGAAGCGGGGTGAAGATAATTGCCTGAAAAAATGGAGCTAAGCAAGAAGGGGGAAACAATAATTAACGGTGAAGGGCTAGTTGCTGGAAGGCTTGCAAGCATTATAGCAAAAAGACTACTCATGGGCGAAAAAATAGTCGTGGTCAATGCGGAGAAAATCATAATAACTGGCACAAGAAAACGTGTGCTCCAATGGTATGGAAAACGAGTGCTTGAATGGCGGACCTACCATAACCCAGAAAAAAGAGGGCCAAAAATTCCGAGAAGACCTGACCTAGTATTCAAGCGAATGGTGAGGGGGATGCTTCCCAAGAAGAAACCTAGAGGGCGAGAAGCTTTAAAGAGACTAAGAGTCTATATAGGAGTTCCAGAAGAACTTCAAGGAAAAGAGGCCGAAGCTCCGGAGGCAGCTAAGCTTAAAAACAAGCAAATACCCTATGTAACGCTGGCAGAAATATACGAGAGCTTTGGTGGTAGGCTATGAAGTACGTGCTTGCATCCGCTCGTAGAAAAACAGCACGAGCAAAAGCTCTAATAAAAGAGGGGCGTGGCAGAATATTCATAAACGGAACGCCGCTTGAAATACTTGAGCCAGAACCAGTACGCCTAAAAATAATGGAACCAATAATGCTGGCCGGCGAGGAAATAATAAGTAAAGTAGACATCTACGCTGAAGCACACGGCGGAGGAATAATGGGCCAGGCTTCAGCTATAAGAACAGCAATAGCAAGGGCACTTATAGAGTGGACGGGATCGGAAGAGCTAAAAAATCTTTTCGAAGAATACGACCGCCATCTCATCATAGAAGACCCTAGACAAACAGAGCCAAAAAAGCCCAGAGGAAGATCCGCCAGAGCGAAAAGGCAGAAAAGCTATAGGTAGCCTTATTCTTCTGCTTCTTCATAAAGCAATATTTCATCTATAAGCTCAACGTGTGAGAGGAACATTCTTCTACAGCAATACCTCTTCACTCCAAGATCGTCCAAAACTCTTTTTGGATCTTCACCCTGTTTTACTCTTCTCGCATATTCAAGCCACTTGTCGCCTATAAGAGCTCCACACGTAAAGCAACGAACCGGAATTATCATAACGGTCTAAAAAGGTGATGTAAAAGTCTATTTAAATCTTCCTTTGACGAATACTGAGGGTTCTGTTGTAAAGCGACGAGGAAAAGGCTAATATACTTATTCCCTATAGTGCAAGAACGGTGTCTATGGAGATTCGGGATACAGGTGAAGGGACAGCTGCAGTAAAAGAAGAGGAACTATTGATCCCGCTAGAAATGTACCTAGCAGCAGGTGTTAGAATAGGAACAAGGATGAAATCAAAGCCCATGGAAAGGTTCATCTACAGTGTAAGGCCCGACGGACTCTACCTCTTAGACGTCAAAAAAACCGACGAACGAATAAGAACAGCAGCAAAATTCATAGCACAATACGACCCTCACCGCGTAGTAGCTGTATCAGCTAGACAATACGGCCAGCGACCCGTAAAAAAATTCTGCGCGATAGTGGGCTGCATACCGATCGTCGGACGATTTCCGCCCGGAACCTTTACAAACCCCTCCCTTAGCAGATACATAGAAGCAGACCTACTAATAGTAACAGACCCCCGAATGGACGCTCAAGCGGTCGAAGAAGCTTCAAGAGCTGGAATTCCCGTAGTGGCTCTCTGCGACACAGATTCTCCGCTTCAATTCATCGACCTAGTAATACCCGTAAACAACAAGGGAAGACGTTCCCTGGCATTAGTTTATTGGCTATTAGCCAGGCAAGTACTTAGGGAAAGAGGAGATTTGCCTCCTGATGGAGATTTACCAGTATCAATCGACGACTTTGAAGCGCGCGTTCTTCCAACAGGAGAAATAGTATAAGCATCACCAAAATTTTCCGCCTTAAATACTAAAAAGAATTATTTTGCTCCTGCCACATAACACTTAGTTTAGGTGAAGATTATGGTAAAAATTCGAAGACCAGCCGTAGCAGGATTATTCTATGAAAGTGAACCAGAGATGTTAAAGGAACAAATAAGGCAGACCTTTCTTCATAAGCTTGGACCTGGAAAACTTCCCGAAGTTGGTCAGAAATTTAGAGCCGATATTTTAGGCATAGTATCGCCCCACGCTGGTTATATTTACTCGGGGCATGTTGCAGCACACGGTTTCTACAGGTTAAGCGAGAGCGGCAAACCAGACATAGTCTTCATACTCGGCCCTAACCATCACGGGCTCGGAGATCCATTAGCCCTTTCCAGCTCAGAATTATGGGAAACTCCTCTAGGCACGCTTCAAGTTGATTTAGAAGTCTCCAAATCTATTATCGAGAAAAATAAGCTGATTTCATTTGACGATGTAGCTCACTTACAGGAGCACTCTATTGAAGTACAGCTTCCCTTCCTACAGTTTATGTACGGTAACATTAGAATAGTCCCCTTATCTATGCTTCTACAATATCCGGAGGCGGCAAAAGCGGTCGGCGAGGCAATAGCAAGCGTAATATCAGAAATGAATCTAAAAGCATACATAGTGGCGAGCAGCGACTTTACTCATTACGAAAGCGCTGACGCCGCCAGAAGAAAAGATAAAATCGCTATAGAAAAGATTATAAACCTAGATCCAGAAGGTCTTTTCAACGCTGTAGTTGAAACACCAATATCTATGTGCGGCCCCGGCCCTGTTATGGCATTAATTTATGCAGCGAAAAAACTGGGATACACGAAGGCAAGGCTTTTAAAATACGCAAACTCGGGCGACGTAACTGGCGACTATTCAGCAGTGGTCGCATATGCATCAATAGCTTTCGAAAGAGAATAGGAAAAGATAAATGTGAATAGGCATGAAGGATGAAGAAAACCTAATCGAACGAAGAAAGAACGAGCATATACATATAGTTGTGCACAAGCCTACATCTTCAGCAATTTCTTCTTATTTGGAATACGTTCAACTAATTCATCGAGCACTACCTCAGGTAGATTTCTCCGAAATAGACCTTTCAACAAGGTTCCTTGGCAAAAAAATAGACGCGCCAATAATGATAGCGGGCATGACTGGAGGAACAAAACTAGCTAAAAAACTCAACAAGATTATCGCTCAAGCTGCTGAGACGTTAAATATTCCAATGGGCGTGGGGAGCCAGAGGGCAGGACTAAAACAACCAGACATTAGAGAAACCTATAGCATTGTAAGAGAAGTCGCGCCAAACATACCTATTATAGCGAATATCGGGATAAGCCAACTTAAAGAAGCTGAGTCGCTCGAAGAGCTAGCTAAAAATTTAATTGAGATGATTGATGCTGACGCTATAGCGCTTCATTTAAACCCCCTGCAGGAGGCTGTCCAACCCGAAGGTGAGCCACACTACAAAGATATATTACCTCTGATAGAGGAATTCGTAAAAAAATCCCCTAAACCAGTTATTTTAAAGGAAACTGGAAACGGACTCTCTAGGGAAGACGCTTCAATCGGGTATAAGTGTGGCATAAGAATTTTCGACACAGGAGGTGCAGGTGGAACTTCCTTTGCCCTTGTTGAGTCTTATCGGGCAATGGAAAACGGGGAAAAAATACTCTCGAGGACTGGCCTGACGTTTGCGGAATGGGGGATACCTACCGCGGCCAGCATTTTAGAGGTATTAAGTGTGTGCTTTGATTGTACCGTGATTGCTACTGGAGGAATAAGAAGCGGATTAGATGCGGGTAAAGCTCTGCGTCTGGGAGCGCGCATTGCGGGAATAGCGGCGCCAATAATTACAGCGGCATATAGTGGAGGCTATAGAGCCGTAGAAGAGCTGCTAAGAACTTACATTAGAGAGCTCAGAACCGTGCTTTTCGTAACAAATGCGGACAGCCTAGAAAAATTCAAGAGAACTCCCGCATTCATATTCGGCAAATTGAGTACGTGGGTAAAAAATAGAGAACTAACAGCAACAGTAGAAAAATTAGAAATAAAAATAAGATAAAAACAACAAAAACGCTGATAAGTTTTAGACTCTTCTTCCTCTTCTACCGCCGGGCTTTCTGATAGTATCTGTAGGTAGCGGAGTAACGTCTTCAATGCTTAAAACCATGAGTCCAGCTCTTACAAGGGCCCTAATAGCGGGGCCAGCACCTGGCCCAGGCGTTTTCGGCCCATATCCTCCTGGGGCTCTCACCCTAACATGAACTTTTCTTATTCCCTTGTCTAGCGCAATTTTAGCTGCTCGTATTGCGGCTTGCATGGCTGCCCATGGGCTGGGTTTATCTCGGTCTGCTTTGGCTATCATTCCGCCAGTAACGAAAGCGATGGTTTCAGCGCCGGTCAAGTCTGTGATGTGGATTATAGTGTTATTATAGCTGGCGTATATGTGGGCTATTCCCGTGTCGCCTCTTCTCTGCCGTACACGTTCGCTCATTCGGACGCCACCTCAGCAGCTTTCTTAGCGTAGGGAGATAGCGGATAAAAGTCTATCTGTTCTTCCTCCTCGCGAGTAACCAGGTGTCCCGGGCTTCTTACTCTGCGTCCTCCAATAGCTATATGTCCATGCACGATCAGCTGGCGAGCATGGTATATTGATGAAGCTAAGCCTTTTCTGAAAACTACTGTTTGCAGCCGCCGTTCTAAAATATCTTCCACTGTCAGTCTTAAGATATCATCTAACGTGGCATCTTCACTGGGCAGTATACCAAGTCTGTAAAGGTTACGAATTAGGGGGCGTGCTTCAACAGCCCTCTCCTCTTCTGGCAGCGCTAGAAGCATTCTTGCTCTGGCTCTTATACGGCGCAACATTGTTTTTGCTGTCCATAGTTCACGTTTGTTTCTTAATCCATACTGCCCTAGAAGGAGCAGTTCCTGTTCAAGTATTTCTTTTCTCCAGGGATGTGTTGGACCTTCCCACTTTTTGCGAGGTTTTTTAGGATCGCCCATGTTCTCTACCTCCTGCCGCCTTTACGTCTTGATACGCCGATCGTTAGGCCAGTTCTACCAGTAACTCTGCTTCTCTGTCCTCTAACTTTGAGTCCAAGCTTATGTCTGAAGCCTTTCCATGAGTTAATTTTCTTCATAAATTCTATGTCTTGTCTCACTGTAAACACAAGATCAGAGGTTATTAAGTGCCTATCTTCGCCCGTGAAAGGATCTCGTCGCCTATTCAATAGCCAGCTTGGCAGATTAAGTTCATGAACATTGCGTAGGACCTTGTCTAGTTCTTCTATTTTTTCTTCTGGAAGTGCTCCAAGCTTAGCATCTGGCGGCAGCTCCATTTTTCGGCAAATAATATGAGCTAAGTTAATTCCGATTCCTTTTATCCACGAGATAGCGTATGCTAGCGCCATGTCACCTGGCAAGTCTACACCAGCTACTCTTACTACGTGCCTGAATTCTTCGACTTCGGACATACTACCCACAACACCTTAACCTCCATCTATATATTAATTATCTCGCCGTCTAATCCTATACTCGGCGAAGATTTATAAAACAATAGACGAGTGAAATAATGAGCCGGGGTGCCCGAGTGGACTATGGGGGCGGATCGGCCCCAGCCGAGCCCACACTTGAGATCCGCTGGCCTTTTCGGCCGCCCGGGTTCGAATCCCGGCCCCGGCGCCACTACTTCTTCCACATAGGCGGATACGTTCCAGGCTTCATTACAACAAATCTCGTTTTTACGGCAAGGCCTTTAGATGAGACGATCATTTTTTCGTCGCGCATCAACGCTTTTCCTATTGCTACAAGCTCACCCTTCTGGGTGAAGATTGCTACCCAGTCTCCGCGTCTTATGGGAGTCTCTACTCTAAGTATTCCTGGAACAGCAAGAGACGCGCCGTGTGCTATTGCATCAACCGCACTATCTCTGATAACTACTTTAGGCAGGTGCTGCACGGCATATTCGCCCGGAAGAACAACTTTCCGTATAAATTTCTCTATTCCTTCCTCTTTCCAAATGAAATAAGCATCTACCAAGTCATGAAGAGTAGCGGAATTCTCATTCTCCGAGAGGCTTCCAGAACGTATTCTCCTTAGTTCCTGCATGTGCGCTCCTACGCCAAGGATTTCCCCTATATCGTGACATAGCTTCCGCATGTAGGTTCCAGCTTCGCACCACACTCTCATTAAAACGTTTCTTCCATCAATTTCCAAGACATCAAGCTTATAGATACGCCGAATCCTGATGGCCCTTTTTACCGCCGATCTAAGCGGTGGGCGCTGATATATGGGGCCTTCAAACTCTTTCAATAGGCTGATTAGCTTTTCGCGTGGAACGTCTCCGTGAAGCCTCATCACGCAGATATACTCTTTATCTTCCTTTAGAAGGACAGGTATTAGTTTAACTGCCCTATTGAAAGTAACTGGCAGTACTCCGGATACCTTAGGGTCTCCCCCTCCCAGCCTGGGAGTCTAGGGTCCCCGCATGAGCAACTCTCTCTATGCCCAGAATCCTTCTAATCCAAGCCACAACTTCGTGGCTACTTGGACCTACTGGTTTATCGAGATTCACTACTCCAAAATCTAAAAGCTCCTCAACGCTCCGCTCCTCGGGTCTTTTCCCGGATCTAGGATCTGTTTCCTCCTCATCCCTAATCAAAATACCCCTTTTTACCAAGGAATTATTCTTCAAAAATATACACCCAACATTTTAGTTTATGCCAGAATAGGCTTAATTCTTTCTCTCATAAAATCTAAGAGACCGGCCTTTTCGAGGGCCTCCATAACTTCCTCGTCGCTAGCACCTTTAGGAATATCGATTTTATGCTCTGTAGGCTCTAAGTGCTTAATGTTAGCTCTACGCCTTTTGACTCCAGATGCTGCTTTTGGCCCTGTAATAAGGACAAAGTTATCGTCGATAATATCTACTATTACGCACTTCTTGCCCGCTTCTCTTCCCATCGTTTTTACGCATATCCTTCCCACATCGAAAACCCTAACCATACCTATCCCTCGCTCCTTTCACTATCCCAAAAGCTTTTAAAATACCTTTCCTGCCTAGCTAGCTTTTTCTAGCAGCCTATTAAGAAGAGGTGCAAACCACAAGCTTATAACAATATACCAAACGGCGAAATTAACTTGAGAATATCCGAACAACGGAAACACTACCACCGGCTCCCCTCGAAAAATATCAGACATGAATTTGAAAAGAATGAACCAGAGCACCATGCTCACAATACTTCCCCTCATTCTTTCTGCAGCTAGCTGATTTTTCAAGCGGTCAATCCGCGGCTTAGACCTTAGAATTTGACGATATGCTTTAATGTCTTTTTTCTCAATTGCCGCTTTCCTGCGCTCCTCCCACTCTCCGATCTCTCTAAGCATAGCTTCGATTTTTTCTTTATTCATTAAAATGTTCGAGGAAATCCTAGAAACAAAGACGCAAATCATAGCAGTAGCCGTAGCAACTAGCGATGAGAAAGGCCAAGCAATAAGCGGGCCTAAAATGGTTCTGATTTCAAGTATAAGCCATGAGTACGGATCCATCCAAAACCCCACAAAATCTGTCCATAGGTTCAATATAACATTCACGGCAAACCTCCATGTGCCGTAATCCTTAAAAATGCTTGAAACCTAAGTATTCATCGCAGTAGCACGCAGGTGCACGGTATGCCGAGACCGTCCCTCCGCTCGAGAACAACAAAACGGAAGAAAGTGCGCACGCCCGGAGGTCGAGTAGTAATACACGTAGTCAAGAAAAAGCACAACGTTCCCAAATGTGCAGTCTGCAAAAAACCTCTGCACGGCTTTCCTAAAATGACCGCTAAGGAGGAAAGGAAAGGGCACAGACCACCTGGAAGGCCTTACGGAGGATACATTTGCCCTAACTGCCTCAAAAAAGGAATAAAACAAGCAATTAGGTTAATTCAATCATGAGAAAAATAGTAATTGCAGTCAGCGGCGTTCCAGGAGCAGGAAAAACCACTTATGCACGTTTTATCGCCAAAGAATACAATTTAAGATATGTTTCCAACGGCCAACTTTTTCGCCAATACGCCAAAGAAAAGGGCCTCACGCTCATAGAACTCCATAAAATGGCCGAGAAAGACCCCTCCATAGACAAAGAAATAGACATGCGAGCAGTAAAAGAAGCAGAAAAGGGAGGAGCCGTTATAGACGGGCATCTAGCGGTCTGGATTCTCAAAGACCTGGCGCATCTAAAAATAATATTTACGGCTCCCCTCGAGGTTCGCGCCTCTCGCGTAGCAGGCAGAGACAAAAAGCCCCTGGAAGAAGCTATAAAGGAGCTATTAACCCGCGAGAATAGCAACAGGATGCGCGCCAAGAAGTATTATAACATAGACATTGGAGATTTTTCTGTCGCCGATCTAGTGGTAAACACGGAGAAGCTTGATGTAGTTGGCGTTAAAAAAGTAGTCAAGACATTCATTGATGAATATAAACGTCTTCACCCAGAATTATTCTAATTTTTCATATGCGCATCTAAAGTATCAAATAAGACTTAAATAAGCCTTAAATAGTTGTATAGACGTCAAATAGGACGCTTAATAGGTAAATTTGAGGTGAGAAGAAAATGTCAAGTGCAAAGAAGCCCCACTTAAACTTGATAGTAATAGGCCACGTAGACCATGGCAAAAGCACCCTAATGGGCCGCTTCCTATACGAAGTAGGCGCAGTCGACGATAGAATAATCAGAGAATACGAGGAAGAAGCTAAAAAACTAGGAAGAGAAACATGGAAATACGCATGGGTCCTCGATAGGCTAAAAGAGGAAAGAGAGAGAGGCTTAACAATCGACCTAGGCTTCTACAAATTCGAAACCAAAAAGTACTTCTTTACTCTCATCGACGCTCCCGGGCACAGAGACTTCGTCAAAAACATGATTACTGGAGCAAGCCAGGCAGACTGTGCGCTGCTTGTAGTCTCTGCGAAAACAGGCGAGTACGAGGCAGGCATCAGCCCGGGAGGCCAGACAACAGAACACGTATTCCTAGCGAGAACAATGGGCATAAACCAGCTAATAGTAGCAATAAACAAAATGGACGCAACCGAGCCACCCTACAGCAAAGAAAGATATGAAGAAGTAAAAAACGGCGTAGCCAGAATACTTAGGCTGGTAGGATATGATATAAGCAAAATACCCTTTGTACCAACTTCAGCGTGGTACGGCGACAACGTAACCAAGAAGAGCGACAAAACACCATGGTACGATGGCCCAACCCTCCTCGAAGCATTCGACACATTTCAAGAACCGCCTAAACCCATTGACAAGCCGCTCAGAATACCAATCCAAGACGTATACTCAATCAGAGGAGTAGGCACAGTACCCGTTGGCAGAGTAGAAACCGGCGTCCTAAAAGTAGGCGACACAGTAGTCTTCATGCCACCAAACGTGAAAGGCGAAGTAAAATCCATAGAAACTCACCACGTACGAATAGAGCAAGCCGTACCAGGCGACAACATAGGATTCAACGTTAAGGGCGTCAGCAGAGACCAAATAAAGAGAGGCGACGTCGCAGGACACCCAGACAACCCGCCAACCGTAGCTGAAGAAATAGTTGGAAGAATATTTGTACTCTATCATCCAACTTCAATAACTGCTGGTTACACACCAGTCCTACATACTCACACAGCAACCGCTCCAGTGAGGTTTGAAGCCATAGAGAAGAAAATCGACCCCAAGACAGGTTCAACCATAGAGGAGAATCCACAGTTCATTAAGCAGCGTGACGCCGCTATAGTAAGATTAAAACCGCTTAAGCCTGTGGTCATAGAAAAATATGCAGAAATACCGCAGTTAGGTCGATTTGCAATAAGAGATTCTGGCAGAACAATAGCTGCTGGAACTGTAATTGATATAAAGAAAGCACAGATTTAAGCAAAATAATTTAAACTTATTTTTGTACACGTTTTTTAAGGGTTTGAATCTATGCCTCGATACGTAAGAATAAGGCTAGCGGGGACCTCCATAGATGATATAAATAGAGTATGTGAAGACATAAAAAATGTAGTCAGACGTGCAGGCGTAAAAATGCGCGGACCAATACCATTACCAACAGAAAAGCTGAGAGTCACTGTAAGGAAAGCTCCGTCAGGACAGGGAACACACACATTTGACCACTGGGAAATGAGAATACACAAACGCCTCATAGACATAGACATTGACGAGCGAGCCCTAAGACAGCTAATGAGAATAAGAGTGCCCAGAACAGTAAGAGTAGAAATAAAAATAATCTAAAAAACTATTCAAAACAACCTTTTTCTCACAAAAAACCTAATAAATCTCTGCACCGAATTTTTCCCTGAGCCGGGGTGCCCGAGTGGACCAAAGCCTCAAAGGCTGTCCAAAGGGGTTGGCCTGGAGAGCCAATGCCCCTCTGGGGCTCCCGGGTTCAAATCCCGGCCCCGGCGCCACTACCCATCTAAAAATTAATCTTCATACAACATTAGTAACAATTAGGGGTCGCGATGAAAGGCTACGAATTTCTGCCCCATACAGCCGACGTGTATATTGCGGCATATGGATGTACATTAGAGGAAGCATTCGAAAATGCGGCCAAAGCCATGATGGAGGTCATGACCGATCCAAACAAAGTTAGGGCAGAAAAAGAGGTTGAAATAAACGTAGAGGGGCATGATTTGGAGTCTCTCCTCTACAATTGGCTGGAAGAGTTGCTCTATATTTTTGAAACTGAGGGACTCGTATTTTCGAAATTCCGAGTGCTTTCAATTAAGAAATCGAATGGCAAATATTTGCTTAAAGCTAAAGCCTGGGGAGAAAAATTTAACCCAGAAGTTCATGAATCAAGAACCTTAGTAAAGGCGGCAACCTATAACCTCATGGAGATAAAAAAGGACGAGAAGAAATACACGTTAAAATTCGTCCTAGATATTTAGTCAACCTCAACCCTTATCTCCTCTAATAGCAGAATGGGTATCTTAACGCTTCCCATCTTTCTAAGATAAATTATTCGATGCTTCTCCATGAACTGCAGATCATAGTAAACATTAGGGATGGATCTCCCAAGTTTTCTGGCTAACTCGCTTATATTTATCAACTCTCCTCGTTCTAGAATCTCAAGAATCTCCACCATTCTCTTGGACATTAATCGGCGCAGCACCTCAGGCGATAATTCTTCTTCAACGTTAGCCGCTATCTCTCCCTCCTCTTCATACTCCTTAACGATCATACCGTATTGAGGATGAATCCTAAGCGTCTCGTTCATGTCCAAATCTTCCGGCACAATTTTTCTACGCATAACTATTCGCATAATACTTTTATGGTAAAATCATAAAACTATTTAAATATTATTTGCTGGTAATAATTACTGCGTGAAAATTATGCCGCATGTACCATTGAAACGTATAGATAAATACGTTTGGGAAATACCCCAAAACTTCAGGCCTGGAATGCGTGTACCAGCGCGGGTATTCGCCGATGAGGTTCTCCTAAAGAAGATGCAAACAGACCTAACATTGGAGCAGGTAGCCAACGTGGCTCATCTTCCAGGAATTTATAAGTACTCCATCGTCCTGCCAGACGGACACCAAGGCTACGGTTTTCCCATAGGAGGAGTTGCGGCCTTTGATGCTGAAAATGGCGTTCTAAGCCCGGGAGGAGTAGGGTACGATATAAATTGTGGTGTCCGAGTATTAAGAACGAACTTAACAATAGATGACGTCAAACCCAAGCTCTCTGTGCTTATTGAAACGCTGTTCAGGCTCGTTCCCTCAGGTCTGGGCTCCTCTTCTAAACTCAGGCTCTCCGACTCGGAGCTGAACAAGGTGCTAGAAGAGGGCGTCCAATGGGCGGTTAGACAGGGCTATGGATGGAGCGAAGATCCAAACTTCATTGAAGAGGGAGGTGCAATGGAAGGAGCAGACGCCAGTAAAGTCTCGGCACGAGCAAAAAACAGGGGAAGAAATCAGCTCGGAACCCTAGGCAGTGGCAACCATTTCCTTGAAGTACAATATGTAGACAAAATATACGACCCACAAACTGCTAAAGTGCTCGGAATAGAGCACGAAGGACAAATCACAGTTATGATACATACCGGAAGCAGAGGACTGGGACACCAAGTATGCAGTGACTACCTAAAGGTAATGGAAATTGCAATGCGCCGCTACGGGATAAGAGTACCAGACAGGGAGCTCGTATGCATACCTGCAAACAGTAAGGAGGCAGGCGACTACTTTGCAGCCATGAAAGCAGCCGCAAACTTCGCGTGGACAAACAGGCAGCTTATCACGCACTGGACTAGAGTTGCCTTTGAACGAGTATTCCAAACATCCGCCGACAACTTAGACATGCACATAATCTACGACGTAGCTCACAACATAGCTAAGCTTGAGGAACACGATGTCAATGGCAGAAAAGTAAAGGTATACGTTCACAGGAAAGGAGCAACAAGAGCCTTTCCGCCTGATCACCCGGTAGTGCCAGCAAAATACAAAGCCATTGGACAGCCAGTTCTCATACCAGGCTCCATGGGAACTGCAAGTTACATACTAGTTGGAACACACACATCCATGCGCATCACATTCGGCTCGGCCCCTCACGGAGCGGGACGAATGCTAAGTAGGGCAAAAGCAATTAGAGAATACAGGGGCAGCGCCGTGAAAAGCGCCCTAGAACGACAAGGCATTCTCATAAGAGCGGCCAGCCTAAGAGTAGTCGCGGAAGAAGCTCCCGGCGCCTATAAAGATGTAGACAGAGTGGCCGACGTAGCTCACGGAGTAGGGATAGCAAGGAAAATAGTTAGACTTCGCCCACTGGCGGTAGCTAAAGGCTAGGTTGAAATAACTTTTTTATATTTAGTTTCTTTCTCATGTTAGGTGTCTGAAATGTCTGAGAACCAGCAAGAAGAAGTAGAAGTAAAGCCCGTACTCACAACGTTAGACGGCAAAGAGATCAAGCTATGGGGGAGATGGTCGCTATCAGAAGTGGAGGTTAGAGATCCAGGGCTAAGAAAGTACATCAGCCTTAAGCCAGTCCTGCTGCCGCACACTGAAGGGAGACATGAAAAGAGGCGGTTTGCCAAGTCTAAGGTCCCTATAGTTGAAAGGCTAATAAACCAGATGATGAGGCCCGGTAAGAACGCGGGCAAGAAAATGCTCGCGATGAATATAGTGAAAAGAGCCTTCGAAATAATCGAACTCCGAACAGGCAAAAACCCCATCCAGGTTCTCGTGTGGGCTATTGAAAACGCTTCCCCAAGGGAAGAAACTACTAGGATAGCCTTCGGCGGGATCCTATACCACGTATCAGTCGACGTAGCTCCACAGAGACGAGTAGATCTGGCGCTACGCTTCATCTCAGAGGGCGCGCGAAACTGCTCCTTCAACAACCCTAAGACCATAGAGGAATGCTTGGCTGACGAAATAATAGCCGCCGCATATGGAGAGCCTACAAGCTACGCTATTAGAAGAAAGGAGGAAATAGAAAGAATAGCCTACGCAGCAAGATAAAACTAAACGACACTCTCTTTTACTTCTCCCACGTAATATTCAGTGCTACGGTGAATGCTAATGGGCATTGAGTTATGGACAGAAAAGTATAGGCCAAGAACACTGGATGAAATTGTTAATCAAGAGGAAATCGTATCAAGGCTTAAAGAATTCGTAAAAGAAAAAAACGTTCCTCACCTCCTGTTCGTGGGCCCCCCTGGCACGGGGAAAACTACGGCAGCTCTATGTCTCGCTCATGATTTATATGGAGAGCATTGGAGGGACAACACTCTTGAACTGAACGCCTCCGACGAGAGAGGAATAGACGTTATACGAACGAGGATAAAGGATTACGCTAGAACAATACCTCTAGGCGAAGTACCATTCAAACTTATAATTCTAGATGAAGCCGACAACATGACCAGCGACGCCCAGCAAGCCCTAAGACGAACAATGGAGCTATTCTCGAGGTCAACTCGATTTATATTAATAGCGAACTACGCGTCCAAAATAATAGAGCCAATACAGTCAAGATGCGCAGTATTCCGCTTCCAGCCCCTTCCCAAAGAAGCAGCAAAAGATAGGTTGAGATACATAGCGCAGAACGAGGGAGTAAAGGTAACTGAGGAAGCTCTCGAAGCCATATGGGTTGAAAGCGAGGGAGACCTTAGAAAAGCCATAAATATTCTGCAGGCCGCTGCAGCGCTGCGAAAAGAGGTCACCGAAGAAGTAGTTTACGAAGTACTGGGCAAGATATCCCCCAAAGAAGTAAGAGAAATAATCAAGCTAGCGATAGCCGGAAAATTTTTGGAAGCCAGGGACAGGCTAAGAAGCTACATGTACTCCTACGGACTCTCAGGAGTAGATGTCCTCAAAATGATGCACAAAGAACTACTCTCATCCAAGCTTGACCTAAACATAGATGAATACACAAGAGCGGAACTACTAGACCTAATAGGCGAAATAAACTTCAGGCTAGTTGAAGGCTCGGACGACGAGATACAGCTCAACGCGCTCTTGGCCAAGTTTGCCTTAATAGGCTCTAAATCAAGGAGGACGGCATGAGCGCTCGTATTCCCTGGGTTGAAAAATATAGGCCGAAAAGGATAGCAGACGTAGCTGGCAATGATAAGGCAAAAAAGGCTTTTATAGCGTGGCTAAACTCCTGGGTGAGAGGAAGGCCCTCCAAAAAGGCTGCGCTTCTTTATGGTCCGCCTGGTACGGGCAAAACTAGCATAGCTCACGCGGCAGCAATAGAGTACAACTTAGATCTCGTTGAAGCCAACGCCAGCGACGTCAGAACCTCACAAGCTTTGAGAACAAAAATTTTCAGAGCAGCAAGTGAACAGAGCCTCTTCGGAAAACGGGGGCGTCTAATACTTCTAGACGAAATAGATGGAATAAGCCCGAGAGAAGACCGAGGAGGCCTAGAAGTAGTTAAAGAGCTAATAAACATTTCTAGACACCCAGTCGTATTAACAGCAAATAACCCCTGGGATCCTAGACTAAGAAGCCTAAGAGAACTCTGCGAAATGATAGAGTTCAGAAAGCTGGGGAAGCGGGACATAACCAGAGTATTGAAAAATATATGTGAAAAGGAAGGAATTGAATGCCCCTACGAAGTGCTCGACTACATAGCTAGAAGGGCAAAAGGAGACCTAAGAGCAGCTATAAACGATCTGCAATCTATAGCTGAGGGTAAAACGCGCGTAACACTTCATGACCTCGAAATACTGGGCTATAGAGCCGAACAGGCCGACATGTTCACAATTGTAAGATACATTCTAACTGCCAGAACACCCCTTCAAGCTCGCGGAGTACTTTCATATCCCTCTCTAGATTACGAAATGCTCATCCAATGGCTAAACGAAAACATACCATACCAATACTCTCCAAGCTTAGTTGCCATCGCAGACGCGTATGACGCGTTATCGAGAGCCGACGTATTTCTTGGAAGAATGAAAAGAAGACAACAATGGTCCCTACTAACATACGTGCTAGACCTAATTACAGTTGGAGTGGCTAGCGCGCGAGAAAAACCTCCCTTCAAGTTTGTAAAATACAGTTTCCCCCAAAAACTAAGAATATTAGCAGCTACAAAATACAAAAGAGAAGCAGCTCAACGGGTCCTCAAGCAAATAGCTAAAAACACTCACATGTCAACCCGTAAAGTTCGCCTCGAACTGCTTCCATTCCTCAAAATAATAAACGAATCGAATCCAGAAATGATGAGAAAAATACTTAAAAGCCTAGATATAAGCAAAAAAAGCTTCGAGGCAATACTTAGTTAACCCTACTCTTTCTGCTTCACTTTCGCTTCCTTAACAGTTTTTCCTCAACGCGCTTAATAATCTCATCTCTAAGTTTTCTAAGCGGTACTCCTTGCAGAGAAATCTTTGTAGTTCTCCCCCTACCCTTAGTGGAAGGTTCCGTCGAAATTATACCCATAATACTTAGCCGTTGAATATACTCCCAAAATGTGGTGTGAGCTCTGGGCTTAGTACCGTATTCTTCACATATTTCCCTATAGTGCCCCTCAACCATGCCTGTAGAAACCCACCTAACATATTTTTGTGCGCTTAGAAGCTCAACTAGGGCTAGCAAGAATAGCAGCTCGTGCAGGTCTAAGTAGTCTAGAAGGCTTACGGGGAAAGGCATGATAAGGCTAAACGCCTCATTAACATCTTCTATACTTATAGCTCCTCTCCCCTGCCTTTCAGCTCTCCTGCCAGCTATGAGGAGTATTTCTAAGGCTATTCGAGCGTCGCCAGGCCCCATCTTGTCATGTCCCACTAAGTCGCCGATTGTTGCAACTATCTCGTCACTTATGGCAGATTCATAAATGGCGCCCTCCTCTACACGCCCCCATATGATATCCTCAATCTCTCTCTTAGTGTAGGGCTCAAACCGAATTACATGATGAGCTAAAGTACTCCTAATAGATCCATCGAGAGAGCGTATCGAAAACGGATCTCTCAAAATCATTATCAATGATATACGATATTTAGTAGTATAGCCTGCCTCGCCTAAACGTGTTAAATCATATAATATGTTTTCTTTCTTATCGAAACGTGCAATGTAATCAAGTTCATCAAGAACAAGTATAAGATATTTATCATTATCCTCAAGATACTGCAGTATAAGGCGCAAAACATCATCCTTAGAGAGCCCCTTATCCGGTATGGTCAACCCTATGTTTCTTGCTAAGAACCTATAGATGGCAAAAGTCGTTCGGTGAATAAAGCAATTCGTGTAAACGAACTCAAACTTCAGGCTTCTCTTTATTCTACGCGCTTTTAAAGCTTCTCCAAACTTATTGGCGATCATCGTCTTGCCAGTACCCGGAGGTCCTATCATAAGAACCCTTACAGGCACAACGCCAGGCCTAAGCACAAAGGGCCGCATAGCCTGAAAAAGCTGGGCAAAATGTTCCTTCCTATGTGGAACACGCCGCGGTATATACTCCGGAAAAAGCTTTGTTTCATCTCTAAATATTCTTGAAGGACTATGAACGCTTCCTGCCACATATTCATCGGTCAGAGTCCATCACACCCCGGGGGAGAACCTTACTAATATTATGGTGGCACTCTTTCTTAAGCCTTGTTTTCGACGGATGCGACATACCAAATAATCGAAAGACGTCTTAGAACTTTATGGTTTAAATACTAGCGCTATACCAGCCAAATCGCCGACTATCTCAACGCTGGCAACGCAATCTTGCTTTCCGTGCCTGTATAAATTAGAAATCATCCTCCAAAGCTTATCACTATTGAGATTAGAAAGCCTAACGTGAACCTCAATTTTCTTACACTCAGTAGCCCTTAAATGCTCGGCTAGGAGCTTTGCCAGCTCTTCTTCTTTACACCTAAATTTTATCCAGTAAAGTAGTGGTCTATAACTGGCAATTCCCCTTATAGGGTAGCGGGTAATAAGCATTCTAACCAGCTTAAGTGGAGGAAGAGAAGTCTCAAGTATGAGGATTCCCTTAAGCCCCAAGTCTAAAATCCTAACATTCGGATCGTGGGGGAAAGCTGCATCTTCAAGGTCACATGCAATTCTTTTCTCGCTTCCAACTTTTATAGTAACGATAACTATGTTCTTGTCTTTCTGTATTCTCTCCGCCACTCCAAGTATTTTTTCAGTGCCTCCCATTTCACCTCGACACCTATGCCAGGCTTATTAGGAACGTTAATGTAACCATTTTTCTGAACCCATGGAGGCTCAACTATATCTTCTTTCCAATACCTACTGCTAGCAGAAATATCGTTAGGATAAGAAACCCCTGGCAGCGATGCTAAGGCTACTAAGTGCCCACGGCCTATGCCTGTCTCCAGCATCCCCCCGATCCAAAAACCAAGCCCAACATCGACAGCAAACCTGTAGATAGCTAACCCCTCGGTATATCCTCCAACTCTTCCAGGCTTAAGGTTCACAACTTCAACTGCGCCAAGCTTATAGGCCGTCTTTAAAGCGTTCAAGCTAGTAATGCTTTCATCCAAACATATAGGAGTTCGAAGCTTCCTTGATAAAATAGCGTGCCCGTCCAGGTTATCATGCTCAAAGGGCTGCTCAAGCATCAACAAGTCAAACTCGTCAAGTTTAAGCAGAGTCTTCAAGTCGCGCAGCCTATACGCAGCATTAGCGTCCACCTGCAAAGGTATGTCAGGATATTCCCTTCGAACCCTCAATAAAACGTCAACATCCCATCCAGGCTCGATCTTCAGCTTAATTCTCAAGTATCCTTCATCCAGTCTAGTCCCTATAATTTTCAAAAGCTCGCTTACAGAGCCAGCAATTCCTATACTAACTCCAGACTCTATCCTGCTCCTTACACCCCCTATAAAGCGGCTTAATGGCTGAGAAGCAAGCCTCGCCTCCAAATCCCAGACAGCCATCTCCAAAGCCGCCTTAGCCATATTGTGTCCCTTAACGCGGGACATAACCGCCCAAACATTGTTTTTCGAAATGTCCTCACAGACGAGAACGCTTTTAATCAAAAACTTGTCAAGAACATAAAGAGCCGTCTCGTAGGTCTCATAACTATACCACGGGCCTTCCCCAGCTACAACTTCTCCCCAACCCTCTTCGCCGCCTCTCTCAATAACCCTAACAAGTATAACATGACGCGAAGACGTGACTCCAAAGCTAGTTCTAAAAGGACACGCTAAAGGCATTTGAACTCCATAAAGCTCTATCTTCTCTATTTCCAAGGAACCTCACCACGAAGAATCTTCTCAAGGGGTGCTTTCCAAAGCACATAGAAATTTCTACGGCAACCATTTACTTTAACGCTAATGAACTCCACAGCTATGTATCCTCTGGAAAAATACTCTTGAAAAGCGTTTCTAAGCTTCAATTTCCACTCATTGGCCAAATCAAGGCTGTACCGCTTCATTTCATTAATATCTCCAGGTATCTCAACAAGCAGCACTTCACTATCCAAGTCAAGTTTAACTTTTTCAACTCGCCTAATACAGCCATTGACGATAACGGTTTCAAAGACGGAATCTGCAATTCCTTGTACATCCTCTAAAGATGGGGGTAAGAGCTCTTCGTTAACTCTTTTTTTCACGCGCTCGCTCTTTACCCACCATTCAACCTTAAAGCGGTCACTAATCATGCCTCTATTAATGCTATCCCTCATTTCGCCATAGTAGTTGGGATAGTACCTCCTACATACAACGCCCAACTTCGCAAAGTTAAACTTCGCGTTTAAACCCTGAGCAGGGTCATACGTCCATTCAATAAGGTCTAATCCCTGCGCCAGAACAGCTTCTCGCTGAGCCAGCTTCAAAGCAAGAGCTATTCCGCGCCCCCTATAGGCGCGCCTGACGCCCACCATGTGCGAATAATGATACAAGCTTCCATCAGGCTTCAATGCCGGAAACCCTAGAACAAAGCCCACAATCCTACCATCAGCCTCTGCAACCCTCAAAACACCCCCATTATCATCAATTGCCTTAAGAAGATGAGCCGGAACAGCCTCAGTATAGTCGTCCATGCCCCACGCGTCCTTCATAACATCCATTATTTCCCAATATTCGGAAGGATCTTTCACCCGCCTAATAATCCAGCTACTCATGCCAGAAAATAGAGAAGTAGTATCGAATAAATCTTCACCACTTTTCTTCGAAAAATTTACTGCACTAGCATTTAGACTATTTCGAAAGCCTTTAAATGCAGTTTTGCTTCCACAAAACTGTGCTTTCTTGTCCTTTCTATTATTATGTAGCAATGTTTGAAAAGAGAGGTGAAACAGTATTTTGAGTCAAATTTCTGAGCTATCTACAAACTATATTTTTATTTTCGCTGTTCGACATTGAATGGCTAACTTATTTTGATTACGGTTTCTCCGTGTCTTTTAATTGTACAGAAATGTTTTACAAAAATAAATAAGTTATAAATACTCCAGAATTTCGGATATGTAAAGGAATTGTCATGTCTATAAAACCACGTTCTAAAGAGTCTGAA
>Ga0209410_1000138_pt1 | contig 30241 bp, 47 predicted proteins | sample Mar14436cmmetaG_FD_184135 | JGI IMG/M metagenome (GOLD analysis project Ga0209410, IMG submission 184135) | Marine hydrothermal vent microbial communities from Guaymas Basin, Gulf of California to study Microbial Dark Matter (Phase II) - Marker... ... | reverse complement strand
CCCTAGTACCCCCCTCCTATTACTATCCCCCTTCTCTTTCTCACCCCATTCTCACACCCCACTCTCATCACCTCCACCTCCACTTCCACTCTCACTCTCACCTTTCACTCCCTTCACTGATGAGAAGTGAGAAAGGAGAAAGAAAGGAGAAAGAGAGAAGGATATACATTTGTTCTGTTTCCAAGTATGTGAAAGGAAGGAATGAGAGTATGTTTCTCATTCATAGTGAATGATTTGCTGTTACTCTGCTTCAGTTTCCTTCTCCTCCTCTCCTTCTCTCTTTCTCACTTCATACATTCCAAGCTCAATCAGTCTCCTACGAAGTGTTTGATAGCTCACTCCAAGTAATTTTGCAATAGCAGAAAGGTTCAGTCCCAATTTCTGATATTGCTTTACCTTTTTTATCTGCTTTGGTGTTAGTTCAATCCTTGGACGAGTGATATGCTTTCCTTCTGCTTTTGCTCTTCTCATTCCTTCCTTTGTTCTCTCTCTCAACACTTCTCTCTCTCTGTCTGCAACCCATGCAAGAATAGAGAGAATGAGATTTCTGATTGATGCATCCTGAATGTTCATGAACTGTTCTTTCTCACTCACACTCAATATGCGAACACCAAGTTTATGCTCAAATTTGTGAATGAGATTGAGTGTTTCAAGGAAGTTTCTCCCAAGCCTTGATACCTCATAGACAAACAGTTGAATGCTTGTATCTGGATGAAGTGTTCTAACTGCATGAATGAAATTTAGCATTTCGCCAAATCCCTCTCTTTTTTCTGGCTCAACAATCCCGCTCACTCCAATATCAACGAAGAAGCGGATTTTCTCTGCTCTCTCTTCACCTACGAAGCGTTTGATTGCTTGTATCTGATTTTGAGCGTTCTCATCCGCTCTTGACACTCTGACATATGCAATAAGCACCTCCTCATCCTCTTCCATTTTTTCATCACCCCCATATTTCTCCATTCTTTTCCTCCAATTTTCCAAAAGGGTCTGAACATAAAAATATTTTTTCCAAAAGGGTTTAATCTCATTTGTGATGCTGATTTTCTCAACAGGGGTCGCTTTTGGAAGCGTGAGAGGTTTTGGATTTGTGAAAGGAGAAGGCAGAAATAAGAGAAAATGAAAATCTCAAAGGAGGATTGAGTTTGAAGGATGAAAATCAACTTCAGGAGGGTTATCAAAGGAGAAAGGAGATTTGTCTGTTTTTGAAAATGAGAGTGTAGAGAAGAGATTATGCAAAAATCTCTGACGAGAATTGAGATTGGAAAGGGAAAGTTTTAAATACAAAATCAAATTTGGCGTATGAGAGGCGGAACTCCTCTTCCACGACTTATAATATTTGCCAACCTTGTTCATTTGACGAGAGGGTCGTTTCTGCTTGTCTCAAGGCGGATTTTCAGAGGGTCTGTGGAGGAAATTCTGGGGTGAGAGAGGGTGTGAGATGAGTGGTGGAAAACTGCTTTCAGAGGAGATTTGACAGAGATGCGAAAACTATATATGTGAGAAGCGAAATTCACGCTCTCGCAAAGGAAACTTGGGTTGGAAATATAATTATACTTCCGCCTTGAGTTTCCTCAACGAGAGAGGTGTTTCTGCTTGTCTCGTGATGGGTTCTGAAGGGGTCTGGAGCCAAAATTCTGGGGTCAGTAAATAAATTTTGGATGTTTAAATTTTTCTTTAGGTGAGCGAAAGTTTAAAGACAGGAAAAAGAATGGAGAGGAGAGGTTAGCCCCTGAACACCAACTTCCATCCTCTCAACTCTCCGTTCTCCTTCAGTTTCTGCAATATCTCAAACGCCTTTACATCATACACCACCAATCTTCTCTTTCCTTTCTTCACCTGCCTCTTTGAGAATGACCATGCATACACTTGCCAGTCCTTATTTGGAGGTTTGCACAGGATTAGTTCAGAATGTTTTGTCCTTCCAACATCTTTAATTCTGAACTGCCACCTTTTCCTTGTCTTTGGTGATGCTCTGTGATACCTCTTCCACAAATCACCAATATGCACTACCACTCTGTTTGGTGTTTCTTTGACTTTTGGCATTTCTCACCTCTTTCTCCTTCTTTTACTCCTTCTCTTCCTCTTTCCTTCACTCTTTCCCTTCTTTGATGCATCTATTGCAACTGACAGCAACTCACGCTCCCTTTTTGTGAGTTTCTTGCCTTTTGCGATTTTGCTCATCAGTTTGCCGAGTAGGTCTTTGCTTTTCTTTGTTGACACCGATTTACTCACCTCTCCTCATAGCACATTCATCAAAGTTGGCTCAACTTCACTCTTCCTTGTGTGAATTCTCACATTCCTTGCATCTTCAGGCAACTCCACAACCTTTGTCACTTCCACTATGGCTCTCCTCACCTTATACCTCTTTCCTTTCCTCTCTGCAACAAATGCTCTACGTGGGTTTTCATAGACAATCTTTAGTCCATGCACTTTCCTTCCATATCTGTTTGTGAATGTGCCTCTCTCCACTCTTACCACTGTCCCACTTACATACACCCTCTTCACATGTGGCTTCCATCGCAACTTTCCACCCCTCACTCTGTCTCTGCTCTCATAGTAGATGTAGAGAGTTTTCGTTCTGCCTCTGTATTTGGCTGTTGTTGGACGGTATTTTAGTGCCATCTCATAACATCACCTCCTTTTCCTTCTTTTATTACCACCTCTCTTCTTACCTCCCTTCCTTTTTGATGTCTTACGCTTTTGAGTTTGCTTCTTTCCCTTTCCATCTCCTTTCTTTCTTCTCTTTGGCTTTGATGGTGATGCCTGTCTCTTTCCTCTCTTTCCTCCACTCTTTTTCCTCTTTTGCTCTACCCTCTTCTCACTCTCTTTCTTTTCCTCTTTCTCTTTACGCTCCTCTGCCTCCTTCTCCTTTTGCTCTTTTTGCTTCTGCTTCTCCTTCCTCTTCTCTTCCAACTTCTTCAGTCCCTGTGCAAGTAGCATTCCGAATGATGCCCAACCCTGACTTGCCTTCTCTTCCATGCTTACCATACTTTCCACTCTCCACTTGCAATTTTCTCAAGGTATCTACGATGTGCTTCACTTATGTTCTTTAGTTTCTTTAGCCATCGTTCTGCTCGCTTTCTATTTTCCTCATTTAGTTTCTTCCTCATCTCCTCATTCCTCAGGAGGATTTCAATATCAAATCCCATATTGCATCACCTCTTATCACAAATCATTATGTTGCCACTATCAGAATTCCCTTCTTTGTCGGCTCTTTATTCACCCATTTTATAATTGCTTTTCTATATCTGTTTGCACTCCTCCAATCGCCCATTTGCACTGCTCCTGATATAGCATCAGCAATTGCCTTCCTTGCCTCCTCTTTTGTTGCGAAAACTTCTCCGCCGAACAATTTTCTGCCACCGAGTATTACAACATACCCTCCTTTTCTGCTGCCTTTCCGCCCTCCGCCCTTGCTTTTACTCTTTGTTTTACTCCCTGTTTTCCTACCTTTTTTACTTCCTATCTTTCTCCTTACCATTCCACATCACTTCATCCAATCTTTTCATCATACCTCCTTCCTCCAAGTCCGAGTTTGTCTAATTGTTTGTTTGCAGTCCTTGCAGTTCTTGCATACTCCTCTTTTGCTACTTCTCTCATTCTCCTAATCTTTCCTGCAAATGCCTTCTTCCATGCAGGTGCATGTGTCAGTGTGTAGAGGTAGAGAGAGCGACGCACAAGTTCAGTGATTCTACTTCTACTTCTTGCTTTTCTGATTTGCTCCCTAATATAGCAGTTAATCGCCCTTATATCACTCACTCCTCTCACTGCACCATAGATGTGATGCTTCTCTTTGTGGAGAACAGGGCATTTTGTTCTTCCCACTAAAATCACCTCCTTCTCTTGAGATACTCACGCTCCTTTCGTGTTAGTCGCACTCCTCTTGCCACTTTACTCATTATCTCACTCAATTTTGTTCTCCTTCCACTTTTTCTCCTCCTTCTTGCCATTCTTCATCACCTCCTTTTGCTCTTTTTGCTTCTGCCAGTATTATTGCTGGACTTTGATTTTGGTGAGATGAGGTAATGTTTGCAGAGGGGACACTCCTTTGGCTTCTCCACCCTCGCATACCACTCATATCCGCAAAATGGACATCTTACCTCCCTCTTTCCCTTCTTCCTCATCTTCCTCATCTCACCACTTCTTTATTATTATTAATATTATTTTCGTCAGAGGTTGAAAAATCAAACTTCCTTCATCATCGTATTACTTTAGCAAATCTTTCATGGGAATTCCCATCTTTCTGTCTAATACCTCAATTGTTTTCTGCATGCCTTTCACAAGATTACCTCTGCCCCTCCTCCATCTGAAGACAACTTTTCCACTCTCGTCATCCACAATCACGATTTCCACCGAGTATGGCACTTTCAGTCGTTCCAATACCTCCTTTACTTCCTCCTCAATTCTCTCTTCTTCGCCCATTTTTCAATCACCTCCTCTAATTTCAGGTCTTGCCCAATACTCGCCCCAATCAGATTGTCAGGAAACGCAAAGCAAATGCAAGTCCATGCGAGAAGGAAGAGAGTGAGTGCAAGTTTAAAGGAATGTTGCAGAAAGAGTATAATGCTCTTGAACCCGATGGTGAATGCAAGCGTCAGCATCGTTACCTCTCTCATACTCTCTTCTCTCATTTCACCCTCACCAACGACAAGAAAACTCCAATAGCCATCGCCAGTATCACCACCAACGCAAGGTATGGTAGGAATGATGTGAGTGTTGGAATGATGTTTGATGTCGTTGCAATTGAGGTGTTTGCTTGTGGCTCTACTGGAATTTCACTCCACGCTATTGAGAGTGTGAATACTCCCACCACCACAAACATCAAAATCAGAATTGCAGAAACAAAGCCAATTCCTCTGCTCATAATTCACCACCTCCTTCTCTCCACTCACTCCAGAAATCCTCTTCCCACTTTGGCTTTTTCCTAATTGTTGATGTGAGCATTCTCAACACTTCCACGAGCATCAAAGCAAAGGTGAAGAAGAATGCAAACAATAAAAGGTAGGAGAGTGGCGAGGCATAGTAGATGCTGTATTTGTAGGTGAATGCTGTGAAGAGGAGGGTGAAGATTGAGGCAATAATTCTTGTTGTGGAAGTTGTTGCAAACACTACTACAAGTAGTGAGAATGTGATGAGGAGTAGTGCAAGGAAGAATGAGAATGGTGGAAGTGTTCTTGCCTCATCTCTCACATAATCAGATGCGTTGAAGGAGTTTGCGATTTTGATGATGTGCAACTCATTCTCATTCACATCTGTTAGCAAATATTCGCCACTCACAGCACTCACAGCACTCAACACTTCAACACCATCCACAGACACATCCACAAGTGCATCAGGATTTGTGCAACTCCATTTCCACAGAATATAATTTGCACCAATCTCTTTCTCAATTGTCAGGAAGTTTGCAATTGTTGTGAAAATTCCACTCACCTCTTCTCCAACAATCGCAACTGGCTCTGGCTCTGTGTATTTCCGCACAAGCACTTTGTTTGGGTAGTTTGGTGTGGTGTAGCCGTAGTTGTTGTAGAGGTCTGAGATTTCCTCTCCGCTCAAAGCCCTGTTGTAGATGCGGACTTCGTCAATGGAACCATTAAACATGGCGTTAAGACCTGTCCAGAATTTGCCCATATATAGTGACTGAGTATTTGAACCTATTTGAGTCGTAAGTGCATCGGTTTGGGCTTTTAACACACCATTAACATATGCCTTTACTTTATCACCAACTTTTACTGTCATTGCCCCAAATATCCAGATATTGCTCTCTGGTAAAGTGCCTATCTTGTAATCGTAATAGTTTCCGTTGACATCTCTAATTTCAAGGCGAAGAGTGCTGTCAAAAATACCAAACATATAGCCACCAGATAAGGCATATTTACTCAATATTTTCTGACCTTCTATGATGTTACGACTATTGAACCAAGCCATTACTGTTAACTCATCGGTAACATTCAAACTCACTGAATCAGGCACTTTCACATAATCATCCACCCCATCAAAACTCAAAGCCTTGCCGAACTTCCCATCAGTCCACTGTGGTGGAGTGTTACCATCATCATTTGTTGTATTACCATCATACAAAGTTCCATCATTCCCTTCACCAGAAGTGTCATGAGCGATATTTCCTTCACCCTCATCAAAATGCCATGCTCCAACAACTCCATCAATCACTCTGATGAATGTCGCGTTCACATCACTCGTATCACTTGCATTCTCATTTCCATAATACATGAAAATCTTTGCTCCTTCTGTGATTTCTGAAACATTCACCCAAATCTTTGCTGACTGATTGGTGGAATTCCAAACCTCAATCCAGTGACTGAGCAGAGTTTCATCATCACTCGCTACAAACCTAATATCACTTCCATTCTCTTGTGCGTGTGAGAAGTTGAAATTTGTGCTGTTGAGTTCCACTAAAATCTGATAGTCAGTGAGAGTTCCATTCACATTTGTGATGGTAATTTCTCTCCGATATTTCCAATTCACATTCCACCAAGATGCTGATGTTGTGGATGTCAGGAAGAGGAGACATATTGCAACAGAGGCAAGAATCATAACTTTTCTCATCTCACATCACCTCCTTGCCTTTATGATTGTGTATAGAGTGCCTGCAATTGAAATCACCAACAAGATGTATGCGATATGCTGTGCTGAAGGTGGAAGCATCACAATCAATACGCTTCCTGAAATCAGTCCAACAATTGACGGTAGCATCACATCCTCCTGCCTAATCCAATATGCAAGGAAAATTCCTCCGAAAAACATAGCCCAAAACATATCAGTGAGAAGAGAGGTATAAACGCTTGGAATGGTCTCTCCTAACTTTGAGATATTCAGGAGATTCCCGCCTTGCATAAGATTGTTGAATGGTGCTGTGAAATTCTGCTCCACCAACTTCTCCTCCTTTGAGATATTCACGCTCATCGCATCTGAACAATTCTCATTATCACAAGCCTTGACATAGTAGGTTTCATTCACCTTTAGGAAGGTCGCAGTGATTGTGTATGTGCCATTTCCCTGATGTGAGTAAGCGTAAGGAAAAGAGGTGTTGGAGGGACTGATAAAAATATAGCCACTTGAAGATGCATTTGCAATTGTGATTTTGATTTGTGTCTCTGTTGCTGTGATTTCTGTAATGTCAATTGCCTGTGCTGTTGTTATGAGGAATGCAAACATACCAAGAATGCAAATTCCTTTCCACCACCATTTCCTTCCTCTCTCTTCCATTTTCCCTCACTCCATATACTTCACACTTCTTCCGCTTAAGAATTGGATTATTGCCCATACATATATCAGATACACAACACCTTGAAAGAGGAGAGCAACTTCTGTTGGAACTCCGAGTGTTTGTGTTAGCGGAATGTAGACAATTGCAATTGCAAGTAACATATTAAGGAATTGTGGTATTGCCTTCACCAGTCCATCAATTGCAGTATCAAGTAGCGAAGGTGATGATGACTGATTTTGAATTTCTTGCACATTCCAATCTGTTAGTTGAACAGCAGAGGGGTCTACATATGTTGTTGAGAACAGGTCAATAGATGCTACAAATCCAATACTTGCTTCCAAACATACCAGAAAGAGCAAAATATCATATGCCCTCATCTCACACTCCCACCTCCTTCTCCCTCTTGCTCATATATGCCAAAATTCCCAAGCATAGAGCGATAATGATTATGCTAATGTTTGGAAGCCATCCGATAAACGCAAAGATTAAGGAGACAATAGGAATTGCAACATAGCCAAATTTCACTGTGGTGAAGGAGAACATGGCGGTCAGGAAAAGAATAATTGCAATCGCAATCCATGTGCAGTATGCTCTTGAAATGCCTAAATCCAAGAACCAAGCAATTCTCAATACTCTGCTCCTTCCCATCTCTCCAAATCTTGAATGGAAGGCAGAATAACCCCATATATACTCTTCTCCTGCTTTGTATGGCACAGTATAACTCACAGATATGTTTGAGGTGTTGGTGAAATTCTGTGAGTAGAGGAGAGTGGTGGAGTTATACACGAAGAAGGTGAGATTTTGTGTTTGATTGAGAGCGTCACTATACACAAGTGAGAGATTAATTTCCTCTTCATCAATAATTTCATAACTCAAGTTGAAGGTGATGTAATCCTCTGATGAAACAATTGAGGATGTTACTGGCGTCAATATCACGGTGTAGTGGTCTGCCTTTGGATAAATCCTGATTGTCTTGTTAATTCCCAAACTCTCATTCACAAATCTCACTTCATACTCCACATTCTCCATCATCACAAAGGTTATTGCCCCTCTACTGTCGGTTGTGCCATTTAGAGTTTGATTTGTGAAGTAGGATATGCTTTCATTCTTTATCCCGAATAAATTCAAAAGCCAATCCCAAGCACCTGTCGTCGTTGAAATTGGTGTTGCCTCCACATAAACATTTGCAAGAGGATTTCCAAACATATCAACACAAGCAAACTCAACCTGATGAGGCGGATATGAGATGCCAACACCTTGCTCTCCTCCACCTTCAAATGGTGTAAGGTAGAATATCTTTTCTGTGTCCTCACACACATACACATACTCAACAGCAGAGTAATAGTTATCAGCACCGACTTCTACTTTGTGAATGCCATACTCAACACTGAAATTGAGTTTGCCTGTTGTTGTTTCCTTCTCTTGCTCTCCATCATTCAGAATTGCTCTGAACTCAAAGATTGTTGAGTGTGTTCCAGCATCTCTTGCTCTTATTGTGAGGTTGTAGATTTCATGCATGAGAATATACACATACTCAATCTCTCCACTTGCCAAATCCACTTCATAGGTTTCAGAGGATTTGAACTTCTCACGAGTTGCGTTCAGGTAGTATGTCCCTGGTGTTAAGTTTTCAAATGCGAAATATCCCATGCTGTTTGTTATTGTGCTTGCATTCCAAGTATCATTCCAGATATTCACAGTTGCATAGGAGACATTCTGTCGGAAGGGATATGTTTGCGTCAAACCGACAATTGCAGGCGGAGTGACATTAATATGAGATGCATCGGGAAGGAGGAAAAGGTTAATCTCATACCACCCATTCCGAAGCGGTGTGAATGAGAAGTTATTATGTGTGTAATTTGTTTTTGAGGCATTTACCTGAATTTCGTAATCAACTGCAAGGTCTTTGATTTGGTATGATGCATTCACAGCATCAGAAGTGGTATTTTTACATCCAACATTCTCCTGACAATAGGAGACAAACACAGAAGGTAATATCTCCTCGCTCTCTGCATCATAAGTTTTGCCCTCAACAAAAACTCCCTCTGCAACTTGGAAGGTGTCATAGGCGAGCAAAATCTCTGATGATGAACTCCGCTTTAATGATGCAATATAAAGTTCTGGGTCGTAATCATTCAATTCCACCTCAATCTCTCCATCTGCTTTTGTGAGTTGCTGTCTGAATACTTCTTCGCCATATACGCTCTCAATCACAAGGAAGTATTGGTGATTTGAGAAGTCAGGACTTGCGATATGGTAAGTGATTTTGGCAGTTTCAAGTGGTGTATAAACATCTCTCTCAACACTCACGCTACATCCTGACACAGCATCATAATAGACGAACCAACTCGTGCTTAATGTCGCTCCATCTTTTTGCATTTCAACAAGATATGTGTCATATGTGAGGTCTGTGAGGTTATAAGTAAATCTTTTTGCTCTTGAAGTCAGGTTAATCACATCAACAATCTCTCCACTTCCTATGTGTTTTATTGTAAGTGTGTATGAATGATTTGAAAGTGAGTATTCAGGAAGGTGAGTGTGAGAAATGATGTATGCAATCACAACTTCCGTCTCTGTGTTTGGGAGTTCATGCGGTATATCAATTGGAAAAGGTGTTGTTGAGAAGACATCAAATAATCCATGATTTTGTGAGCCACTGCCACGATAAGTCTCCAGTGTTACTCTTGTTATACTTGCTCCTGATGATATAGATTTTTCATCATACTTTTCTCCATTTCTGTATGCAAAAACATTATTACTTGTGAAGTAAAATTCTGCTACCTCGGTAGTGTGAGTTGAACCAGGAATATTAATTGTTGTTCCATCAGAAAAATCCACGACAACTCTTTTTCGGCTAAATGCATCCCCCCACATCATCACCGTCAGATATGTTATGTCCTCTCCAGAGATACAATTGGTGACATTAATCCAAACTCTTGAGTAATCATCATAATCATATGCGAATGTGTAAAGGTATTTGTTCAGCGTCCCCTCCCAGTAATTATCAATATGAGGGGTTGCATACTCTTCTATAGAAAACCATGCATCCCACTTTTTACTCCACTCTATGCATCCATATTCACTATCACAACAGCAGGCACATTCTAAGCAATCACTGACATTCTTTCCGTTATGATAATTGAAAAATTCCTGACCGCAAGTGCTCAAGTCAATTGTGCAAGGAAGGATGACCTCTCCACTCCAAGCATAGGTAGAGGTTATGAATACTGAAAAGAGGAAAAAGAGGGAGAGTAAAATTTTTCTCACCACTCCTCTTCCTCACCTCCCTGCTGATAGTAGGTGTATTTGTGCCTCTTCACAATATACTTGAACAGCCATACGAACATCGTGAAAATGAAAATGAGCGGGAGGTAGAAGAAAACACTCACAAGGTTTGGCACAAGTGTGAGTGCTTGTGCGAATGGTGTTGTCTCGCCGATGCCAACTACATTTGTAAGAGGTGGGAGAATTCCACACATCACTGAACCTACGAGGAAGAAGAAGACAATTGCAAATACGATATTCAGCATCACAACAAAAATTGCAGTCCCCATTCCCATTCCTTCTTCATCATCCATTCATCATACCACCTCTCCGCTTCTCTTCTCAATTGCTCTTTTGATGAGCCATACTAACAGAGCAATAAAAGCAAAGAAGGGATATGCATACCACGCCCTGAAGAGCCAGTTCATCGCTTGCGTCTGTGCATTTGTCCATGATGTTGCATCTGCAATTATTGGAACAACATCCTTAATATTTTGCACGATTGGCGAGATGAAGATGTAGGCAAATGCCACCATGAATGCCAAAATCACAAATACTGCAATTTCTCCCGCCTGTCCTTTATTGTTTAGCATTTGCTCTCCTCACCTGTGCCAATTCATGCACACTCCTCACCTTCTCCATATCCCCCTCTCTTCCCTCTTCTCTCACACTTTTTACCTCCCCTCCAACCTCTGATATTTCCTCACCATAAACACTTTGATATAGGAGGGATGAGGCAAAGTCAAGTGCCTGCCTCTCCAGGTCTGTGAGGTCGGGTCGTTGAGCGAGATTTTGCAGAATGGCGAAATACATCACAACCCCATCTCGTTCAGGAATTTCCATTTTCACATTTCATCACCTCCTCAATACTCCTTTCAGCAACTCTTCAGGAGTGGCTATTGGAGTGATTTTGAGGAATTTGCTTGCCACTCCTTCTTCCAACATCTTTTTGAATTCAAACTCCCTCCTCTTCCTCTTCTTCCATTTTGGATATTCTGCTCTTGAAGTGAGAGAGAAGAATGCTGAACTCATACTTTTTCCTCCTCTACTTGCCTTACTCACACTCCTTGAGAACTTTGAAAACTCGCTTCTGCTCACACTCCCTTTTGACATCTGTGAAACAACTGAAGAGGTTGATGAGAATACTGAAAACACAGAAGAGGAGATTGATGTGAATGGTGATGTTGATTTCCTTGTTGATGTTGAGCGAGAAACTGAAGGGCTTGGAGTGGTAGATATTACAGAACTCACAACACTTCTGCTTACTCCTCTACTTACACTCCTACTTATCAATCCCGAACCCCTCACAGCATTTGAAAGTGAGGTGAAGGCACTCCTCACTGCTGGTGATGTTGTATAGAGGGAGGAAGTGAATGGCGATTTCACCGCAAACACTGATGCTGAAATTGCGGTTGATTTTCCTGCTACTCCAAGCGAAGGTCTCATCAACTCTTTCATACCCACACCTTCAAATGCTCCGAGTTCAACTTTCACCCTCCCTTGCTTCTGTGCCTTCTCCCACATTTTCCTCGCTTTCTCTGCAACACCTTCTCCCCAACTCTCAATCCATCTGTTCAATCTGAACTCTAACTCACTTGCCTTCCTATACCTGCCAAGCATTCTCAATCGCTCTGCTGTTGCTTTCCCTGCGAAGAAGTAGTCAAAAATATCTTTCACTCTTCCCGCATGAGCGGGTGCTATGTATCCTCTCACTTCACCAAACTTCACTGGCTTTGCCCTTAATTCAACTGCTCCACTCAACTTCCGTAACGCTTGCTCGGAAAGTGTTGTTGTCCAAATCTTCTCTTTTGTCTTAATGAGTTTTCCTGTTTTGAAGCCATAAGCAAGGTATCCTCCTTCTCTTGCAAGAATTCCTCCCCCTAATGAGATTTCACCAAATCCTATTGGATGGATGTCAAATAACTTCTCCCCCGTCACTTTCACAATAACACTCTCACCTTCCACCTTCACCACTTCTCTTCCTGCCTTCTTGTTTATCGCCTCAGCAACTCTCTTTGCAAATTCAGCAGGATTTCTCACTTGCACATCAATATCTCGTGGTGTGCGTGGGAGTGCCTTCACCCCAAATTGCCTTCCAATCGCTTCTTGCATCACACTACCATATACTCTTGCCTTTGCCCTCTTCAATTCCTTGATAACGACATCACCAACGCCTTCAGGAAGGTTATGCTCCTTCTCTACGACATCCCTTATAACATCTCCCAACTCACGAGGTTTTGCTTTCACTCCTTTAATGATTTGCTGTGATCTTATGCCCCACTCAATCTTCCCAGTTTCAAATGGTGCTTTTCTTTGCATGTATTCAAGTGCAATTCCTCGCTCAAATGGTGTTTGTGGTGTGTATGCTTCCATACTCAAAACTTCTCCTCTCCATTTTGGCATTCCAAGTGAGATTGGCTTGAATGCTCCACTCCCCCTCTCTACCAATCTCAATAGTTCAGATGCTTTACTCACAGAAATAACTTTTGGCTTCACAGGAATTCTTGGAATGAGTTTATGAAGGAGTGTTGGTCTTCCAACATAGAACTCTCTAATTGGCACTTTCACATAGGCGTATCCACCACCAACTGCTGGAACTTTGAACACTGTGTATTTTGGAAATAATCGTGAGGAAATCTTCTCAACAAGCATCGCACCATGAGGAATTACTGCCTCAACTTGCACCCTTCCTTTCCACCTAATCTTTGCTAATGCTTCTGGTGAGATGTATGCATGAATTCTTGGTGCTTTCCTCTCAACGAAACTCTTCAGTGATGCAAACTTCTTTATCTGAAATCCTCTTGCACCTCTTTCTCTAATTGCTTTCATTACTTCTTCTGGAAGTTTCACCCTCTCTGCAAACTTTGGCAACTTCACTCCTCTCACTTTAATCTTGTATAGTGTTGGTGCTTTCCCTTCTGCAATAATCTTTTTCCTCAAAAGTCCAATCTCTACTCCTCTTATTTTAAGGAAGCGAGGATATGCTTTCGGTGCAACATACAAGCCCTTTGTCGGAGATGAACCTTCAAGCACCTCTGTAACTGATTTGAATGGACTTTCTGATGCATGCCATACCTCTCCTTTTCTGAAGTATCTCAAGAGCCTCTCTGGTGTTGCTACATTTGGACGAAGCATAATCTCTGCTGGTCCTCTTGTTGTTTCTGTTGTGATAGCAATCTCTTCAGGATGCAAAAATCTTGGATAAAACACTTTCCTTACCACTTTACTCACAAAAGGAGGCTCTGCAAAACTCACAAGAGGTTTAAAAGTTGCCTCACCATGCAATCTCTTTATTTCAATTCCAAGTGATGCTATCCTTCCCCTCGGAAATTCTGCAACACTTATTGTTGGTCTCACAGGTAACTTCTTGTAGGCATAGGGAGCAAGAATTGTTGTTGCAGTTTCAGCACCAAACTCGTAAGGACGCTTTTTAATGTATTCTCCAGTTTCAATAAATTCCTTCTTTAGTCCTGAAGGTGTTGCAATTCCCTTAAATCCCATCCTCAAAATAGGAATGCCTGTGAGTGCAATAGGTGTTCTTAACAATCCACCAACAACACCTCTCTTCACTTGCTCTGCTGGTGAAAGTGGTGCTGGCTTTATCTCTTCAATTTTCTGTCTGTATGTTGTTATCTCAAATCCTCGCTCTGTTGGTCTTCTTACACTCCACTCTCTTATCCCTTCAGTTTTCGCAAACTTCTCTGGAGCAACTTTTGCAAGAACAGGTTGCACAACAATACTCTCATACTTCCTCTCTGCCCTTTCTGCAAGTTTTGATGCAAATCCTGTGATATAACGAATACCCATAAACACCTTCTGTGATGTTGGCACTTGCAACTTTCCAGTGTAATACCACACTGGCACTCCCTCCCTCCTTAACTCGCTTCTGATTTGCTGTGAAAATCCCATAACATCATGAAAAGTTGGAATTTTAGGAGGAGAAATTCTTGGAGGTGTTATTGTTAGTGGAGAAGGAGGTTTAACTACTCTTGTTGGTGTAGGAGGTTTTGGCGGTGTTGGTGGAGTAGCATAAGGCATATACTTCCTCCTCCACTCTTCTTGTCTCTGCTCTAATCTCTCCATAGTGGGTTTAGGCGGTTTAAAGTATGTTGTTGTTATGTTTCTGAAAAAGTCAAAAATCACTGCATTTCACCTCCACTCTCACTCATATTATTAAATTTGCATTCATGCAATATAAACCTTTTGTCAAGGGTTGATTTTTCAAACTTCCTTCAAAACATCTTCCTCTTTTACCCTCTTCCTTCTCCTTCTGCTCCTCTTCTCCTCTTCAGGTTTCTTGAGAAAGTCCTCAAGTGCAGTGATTGCCTCTTCCAGATATTGCTCCCTCCTCTCAAAATATTCGTTATACACATCATTTGGAATTCGCAAATTATAATAATCCTCAAATACACGCCTGATTACCATCTTTCCTGATGGAAGAAGCATAGATTTGTATCCAATTGCAACTCTGTTCTCATTCTGCAACTTCACAATTCTCACACGATAAAACTCATAACCTCTGATTGCTTTCAAAAGATTTTCAGGACTTGGAGTTGTAATGAGAATTGCTTTGACTGCAATACCAACAACATCAAACAAGTTTTGCAAATATTCAGTAAGTTGTCTGCTCCTAAAGAAAAGATATTTAGAACCGTGAACACCTGCATCATCCCAGCATATCACCCTCAACTGCTTCTCCTTTGAGAAGTTTTTGAGCACTCTATTCTTGATTGCACTGATTAACTCTTCCAGATTGAAGAAAACATTATCCAATACCATATCCCAATCTCTGTAAATATCATACATCACAAGCAGTGAATACATCGTCTTTCCACTTCTCTGCATTCCGTAAATTACTCCACCCACCATATCTGGACGACCAGTAATTATTCGTGAAAATGCAAAAACATATTTGTCATCTTCAGGCGAGACGAGTTTCCACTTGTCAAAAGGATTGTCATTCATGTTATTATTCCACCTCCTCTTAACACTGTCCGCTCCTCAATCAGTAGTAATCCAACTTCATCCAACTTCTCAATAACATACTGCACATATCTCCTCACATATCTTACTTTTGCCAATCTCTTCATTTCTCTGTATGTTGTGATACCGACCTTCTCTTTTACCTTTGTTGCTTCCTCAATCTCCTTCTCCATCCTCTTTTCGTATGTTTCCATCTTTGCATCAATCTCCTCTCTCCAAGAGGGTTTGAGTAATGCTTTTAGATTTTCCAACTCCTCCTTACCATCATCGCCAGCATTAATTGCATCCATAATTCTTTGCATTTGAATAAAGAGGAGGTGAGGATATGCGAGTTTTGAGATATACTTCTCCTCTTCAGAAGGTAGAGGAGTTGGAGAGTATTCATCGTAACTCATCTTCTTCCTCACCCCCTCTCTTTGCCTTCTCTGAAAACTCTCTTAAAGCAGAGATTAACTGTGTCATCGTCTCCTTGCTCACAGTTACTGGTCTCTCCTCTTTCCTTTTCTCTCTTCGCTCTCTGAACCTTTTTGCAAACTTTCCAAATATACTCTCACTATTTCCTCTTGCTCGCTGAAGTATTCTTACCACTTTCTCCGCCTCCCGTCTCGTTGCACAAAGGATGCATTCACTGTTTAAGTCCTCAACTTTCCTCACTTTTCCTTCTCTGTCACATATTGCAATCCATCCACCATCTGAATTAATGTGCAGAGCAAGCACTGGTGTAATGTATGTCTCATTATTGTTATTAATCACACACCAGAGATTAGGAAGAAGTGTATGATAGCCCCAATCCCATGTATTTAGCACATCAATTCCTCTTTTTGGAATGCTACTGCTTTCGGTATCAGATGCTTCAACTTCTGTTTCTTGTGTCCACCTCTGCATCTCATCTGCATGTTTTCGCATGTGTAAGTGAATTGCTCGTTTGTCAATCTCCTTTCCACAAATGTCACATATCACCTTTGTCATCTCAAAATCACCTCCAAGATGGCTATGATGTTTCCTAAAGCATTATCTAAAGTTAACACTGTAAATATACTCAAACCTATAAAAGAGGGTAAGTTGAATGACCCTTGTGTTCGTGGATGTGTCCCTAAGATTGCAACACCAACTCCTAAAGCAAATGTTATAAGAGTAGCAATAATAAGTGTAGGAACTATTCCATACTTTGTGAACATTTCTGCCATAAAAGGGTTCTGTTCAGAGAGACCGAGATATGTAATTCCAACATAGGTAGTGAGAGAAGCAATTGCATCAGTAAGAATAAAGAGAAGGAACATAATCCAAATTGCCTTCTCCTTCACTTTTATCATCTTTCATCATCACCTCCTCATGACATAAATGTATGTGTCAGAATGAATAGCACACCTAATCCCAAACAACCCATGAAAATCAGCATTCCATATTTGATGTAATCCTTTACCTCACTTCCTAACTGCTCTCTTATTGCACTTTCCAGCACTGCTTTTGTGTGAGCAACATTCGCAGATGTGTATGCTGAAACTGTGTCAATTGCATTCGCAATCACCTGATATGTGAATTGCCCTGTCTTTGTCTTCATCTTCTCAATCTCCTCTCTATTCTTCTCTATGAACTTGAGAAGGTTAATCATCTTTTGCACCATTTCCTCGTTGTCAAGCCCTGTGTCGCTTAATGCTCTTCTCATCGCCTCTTCTTGTGATAATCCCTTTCCCAGATACTTCTCATAACGAGAGATAACAAAGAATGCAATATCCTCAATTCCACTTACATCAATTTTATGCTCCTTCAGGTAGTCCTTGAATTGTGAAAATGCTACTGCCTCTCTCGTTGCAATTGTTTCAGGAATGTTCACAAAGTAATGATAGATTGGTATTCTTCCATTCCATCTCTCAAGTGTTGCATTTGTTCCTTTGAACTTTATACCGACATCACCAACATAGTAATAGTTCGTCACAGAGGGATTTAACCTCCTCTCCTCTCTTGGAATATATGCTCTGACAATTCCCTCTGGATAATGAACTAACGCTAATGGCTTACCCTCTCTTCTTGCCCTCCAGAAAATAAAGGCTTCAGGAGCATATCTTTTGATTGCGAGTGCGAACATCACCAAAGCCATAGATGCAATTATCGCCCAAAGGAGGAAGCCGAAAAATAGGAATTCAGGGACGATAATCATGCTATATCACCCCTTTCTGATACTTTCTTCCTTTCCTTTCTCTCCAATAGCCAAAGAATAAATGCAGGTGTCGTTAGTATTGTTATCAACACTCCTAAAACCCAAATCATAGGTCTCATCATTAGAATATTGCGTGTTACAAGCATTTCCACAAGATTGTATGCCATTCCTGCAAGTGCCATTCCTTCCAAGATAAACGCAGGCATATATCTCTTCCTCATTTTTTTCATTCACCTCCTCCTAAAGAATGGTAAAATGCCTATGAAACTTCGTTGCGGATACCGCCTCAATCTCTCCTTTAATTCATATTCATCCATTCGCATTTCTTCCCTCGCCACTATTTGCCTCTGCGATACGAGTGCAATTCTCTCAAATCCATCCATGCTCCTTAAGAGTTTTGCTTGGAATTTGATTGTGATTAAGCCAACAATATGATGGAATTCTGGTGTGAGGTCAAACTTTGTCAGTCCAAGTGGAAGGTCAGCATCAATTAGTGACTTCTGAATGAGAATGCGTTGCAAATCTCTTTCTCCCCGAAGCCTTGTGATTGCAAACTCTCTGTGAAGAAGTGTGTATGCATACAAAATCAATTTCTCCTTTGCCGTGATTGAAAGAGATGAGCGGAGTATGTATTCTGCGATTTCCTTTGTTGTGCTGTCCTTTAAGAGTGCATCAAGAAAGCGAACAAATTCATTATCAAAAAGTGTCTCATCTGCTCTGATATGTGGTGTTGGTAATCTTCCTTCAGGTGCTACTGTATCAAATTCATCAAAATCTTCTGTTTCAACACCTTCTTGCTCTTCTTCTCCTTCTCCTTCTTTCTGTGCATAATACTCCTCACTCATTCTTACTCACTCACCTCCTTTCTCCAACTTCACTATGTAGTCGTTACCCAACCTCACAATTCTCACTTTCTTCTCCACTTCCAACTCTCCAACAATTGACTTTGCTGTTGGTGGAGATGCTTTGATTACTTTTGCGAGCATCGGAATTGTTGCTATATGACCATTAACATTTTTCAGAAACTCAACAATCTTCTGCTTCATTTCCTCTCTCTGCTCCTTTTTCAATCTCATTTTCATCACCTCCTTTACCAAGTATTTTCCAAATTCTATCAAGGTATCTCAATTGCTTTCTATACACCTCTTCAATTACTTCTACAATTGCATGTAGTTTATCCAACTCTCCTCTCCTTGTATATGCTTCCAACAGAATGTTCCACACCATCTTATTTCACCTCCTCCACAACGAGCACCTCATCTTCCTCACCACACCTCTCCAGCCTTGCTATATGTTTCTGCCCTTCATTAATTCCTTTCTTTTCCACTATTAAATACTTTGTGGTAGGTGAGGAAGCGAGAGGAAGGAAGTGTTGAGCATAGAAGCAGCATAAGCAGTAGTTTGCCCACCACTCCTCTTTGTCTGCAAGGAATGCTACATCTTCACCTGAATTCTGCTTCAATTGCTTGAACACAACACACTCTCTCTCCTGTTTTGAGATTTTATGCATTTCGTAGAGATTTGCTACTGAACTCCCAATCAAAATGAATGTGAGGAGTGAAAGTGCAACAGCATTTCTCCACTTCTCACTCCTTGTCAGAATGTAGGCATAGAGGAAAGCAAAAGTAATCACAAACACTATAAGAGGGGTGGATGCCGTTGAGAGGATTATGGGAAGAGTTAGTGAGGCATTCACCAAGTCTGCATGGATAAGTGTTGGGAGAGCAAAGAAGAGATATGCGACAATACACAAAGTAATTGTCTTTGCTCTTGTCCTTGCAAATTCATCAAAAACAGGAATGAGCAAAATGGGAATTAAGCACTCATAATACCTTCCATGTGCAAGTGGAAGTTGTGAGGCAAATGCTACTAAAACTGTGTATGAGAGAGTAAGAGCAATAACATCGGAATGCTTCTTGAAATCAAGGTTCAGAAGAGCAGGAGCAGTTGCACAACTCAAATACACAAATGCAAGAAACAACTGAATGAAGAATGGTGAGGAAGGTGTGTGTGGATGATAATGATAGCCTGTTGCTTCTCCTGTTGCATTCAAGCATAGAAAGAAGTGAATTGAGGCAAGTGATAATGCTAACACTACTGGCACTATTGAGTGCTTCCTGAACTTCCAAATCATGAATGGTATAAGGGCAAGTCCAATTACTTTTGTCAGTGTTGCTAATCCGACACCAATTCCTGCCTTCACTCTCTCATCCCTCAAAATCCATAGCACTGAATATGCAAAAAGAAGGAAATACAAATTTTCACTCATCCACACAAATGAGTAGGTGAGTGAGATTGGTGCAAATGCTGTGATTGCGGAAACAATAAGTGCTTTCCTCTCCTGCAGATACATTCTTGCAATCTCATACACAGGAAAGATGAGGAGAGAGGAAATGATTGTATTCACTGTCAGTCCAAGCATATACCTCAAGTTCACATCTGCAATCACTGTGAGTGGCGAGAGAAGTAATGGGTAGAGTGGTGGATACTGTGCTCCAAATGTTTTGTTGTGAAGGATGTAGGTGTGATTTGTCCAAATCTCTTTTGCTTGCAGGAAGTAGAGTGTCTCGTCCATCACGATTAAAGGTTGCTGGAACTGTGTTGTGAAGAGAATTGCCAACTTCACTACAACTGCAACTCCAAACAAAGCAAGGAGCCATTTTCTCATTTCACTTCACCAGAACAATCGCTAATGCAACACTTGCACAGAAGAGTGCTGTGAGAGCATACACCACTGAAAGGCGAATGAAAAATCGCAAGCCAAAGTAGGTTTTGATGAGTTGCTTCAACTCCTTCACTGTCTCCTTCTTTGCTTCATCATTCTTGAATGCATCTTTTGATATTTCAATAATCAAGTTTCCTTGTTCAAGTCTTGCTCTCACATACTTTGCATACACATTTTTCATACATTCTCACCTCCATTTACAACAACTTTGAACAACTCAAGTAACTTCTGCACAATCTCATTTTCCTCATTCAGTTCATAAACTTTCATCCACATCTTGCTATTGGGTCGCTTGGCAATACCTCTTACTCTCACAAATCCCTTCTCTTGTAATCTTTGGAGAGAGTGTTTTATTGACCATATTTCCAGATTTTTACACAAATTCAAATCTTTTTTGGTGAATTCCTTTATTCCCCACTCATAAAGTTGGAAAATGTGACATAAAAGTTTTATATCAGACGGAGGTGTAAGTATCTCAATAAATCTCTCATAATTTCTCTCTTTCATTTTCTCATCACCTAAAAGTTAAAAGTTTGACGAGAGGGTAGATATGTAGAAGATATGGAAGAAATAGAAAAATGAATGTGAGGAGGGACAAAAAGACCCTCCTCCACTGTCTTACTGCCTATTCTCCTTTCTTACCACCACCAGCAATACCGAACCCACCAAGTAGGTATGTCATTATCACACCTGCTATGATAGCAATTGCAACGACGACAATCAACGGAAATGTCGTGTTCATGATGTTTATCGCAGCATTCATCGCTGTGTTGAACGGTGAGGAACTGTCCAACTGCGCAGTATTCCATATCTGTGATGAAATGTAAACACCGATTATTGCAACAACGACTGTGCTTATGATTGCTGTTGCCATCATCACCATATCGTTGTATCCTTTGCTCTTGTGTGTAAGAACTTCCTTCAAACTCCTACCAACATTCCTCAAGAAGTTTGCAACTCTCCTCATTTTCCTCGCATCATACGCCTTGCTTCACCACCTCCCTTCACATTCAAGATATTTGTCTTTTGAGCATAAAAAATTTTCGTCAAAGGTTGATTTTTCAAACTTCCTTGTCATATCACACTCTACAATCCTTCCTTTCCAGTATTTCTTTAGAAATGTATGCACAAGTTTATCTGGTGACCACAGTTCTACCCAGTCATTCATGTGTCGTAGTCCTCTTCCAACATACTGAATGAGATTTCTTCTCATTATGTCATGATAATATTGCCAAAACACACTCTCACCAACATAGTTTTTGATTGCCTGAAGAATAGGAGAATTCAAATCTGGAAATGGACACTTCAACAACACAATACTTCTGCACAAGTCATCCCTCAAATCCACTCCTCTTGTCATTACTGTTGAATAAGTTGTCTCCTCCACTTTAACACTCTTCTCTTTTCTCACACTCTCACGAATTTGTGGTGGTAAATACTTGAATGCATGGATTTGCACAAGTGTTGGTGATGTTGCCAACTTAATCATCCTTCTCACACTGCTCCAATATCTCCTCTTAAACTCTTCATCATTCCATTTCTTTGCATTTATTACCTCCTCACATCCACATTTCATCAATCGTAACTCTCCTTGAAACTCTGGCTCTCCTATCACAATTCCAAAGTTCTCAAGTCCATAGAAATTCTGAAGCACCTCCTCACTTTGAATTGTGGCTGACATCATCAGTATATGCTCTGCTGAACGGTCAAGTAACTTCTTCATCACAAGTTTCATGTTCGGAAGAAAGAATGTGATTTTTTCATTTTCCACCACTGCATACAACACACTTGAGAATTGAAGCAAAAACTCAAGTGTCTCACTTCCACTACCATATACTTCACGATATAGTTCAGCAAACTCCTCAAGAAAGAGGACATCACACTCTCGTGCAACTCCACTATAATTTCCTTTTAGCAGAATTTTCTCAAAGTCCATTTCTACATCAGCAATCCTCTGATAGAGTTTTTTAATCTGTTTTTGTGCTTCAGCAAACTCCTGAAGTGATGTCAGCTGAAAATACTTTTTTCTGCACTCCTTCTCATACTCATGCACTTCCTGTCTCATCTTTCTGAATGTAAATTGTGTAATACTCTTCTCAAATGTGAGACTGTCCAAGAATAAATCACATTCATCAATTACTTCAATATCCCTCAACGGCTTCCGCCCTGTTCCAAGTGTTTCAGTTAGCCACATCGCAGAATTCATTACTATCACATCACTTTCAGCATATGCCTTGAACTGTCTGTGATATGTGCAAATCTTCTTTCCTCTCCTTAACACTGCTCGCATCATTCCATCACACCCAATATACTCTAAACTCTCATATTCACACTCAAGTTCCTCCTCCGCTCTCTCCTTAAACTTTCCATGAACAATTGGTGAGAAGAAGGGACAGTGTTTTGCTACATCAATTCTTCTCTCACGCTTTGAGAGTTTTCGTGTGCATAGTAATTCACGACTTGATGTTGAGCACTTCTTCAGAAGGCATCTGAAATTATCTCTCCCCTTGATTTCGTCAATCCTCAAGAAGCCTCTGCCACTTCTGATTTTGAACCTGTTTCGCTTACAGTAATCATCTGCATACTGCTTCTGCAAAATCTTTGTTGGCACAACTACAATTCCTCCATGCTTGAAGTGGGAGATGAGATTGAGAGCAATTGCACTCTTTCCTGTTCCAACTGCTCCATGTAAAAACACTATTCTCTTCCCTTCCTTAAACATATCAAGTATTTCTTGCACAACATCTTCTTGTGTTCTTCCATCTGAATAGATGAGAGGAGGCACTAAACTCCCTTCACGATACAAGTTCCACATTTCTACATCACCTGTATGGTGTTATCACATCTCCTTCAATAACCCATAAATCTGATGAAAGCCATAACATTCCACATCTTTTACATCTCCATGAACAATTGAAAATGTCAAACATTCCTTCCTCAATCTTTGCAATTACTGCTCCACAGTTTGAGCACTTCATTACTCTCACATTTTTGAGATGAGAAAGAAAGTAAAATAAATCCTGCCTCACTGCATCATAGTGTTGGTGTGATTTCTCCAACACTCAACATCCTCCTCCTCTTCCACTCCTCTCTCTTTCCTATGTTCCATGCATCATACACCGATGAGTAGTATCCCACCACTCTGGAATACACTTCGCACTCACTTCCACACTCTCCACATCTCTGAACCTCTCCACTGAAACGCTTTGAGCAATTTCTGCAAATTGAGTATGTCGGCGAGAGTGTATAGTATGGAAGTTTGAACCTTGTGCAGAGCCAAGTGATGAAGTTTGGCACAATCTCATAACACTGACTTTCTGAAATTCCTTCACCCAGATATACATGAAAGACTGTTCCTCCTGTGTATAGCGTCTGTAACTCCTCTTGATGCTTGAGCATATCAATTAAATCAAAGTCACAATCCACTGGTAGTTGTGTTGAGTTTGTGTAGAATGGTGCTTTTGTTGTTCCTGATGTGATAATCTTTCTTCCAAACCTCTTTCTGTCAATCTTTGCCAAACGGTATGAGCATCCTTCTGCTGGTGTCGCTTCCAAGTTGTAGAGATGTCCTGTCTCTTCCTGAAACTCTCTCACTTTGTCACGGATATGCTTTAATACCTTCACTGCAAATTTCTTTCCGTAGTCATCTGCAATTGAACATGCGAGAAAGTTCAAACACATCTCATTTCCACCAACAACTCCAATTGTTGAGAAGTGATTGTTGAGTGTGTAAAGATATTGTGCTGTGTATGGAAACAATCCTCGCTCAAAGTTTTCCTCTACTACCTTCCTCTTCACTTCAAGTGCTGTCTTTGCAATCTCCAACCTCTCATCCAACATCTCAAAGAAATCACTATCATCCTTTGCAAGAAATCCAATTTGTGCAAGATTGATTGTGACAACACCAATTGACCCTGTGTTATCGTTGTAGCCAAACAACCCTCCTGTCTTTTTTCGCAACTCTCTCAAATCCAAATTCAAGCGACAGCACATGCTTCTAACATCTTCTGGATTTATTCCTCCACTAATGCAATTTTGGAAGTAAGGAACGCCGAACATCCCTGTTGCTTTTGCAAGAACCTTTGCAAATCCATTACTCCAATCAAACTCCTTTGTGATATTGTATGTTGGAATTGGAAAACGGAAAACTGCTCCATCAGCATCTCCTTCTACCAACACTTCCAAGAATGCCCTGTTTATCATCTCCCTCTCTTTTTCAAACTCATCATAGGTCTTGTCCTGTGGCACACCACCAATTACTATTGGCATATCTCTCAAATCACTTGGAGTAGTAATGTCAAATGTAATGTTTGTGAATGGTGTTTCATGCCCAAACCTTAATGCAACATTCAGTCCAAACACAAACTCCTGAATTGCTTGCTTTACCTCCCTGTATGAGAGTTTGTCGTAGTGAATGAATGGTGCAAGTAAAGTGTCAAATGAATTCACTGCTTGAGCACCTGCCCACTCCTGCGAAATCACTCCTATGAAGTTAAGCAACTGACCAAGTGCTGATGTGAAGTGCTTTGGAGGTTTTGACTTCAGCGTGCCTCTTCCTCCATAGAAGCCCTGTGTCAGTAACTGAAGCAAATTCCACCCACTGCAATATCCTCCAATTCCGTGTCCAAGGTCATGTATGTGGATTTGCCCAAGTAGATGTGCATTTCTCACCTCCTCTGGATAAATGGAGAGAGTGTATTTTGCAATTATCTTCTCCGCTATGTATGTCTTCAGCCCACCTATACTTGGTATGCGGTTGGCATTCTCATGCACTCTCCATGTCTTCTTGGTGATGTATTCCTCTACTGTTTTCACTTTTACATCACCTCCTACTAAAAAGGAAAAATAGGAAGAGATTTCCTTAACTCTCCTTTACTGATGCAAGTGTTGATATGAGAAGTAGTGCGTAGTAAATCATCACTATTATTCCCAGTCCTGTGAATGCAAAGACAAGCGATGCTATTGCTTGTAATGTCGCTTCTCTCCCAACAACAACACCAAACAGGAAGCAGAATATTGGAAACATATACTTTTCCTTTGTCTCTAATCTCTTTCTCACTTCACTCCACCTTACCATCTTTCATCACCTTCTTCACTTTCTCTAACGCTTCAGTTAGAGCCTGAAGTGTTGATTTCTGTGTGACAAATCTCCTCTCAATTGCAAGAACAAAGTGTTTTGTGCATTTGTTATATGAGAGTGTGAGGAGTGGAAATGATGTGTTTGCTGTGAAACAAATCACTTCCACTCTCACCAACTCACAGCACTCTTCAGTTATTATTGTTTTGAGATTGTAATCTCGCCTCATAAACTCCGATAACTTCTTCAATATACATCGCCTCCTCCTCATCTCCTCTTCTCTTTGCATCTCTCAACAAACCTTTCAGATATGCAATAACAAACTTAACTTGCTCCACATCACTCACAACCCCTCACCTTGATAACTTCCGTTGTATGTTGAAGCGGAGTTTGCTTTGAAGAAAATTGCTTGCACAATTCTCTGACCTTTGTTGAGGATTATGCCTTCTTCTCCTGCATTTAGAGATGTTGCATGTATTACTACCACTGGTCTTCCCTCATACCCAGGTTCAACAACACCACACTCCACAATCAAACCCCACCTGAACATCGTGCTTCGTGGAAACAGTAGAGCAAAGACATCTGAAGGAAGGTGGAATTCCTCATTCACTCGCACTAACTGCCATCTATGCTTCCTCACTTCCACTCCTGCTTCAATTGACAAATCAATTCCAACTTGCTGAACTTTGCTATAAGGAGAGAGTTTGAGATAACCTTTCTCTACCACCTCCTTTGGATTAATTTGCATCAAACTCATCACCTCCTTCTGGCATAGGTAAATCAAGGAATGCCTTTCCTGTTTTGGTGAGTTTATACTTCTCTCCCTCCTTTTTCAAGAATTCAGTTTGACAGAGGAATTCAAGTATTGTGTTAATCACTTGCTCTGGCACAAATGAGAATATCCTCACAATCTCTTCTTTCTTCCTCTCTCTTCTGCACTCTTCCATAATCATCTCACAGAGAGGAAAAACATCTTCCATAAACCCTTCCATTATGCATCACCTCCCTTCCACCTCTTCCAAATCCTCCCATTTAACATCCTCTCTTCCCATTAATTTCTCCCACTTCTTCCTTCCTTTTTTGACATGTAACTTTACTTGCTCCACCTTTAGTTTCTCCTTTCTTGCATAAGCATACAATTTTGCCTGCTCCATCCATGAATTTGCCTCTTGGATTTTGTTATTGAGTAGGGCATTTGCTATTTTCTCCGCACAATCCTTAATCTTTCCCTCTAAGTAGTCTATTGGCATCTTACTCAATCTCTCAATCTCTTCTCTCTTCTCCCAACATATCCTCATCCTTCAGCACCCCCCTTCCAAACCCACAGCAGAAACGACGCAACACAACTCTACGCTTATCTTAAGGCGAGCCTCGTCAACGACAGCAAGAATTGCCTCAACGCATTCTCTCAAGGTAGAAGCATCTATTCTGCCCTTAAACCCTATTTTCAGCACCTCCTCACCACCTCACAAATCTTCTCTCTCTTCAGGAGTGGCACAATCCCAACAAATCGCCTCCATTCCGAGTTCAATTCGCTGAAATGGCGACATCACCTTTATGTATTTCTCGCCAACTCTGATGACCCTACCACATCTGTAGCAAATCCACTCCCTCCTTGCTTTTGTAACTTTGGTTAGCATATTCAGCATCCTCCCTCCACAAACTTCTCCACATCCTCAATCCTTAATTCCTTCTTTCCTCTATTCTTCGTCCAAATCCACACCTCTGCCTCACATTCATGAATTTGTGAGAAGTGAAAAATTCTCCGCAACTGCTCCTTCTCCCTTGGTAGAGGATGCCACACTTTTTTCCTTGTTCCTTTCACCTCCACTACCTTCACCAACTTTCCTTTGTTGAGTATGAGAAAGTCAGCACCAAAAGAGCCAATTGCTACTTTGATAACATTATCCTTTCCATACTGCTCTACCAGCATTTGCTTTGTTCTGTATTCATCACTGTATCCTTTCCTCATTTTTAATCACTCCGCACAATAACGACATTAACACCACCGCCTCATGATACTCAAGCACTCTTTGATGAATTGCTACCATCCTCACTTCACCTTTCTTACTGAACACAACACTGAAGAATGGAGTATTTGTTGGTGGAATGACATATTCCACTTTCTTCTCTCCGTCGTTGAACTTATACTCTCTCACTCTTAGTTCCATTTAAATCACCTTCACTCAATCTCAGTAAGGCATATCCACAAATGTCAAGCCATGCATCTTTCTTCACATCCTTGTCATTTGCACTCGCAATTCTGCAAATCTTGTCAAGCACTCTGACAAGAATTGCGACATCGTGGTATTTGTTTGTTGAGATGCCATTTGGAAAGAGAATATTGAGAATTTCACTAACCTTCTGGAAGGCACTGCCATATTCTCTGTTCTTCTCTTCCACTACAACTACAACATCACACGCAACACTTCTCACATCAACCTTTTTCACATCTTCACACCTCCTCTTCCACTCTCACTTTCACACCCACTGCCTTCTCCGTGTCCCATTCATACGCCTTCAGTTTCCACACTTGAAATCCAGCCTCCTTCAACATCTTCTCCATCTCTTCCACTTTCTTTGCATCTGTAATGCGAATGTATGCATAAACAAGTGGTCGTGTTGTCTTTGTTGGCTCTGCTATAATCTCTCCTTCCTCTGTGATATTGAAAGTGAAGCGTTCTGGTGTTGCCACCTCTCCAACCCATCGCTTGAATTCATCTAAACTTCCAAACACCTTTCGTGGCATTTCTCCTCACCTTAAGCAAAAATAAAAGGAGAGGAGAGAAATTAGAAGTTCCCCTCAATTCTCGGTGCAATTATGAATACTGCATCACATCCGTTTGGACTTGCATACTGAAGCAGAGCAGGTTTCACTTCCTTTGAGAACTTGCACAGAACATAATTGCTCTTATCGCATACTGAAAGAATTTTTCGCAGATATTCATATGAGAGAATGACTTTGCACTCCGTCTCTCCTTCCTCTGCAAATTTGAGAAGTGTTGTTGTCTCATACTCTCCTTCAACATCATACTGCGTTATGCTCACACCATTCTTGTAGCACTGAAAGACAATATCTGCATCCTTTATCATCAGTGCATTCAACAATTCTGACACTTCCAGCTCATAGTTATAGTTGTATTCAAACTTTGGCACAATTTTCAAATCATCTGAAATTTCAACAATCTTTGAGATGTCCTTCCTCCCTTCTCTTGCAAGTAGTGGTGCAACTATTTTCTTTGTTGCTGACTTCATCTCAAATTTCTCCTTTGTGATTTTTACATGAATATCATCCTTCTCCATGTGCGTGAGCAACTTGCTAACTCTGTCCGCTTCTATCCACAAATTCTCTCGTTTTGTTTTTGGTGCTTTAAGCAGAAAGTCCGCTGAAAACACTACTGCACTCAACATAACATTCGCAGGGTCAACATTCACCGCTACAAGTCCCTTCTCCGAAGCAGTGAAGGAGATTTCATCAAGCAAACCGCCTGCACTTGCAAGGTTTATGAACTCCAATAGAGCATCTCTTGCGATGTCAAACTCAATCACTGGCACTCTCTCCTTCTCCTCTTTCACTTCTTCACTCTTCTCTTCCTCAACTACTACCCCCTCTCCACTCATTTCTTCCATACTCTCGTTCATTTCCTCAACTCTCTCCTCCATCTCCTCCATTCTCCTTTCTCACCTCCTTTCAGAAGAGTTTGGACTGTGAAAAAGAGGAAAGAGAAATGCCAAGAGCATCCAGAATAGGCTCAACTCTCTTCAAAATATTCACCTCCTCCATCCTCTTCCAGTCAATTTCAACTTCATCAATTGGTATTTCCTCATTAAAAACAAGGACATCTGTCGGTGGAAATCCTCTTATACCCTTCACATACAGCATTAGCACTTTGTCTCCAACTGTGAAATTTGCCCCCAAATACTTGTTCGCATATATTGCACCTCTGATATGAGGAGGAGTGGTTGCATTATACTGTTCTAACGGTTTGCGAATTCCCTTCGGAATAGCAATCTCTGCTATATCTCGCTCTTTCATCTCCTTCCTCTTTCTCTCCAGAAATTCAAGTAACCTCTCTCTTGAATTTCCTTCATACAATATCATTCTGAACAACTCATCCATCATCTCACGAGTGAAGAGTGAGTAGTCAGTTCTCACATTCTCAAATCCTCTCACTACCATATAATCACACTCACCTCCCTCATATATAACTCTCATCGCATATCGCTTCTTCACTCCTGTGAGCAAAATCTTATCCACATACTTCTCAAACTTTAGTTTGAGTTCAACATCATCAATACCATATTTTGTTCTGAAATACCTTGCAATTTCGTTATTCAATACTTCCTGAAACTCTGAAACTCTCTCAAATGGTAACTGCACATAGATACTGTCTGTATCAGAAAGCACAACTCTGTAACCGTGTCTTGATGCAATCTCCTTTGCAACTGTTATTCCCTCTCTTCCAAGTGCTGTAATTGCTTCCGCAAGTTCCACTCTGAACAAGCGAAAGCCACTGAAGCCAAAAACACCATACACAGCATTTGTCAATCCTTTTATTGCCTGTTTCCGCAGGTCCAACGAGTGATATTCCTCACTTCCAACAGGAACTTTTCGCATTTCCTCCTCAATTTCATCTCTCATTCTGAAGAACAGTGAAAGCAAGTGCTGTGCAATTCCTTTTCGCTTTCTCACCCTCACCTTTCGCCTCCCTGTATCAATCTCTATCACACTTTTCTCATCACCCACAATAAGGTTCTCTGGTGAGAGGAAAAAAGTGTGAATAATATTGGGATAATACCGTGAGAAAT
>Ga0209410_1000137_pt1 | contig 30473 bp, 29 predicted proteins | sample Mar14436cmmetaG_FD_184135 | JGI IMG/M metagenome (GOLD analysis project Ga0209410, IMG submission 184135) | Marine hydrothermal vent microbial communities from Guaymas Basin, Gulf of California to study Microbial Dark Matter (Phase II) - Marker... ... | reverse complement strand
CCCAGCGCCCGTACGAGATCGGGAACCGGGCTGTGAAGCTCCTGCTGGAACGGCTGGGTGGCCGCCGGGACGAGCCCCGCGAGATCCGGGTGCCCGTGGACCTGATCGTGAGGGGGAGCACGTGAGCCGGGGACATTGGGCGGGCGGCGTCTGGGTGGCAATGGTCACCCCGTGGCATCGCCGCCGGGGAATCCTGGAAGAGGCCATCGACGCCCTGATCGAGAGGTTCGTGGCCGCTGGGGTCAGCGGCCTCTTTATCCTGGGCACCACCGGTGAGGGCACCCTCCTCTCCCCCGAGGAGCGGATGGCCTTCGCCGAGGCGGTGGTCGCGCGATCGCGGGGGAGGCTTCCGGTCATCGTCCACGCGGGACACGATATCCCGCGGTTGGCCGCGGAGCTCGCCCGCCATGCGCGGGATACCGGGGCGGTGGCGGTGGCCGTCGCTCCCCCCACCCGCTACCGCCTGGAGGGCGAGGAGCTCTTCTCCCATTACGCTTACCTCGCGGACGCGGTGGGGGATTATCCCTTGCTCCTCTACGACATCCCCTCCACCACCCGCAATCCGCTTGGGGGGGCGCTCCTGGCGCGGCTACATGACTCCCACGCCAACGTGGTCGGCGCCAAGGTGAGCCGCTCAGATTGGGAGGGTTGGCGGGGATACCTCGCGGTGGCTGAGGGACTTGCGGTGTTCGTGGGAAATGACGAGATGATCTATCCCCTCCTCCTCATGGGGGCAGCGGGCCTGGTTTCCGGTCTGGCTAACCTGTTCCCCTCGCTATATGTGGAGCTCTACAGCGCCAGCGTCAGGGGCGATCTACCGCGGGCCCGTGAGATTCAACGGCTGGTTTGGCGGCTCTGCGACGTGTGTCACGGGGCCTCCCCGTTGGCGTACGTGAAACGCGGCCTGGAGATCCTGGGAGTCCCGGCGGGGGAGCCTCTGCCCCCGTTACGGGATCTGTCGCAGGACGAAATTCGGGAACTCGAGAGGAATCTCCGCGAGGTTCAGCGGGCGGAAGCCGGGATCATGGCGAAGGGAGGTGAGAACCGGAGCGAGTCCTTTTTTTCGAAACCAACTACACAAAGGAGGTAGGTGCGCATGCGCAAGAGCTTTCTGTGGGCACTGGTCATCGGGTTGATCCTTGGGATGTGGGCGACGGCGGAGCCGATCAAGCTCACCTTCAACACCTTGTTCCATGAGGCCGACGCCAAGGCAATGGAGAAGATCATCGAGATGTTCAACGAAGAATACAAAGGAAAAATCGAGGTGGAGCTTATCCAAGGGCGCTGGGCCCAGTACTACGCCGAGCTCAGACTCTCGGTCCTGGCCGGCACCCCGCCCCAGATCGGAATCTGCCATACCAACAAGCTCGTGGAGATGGCCGACTACCTCACCCCCCTCAACGCTTCGCCGGTGGGTGACCTCATCGAGATGGCGGGGATCGATCCGGCCAAGTACGTGGACGCCGCCTGGGCCGCCGGCGAAATCGAGGGTCGCCACTATCTGATCCCGTTGGACACCCACGGCTGGGGCTTGTGGTACAACAAGGACATCTTCGCCGAGGTGGGGCTCGATCCGGAGAAGCCGCCGCGGACCCTGGCCGAGTTCATCGACGCCTGTGAGCGAATCAAGGCAGCCGGTTACTACGCGTTCCATCCCGCCGAAGACGCCCTCCCCCGGAAGCTCCGGCGCGCCTGGTACGTGTTCTTCTGGCAGATGGGCGGTCAGCTCTTCGACGAAGGTTACACCCATGCCACCTTCAACAACCCTAAGGGCCTCTTGGCCCTCCAGTTCCTGGTGGACATCTTCAACGATTTCGGCTGGAATGAGCCGGGGAGCAACGGCTATAACCAGTTCGCCGCCGGCAAACTCGGGATGCTGGTGGCGGGCAACTGGTTCTACGGGACGGCCGTGAAAAGCGGAGTCAACTGGGGTTACGCCCCCATGCCCAACTTCTTCGGTACCCCTTACACCTGGGGCAACAGTCACCAATTGGTGATCCCGCTCCAGCCCAAAGGTACTCCCAGGGAGGTTTACCTCGCGGCCATGGAGGTCATCAAGTTCATCTCCGAACACTCCTACATCTGGACCATGTATGGAGGTCACATCACCGCTTACAAGCCCGCGGCGGAGAACACCGAGCTCCTGGCATCCGAATACTGGATCCGCTCCGGCAAGTGGCTGAACGAGATGGCCCAGAAGGGACTCGTCCACTATCCCATCAATCATCCTAAGGGCTCAGAGCTTGAGCACGCCATTCAAGCCCAGATCGAGCTGGCGGTCAACGGGGTTATCAGCCCCCAGGAGGCCCTGGCCAAGGCCGAGGAGGAGTGCAACAAGATCCTCCAGGGAGGCTAAGCTGCAGATGGGGCTGAAGGGGCGGGGAACCATCCCCGCCCCTTTTTCCAAGATGAGAAACCGGATTGGAAGGTTCTTCTACAGGCATCCAGGAGTTGAGGGCTTCCTCTTCGCCCTGCCTTATATGGCCTTGTGGGCGGTTTTCCTGGCGTGGCCTGTGGTCTATGGGATCTACATCAGCCTGTTCGATTGGGACCCCTTGAGGGGATCGAAGTTCGTGGGATTGGCTAATTACCTCGAGCTCTTCCGCGAGCCGCGCTTCTGGAACGCCGTGGTCAACACCTTCAAGTTCGCGGGGATGGCGATACCCCTGATTTTGGGCCTGGGACTTGTCTTTGCCCTGATGGTGTGGGGTTGGGGTCGCAAGCGGCGGGGGATCGTGGCGGTACAGGCGAGCCTTTTCTTCCCCTACCTCCTTAACGTTTCCATCGTAGCCATCGTGTGGAAATGGCTGTTGGAGCGGGACGTGGGATTATTCCAACATTACTTGAGCTCCATTTTCCCCTCGGCGCCGGTGTTTCTCACCGAGCCGGCCTGGGCCCTGCCGGCCATAGCTGTCGCCACTGCCTGGTGGCTCGCGGGGTACCGCATGCTCGTCTTTCAGGCCGGGTTGGAGGAGATCCCCGTGGAGCTCTTCGAGTCGGCGGAGATCGATGGGGCCCTGCCCTACCACAAGCTGGTTCACCTGATCCTGCCGCTAATCAAACCTTCGCTCCTGTTCGCGTTGGTATTGACCACCATCTCCGCCTTCCGCACCTTCGGCCAGGTGTTGATTATGACCGAGGGGGGACCGGGATGGGCCTCCGAGGTGTTGGCGCTTTACCTTTACCGCGTGGGCTTCGATTACTTCGACATCGGCAAAGCCGCCGCTTCGGGGGTGGTGTTGCTCTTTCTCATCCTGGTCATCACCCTGTTGGGGGTGAGGATCCTGGGTCTCAAATCGGAGCTGCAATGAAGTGGATAAAACGCTACGGACCGTATCTCGTGCTTTATGGGGTAGCCTTTTTGTGGATAATCCCCATCCTGTGGATGGCTGACACGGCGTTCAAGCCCACTCGGGACATTTTCAGCATCCCCCCGAAATGGATCCCCTCCCACTTCACCACGGAGCACGTGGAAAGACTGTTCGCGGAGTGGCCGTTTGCGCGGTGGCTCTTAAACAGCCTCATCGTGGCGAGCTTTGTTACCCTGGGATCCCTTGTCGTATCGGTACCAGCAGCGTTTTCGTTTTCCAGACTCCATTGGAAGGGCAGGGATGCCGTGTTCATGTTCCTGCTCGTTTTCATGTTGCTCCCCTGGCAGGTAAATATCATCCCGCTTTTCTTCATGATGACGAAATTCAAGTTCCTGAACACCTATCAAGGGGTGGCACTCCCCATGATCGCCATGCCCATCGGGGTGTTCCTCTTGCGGCAGTTCTTCATCAATATACCCAGGGACCTGGAGGACGCCGCACGCATCGACGGGTGTTCTAGTTTGGGGGTGCTGCTGCGGGTGATCCTCCCTCTTTCCAAGCCGGTGCTCGCCGCGTTCAGCGTCTACATCTTCAACTATGCCTGGAACGAGTTTTTCTGGTCCATGATCTGCTTGCGCAAGCCACAAATGGTGACCCTCCCCGTCGGCCTTAAGATCCTACAAGGGGCCTTCGAGATCGACTACGGCCTGATCCTCGCCGGGGCCTTCATGGCGTCGCTCCCCTCTTTGATGGTGTTCCTCCTTTTGCGGCGCCAGATAATCCGGGGGTTCACCCTGGCCGGCTCAGGAGTAAAGGGGTAGCCAGTGGGCGAAGTGGCCTCGATCCGACCACCGGAGCGGTTTCCGAGCTGCCATGCTCCGAGCATCTGTGAGCTTCCCGAGGGGAACTTGCTCCTCTCCTTCTATGCTGGGGAGTATGAGGGAAGCCCCGACCAGGTGATCTTAGGAGCATATTACGACCGGCGGCTCGGTCGGTGGTCCGAACCGGAGGTCTGGGTCCACGTGGCCCGGCGGGCTACGGTAAACCCCCGGGTGTTTTTGGGACCAGATGGTGCAGTGTGGCTTGTTGCCCCGGTGAACTACGGCAAACGGTGGTGCAGTGGTGGAACGTATCTTTTCCTCAAGCGCTCATATGACGGTGGCCGGACCTGGACCGACCTCGAGTTGTTGGTGGAGCAGAAAGGGCTCTTGGGAAAGAACAAGCCCTTGGTAGAAGGGAAGTTCGTCCTCCTTCCCGTGGAGTGGGAGGCTACGTGGAGCGCGGCCTTCCTGCGAAGTGAGGACGGGGGGGAGACCTGGGAGGTAGTGGGAGACCTCGGCCGCGCCGCCGGGGCCCGGCTAATCCAACCTACAGTTGTGAGGCTTTCGGACGGGAAGATCATGGCTTATATGCGGAGCCAGGAGGGGAAAATCTTCGTGAGTTATTCCGATGACAACGGTGTTACCTGGACATGCCCGGAACCTACATCCCTCCCCAACCCCAACAGCGGGATCGACATGGTGCGGCTGCGGTCAGGAAAGCTCGTCCTGGTATACAATCCCACTGTGCCTCTCCTGAAACCAAAAAAGCTCCATCCGGCTTGGCCCCAGCGGATGCCCACCGGGTTCGAGGTCTGGGGGCCCCGTACGCCCTTGGTGGCCGCCCTCTCCCCCGATGAGGGGCGGTCATGGCCCCACAGGATCGTGCTCGAGGAAGGGGATGGGGAGTACAGCTACCCCGCTGTGATCCAGGATGGCGAGGGGGCCATCCACGTGGTTTACACCTACCGGAGGGAGGCCATCAAGCACGTTCGGCTTACCGAGGCGGAGTTCACAGGCTAGAAAGGAGGCGGAGAGATGGAAAAGCGCAAGGTGGGGATCCTGACCTTCTCCGATGGACGGGAGTCGGTGCACCGGGAGGTGGAGCCGATAAACCTAGAATTTCAACAGCGCCTGGCCCAGGCCCTACGCGAAACCGGCGAGGTGGAACCGGTAGAGGGGCAGGAGATCATTTGGACCGCCGAGCTCGCCCGCAACGAAGCCAAGCGCTTAGCCGACCAGGGTTGCGAGGCGACGATCTTCAACTTCGCGGTGTGGAGCTTCCCGCACCTCGCCGTCATCGCGGCCAAGTTCGCCCCCGGGCCGTTCCTCCTTTTCTCCAACATCAACCCCAAGTACCCCGGGATGGTGGGGATGCTGGCCTCCGCTGGAGCCCTGGACCAGGTGGGCGTCCCCCACGGCCGCCTCTTCGGGGATATCCGCGACGGGGAAGTGTTGCGGAAGGTGCTCGCTTTTATTCGTGCCGCTTCGGCCATCAACCGCCTCCGGGGAGAGACCTTCGGCCTCTTCGGCGGCCGCCCCATGGGAATGTACACCGCGGTGGCCAATACGGATCAGTGGATGAAGCTCTTCGGGATCGATGTAGAGCACATCGACCAATCGGAGATCATCCGCCGCGCAGAGCTCGCCCCCGCGGACGAGGTGGAGCATGCGTTCTCCTGGCTCACCGAGAAGGTGGGGAAGATCCGCTACGATGGAAAACAGCTGACGCCGGAGAAGCTCAAACTTCAGATCAAAAGCTATATCGCCGTGCGGGAGATGGCGCACGAATTCGGCCTCGATTTCCTCGGGATAAAAGCCCAGCCGGAGTTAACCGACAACTTCGTCACCATGGATCTCACTGAAGCATTCCTCAATGATCCTTACGACTGGAACGGGCCGAAGGAACCGCTGGTAGCGGCCACCGAGGCGGACATGGACGGAGCCCTCACCATGGAGATCCTCAAGCACATGAGCGGAGATCCAGTTCTGTTCGCCGACTTACGGCACTACGATGCTGAGCTCGGCGCCTTCGACCTCTGCAACTCCGGCAACCACGCCACCTATTACGCCGGCCACTCCCGCGATCCGGATGTGAACCTCCCCAAGGTGGAGTTCTACCCTCAGGGCTTCTACTTCCCTGCCGGGGGCGCCGCGGTGCGCCACATCGCCGCCCCGGGAGAAGTTACCCTGGCTCGCCTGGCCCGGAGGAACGGCCGCTACTGGCTCGCTATCATCCCCGCCGAGTTCCTGGACCTACCTCCCGATGTGGCCGAGGCGAAGGCTGCCGCCACCCAGGTGGAATGGCCCCACGCCTTCGCCAAGTTGGGGGTAAGTCCGGATGAACTCCTTTCGGAATACGACTCGAACCACATCCACGGGGTCTACGGGGACTACGTCCCGGAGCTCATCTGGTTCGCGAAGCTCCTCGGCATCCCTTACCGAGTCTTCTCTTGAGACAGGCGGGAGAGCTCGTGTAGCGCGTCCGCAAGAAGGCGGTAGAGGCGGCGGTAGAGGCGGTAGTAGCGGTCGTACACGGACCGTCTCCCCGGGTCGGGGTGGATCGGATCGGTGTAAGTGATCCACCCTTTTATCGCTCGGGGAGCCTCCACGAGGCCCGTGGCGAGCCCCACCAAAAGCGCGTCGGCCAGGGGCGCTCCAATGCCGCCCCTTAGGGCCCGGATGGGCCGCCCGGTGACATCGGCGATGATCTGAAGCCAAAGGGTGGACTTCGCCGCCCCGCCCACCACCACCGTTTCCTCGCCGACGGGCAAGTTCACCCCGATACCGGCCTCGATGGCATGCCGCAGGGAATACGCCCCCGCCTCCAAGAGGGCCCGGAAGAGGTGGGCTTTGGTGTGGGAGAGGGTAAGTCCTACGAACGCGCCCCGGGCCTCTGGATCCCACAGGGGCGCTCGTTCTCCCATGAAATAGGGGAGGGCCACGAGACCTTCACATCCGGGGGGAACCGCCGCGGCCTCCTCGTCCAAGATGGAGTAGGGGTCACGCCCCTCCTCTTCCGCCCGCAGCACTTCCTCTCGGCCGAGCTGGTCCCGGAACCACCTCACAAGGGCTCCGGAAGTGGCAGAGCCTGCCCAAGTGTAGTAGAGCGTTTCTGGGTCGATCACGTGCGGCATGGAGACGAGCTCCCGCGCAAACCCCTCGCCCCGGTGGATGATCCCCCAGCAGGTGGAGGTCCCCATCATGGCCACGTTGTCCCCTCGGGAGAAAGCGCCGGCTGCCAGGGTCTCCATGGGGGCATCTATCCCCCCGGCGAGGACCGGAGTCCCGGGGCGGAGGCCCGAGAGTTTTGCTCCCTCTGCGGAGACCTCCCCCACCACATCCGCCGAGGAAACGATCCTTTGGGGCATAACCTCCAACGGGATTCCCAGGGCCGCGGCCATCTCCTCCGACCAGGTGTGGCAGCGGATGTCGTAGAGTCCACCTAGGTTGCCGGCGGAGGAATGGTCAATGGCCACCTCCCCCGTGAGCCGGTAGACGATATAAGCGTTAGGGGGGAGGAAGAGTCTTGTCTTTCGCCAGTTGTGGGGCTCATGGCTTTTTATCCACAGGATCTTGGTGTAGCCGTAGTAGCTGTCGACCCAGTTCCCGGTGACGGCGAACAGGCGATCCAAATCCACGTTTTCCCTAATCCAGCGGACCTCGGCCGTTGCCCGCCGGTCCATCCAGATCAAGCAGGGGCGCACGGGGCGCATCTTCTCGTCTAAAGGGACGCCGCTTCCCCCGTAAAGCCCGCTGATACATACTCCGGCCACTGCCCCAGGTTCGATCGCCGAGACGAGTTCGCGGATCACCGCGCAGGCCGCCTCAAGCCACACATCCGGCCATTGTTCCGCCCAGAGAGGCTTGGGATGCAGCACCCCATATTCCCGGGACGCTTGTGCCACCACCTCTCCCGTGGGGCGGACCAGTACCCCTTTGGTCACCTGAGTTCCCACGTCTATTCCCAACAAAAGCTCTCCCATCCTGGCCTCCCGAAGGGATTTTAAACGTTTACGCTACGGAAGGAAAAAGATCACCCGAGATCCTCGAAAAGGGGCAGGGACGTGGATCCTTTGCCCCCTCCGAAGCGGGAAAGGAGAAACGCCAGCGCAGCGAGGGTCTTGCCATCCCCCGGTTCCCCCTGGGCTGCTTCCTCCAAGACCTCCCGGGGATCGCGGAAGCAAAGCTCCGCGATTTCACCCTTCAGCTGAGGTTCGAGATCTCCCTCCAGACCCTCGGCGAGGAAAAGATGCATGAGCTCGTTAAGGATGCCGGGCGAGGTATAGAAGGTCCCCAACTTCCGCCACCTCCGCGCCCGGAGTCCCGTCTCCTCCCAAAGCTCCCGCTGGGCACACCTGAGCGGACTTTCCCCGGGCTCCAACGTCCCCGCGGGGATCTCCCACAATGCCCGTCCCGCCCCATACCGGTGCTGGCGCACGAGAAGCACCTCGCCCCTTTCGTTCAGGGCGAGGATCGCCACCGCCCCCGGATGCTCCACGACCTCCCGAGGACCCCGTTCCGTTTCCTCCACACGGACCGAGATGAGCCGCCCGCGAAATACGTACTCCCCCATCAGCAGTGATGGGTGATCGGTGATGAGTGATGCGTTCCGCGCCACCACCCGTCACCCATCACTCATCACCCATCACGCAAGATATTTTTCCGCCTCCGAAAAGCCCCGCCGTAGAGCCCTCCGGTTCAGCTCGATCAGCTTATCCCGTCCCCGCCCGCGGAGCTCCTCCTCCATCGCCTCTTCTACGGCTTCAAGCGGCAACACATCCAGCTCCCGAACCAATGCCCCTAGGGCCACCATGTTTAGCACCCTTGGGTTTCCGAGTTCGGCGGCGATGTCGTTGGCGGGAACCGGGATGGCTCGCACATCGTGCCGCTTCACGGCCCGCTTAACCAGGGAGCTGTTCACCACGATTACGCCCCCCGCCGCCACCCGGCCCTCGAACCTGTCCAACGAGGGAGCGTTCATGGCCACCAGGGCCTCGGGGTTGTCCACCACCGGGGAACCTATTTGAGAGTCGGCCACTACCACCGTGCAGTTGGCCGTACCCCCCCGCATTTCCGGCCCATATGAGGGAAGCCAGGTGACCTCCAACCCCCGATTCATCCCCGCCCGAGCTAGGATCTTCCCCGCAAGCAGGATCCCCTGTCCGCCGAAACCCGCGAAGATCACCGCCTTTTCCATCGCTCACCCCACGTCCTTCAGATCCCCCAAGGGATAAACTTTCACCACGTGCTCCGCCACCCACCGCCCCGCCTCCACCGGGGTCATCCGCCAGTTGGTGGGACAGGTGGAGAGGATCTCTACCAGGGAAAAGCCCTTTCCCTCCAGCTGGTTCCGGAACGCCTTCAGGATCGCCTGTTTGGCCCTGACGATGTGCCTGTAGTCGAACACCGCTTGACGGGTTATATACGCAGGTCCTTCCAGTTGGGCCAGCATCTCGGAGATCTTCAACGGATATCCGTGCAACCGTGGCTCCCGCCCTAACGGGGTAGTGGTGGTCCGCTGGCCCGGCAAGGTGGTGGGGGCCATCTCTCCCCCCGTCATCCCGTAGATCCCGTTGTTGACGAAGATAACGGTGATATTCTCGCCCCGATTGGCGGCATGGACCGTCTCCGCGGTCCCGATGGCCGCGAGGTCCCCGTCCCCTTGATAGGTGAACACCACGAGGTCCGGCCGGGCCCGCTTTATCCCCGTGGCCACCGCACACGCCCTTCCGTGGGCCGCCTGCACGAAATCGCAGTTGAAGAAGCGGTCAAGGAAGACCGCACAGCCCACGGGTGAGATCCCCACCGTCCGCTCCAGGATCCCCAGTTCGTCTATGGCTTCGGCCACAAGCCGGGTGATGATCCCGTGGTGACACCCGGGACAATAAGTGGATCTCGCATCGCTCAGGGCCCGGGGGCGCCCGAATACCTTCTTATATCCCGCGGGAATCGCCACCTCAGTGCGCATGCTTCTTCACCTCTTCCAGGATCCGCTTGGGTGGTGGAACCACCCCTCCCAACTCGCCGTAGAAGGGCGTCTCCGCCCTTCCCTCCACCGCCAGCCGTACATCCTCCCACATCTGGCCCGCCGAAAGCTCCACCGTGAGCACGGTCCTCACCCTTTCCGCTAGCTTACGAACCGGTTCGTACGGGAAAGGCCAAAGGGTTATGGGACGCAAAAGGCCCACCTTAATGCCCTCCTGCCGGGCCAATCTCACCACCGTCTTCGCGATCCGCCCCATGGTGCCGTAGGCCACGATGAGGAGCTCGGCGTCCTCGGTTTCCACCTCTTCCCACCGGACCTCGTTTCGTTCGATCTCGCGGTAGGTCTCCTGGAGGACGAGGTTCATCTCCTTGAGGCCCTCGGGTTCCAGGTCGAAGGAGGTGATCACGTTCTTGGGGCGTCCTTTGGCACCGGTCACCGCCCAGGGCCGCTCCGGGATGTCCTTCGGGTCCACCGGCTCGGGGAGCTCCACCGGCTCCATCATCTGGCCGATCATCCCGTCGGCAAGGATCATGGCCGGGACGCGATACCGATCGGAGAGATCGAACGCCAACCGCACAAGTTCCGCCGCCTCGGGGACAGTGGAAGGAGCAAGAACGATTAGGTGGTAATCGCCATGACCCCCTCCCTTCGTGGACTGGAAGTAGTCCCCTTGAGCGGGGGCGATGTTCCCCAACCCGGGTCCCCCTCGCATCATGTTCACGATCACACACGGAAGCCGGGCCATGGCAATGTAGGAGATCCCTTCTTGTTTCAGGCTTATCCCCGGCGAGGAGGAGGATGTCATGGCGCGCACCCCCGCGGCGGCGGCCCCATAGACCATGTTTATCGCCGCCACCTCCGATTCCGCTTGCAGGAAAACCCCGCCCCGTTTGGGAAGCTCCTTGGCCATGTATTCCACCAACTCCCCTTGGGGGGTGATGGGGTAGCAGAAGTAGCATTTGAGGCCGGAGCGGATGGCGGCCTCGGCGATGGCCTCGTTCCCCCGCATAAGGACCCTGCTCATGCCGCCTCCTTCGTTGGCTCCTGCCGGTAGACCTCTAAGGCCACATCAGGACACACGTTGGCGCAGACGGCGCAGCCGGTGCACTTGTCCGGGTGCTCCATGTACACCACCCGGTAGCCGGAGGAGTTGTACTCGGACGAGAAGCCGAGCACCCCGAACGGGCAAGCCTCGATACAGAGGCCACACCCCTTACACCGCTCTTTGTCCACCACCACGATCCCCTTCGGCATCCTCCCTCCCTATCCGCGAAGCCCAAACCGACTCCTCCTACGTCTGAGGCGCTCCAGCGCCCGTTCTGCCTCGGAGATCCAGCGGGCCAGCCTTTCCTCCACCGGAACCTCCCGGGGACGGCCTCCCGACTTGGGCAGGGAAAGCCGCTTCTCCCTGAGAAAACGTCGCATCCTCTCTGCTTCCCGTTTGAGTTCGTATAGGTCCCGATCCGCCTCCGTTACCTGAAGCTGGGACAATATCGGAAGGCCCTCTTCGTCCGAGGCGACGACCTTAAGCAGAAGTCGCTGCCCCACGCGGAGTTCATCGCCTGCCTCCTCCCGCGGGAGGAAGCCTTCCCCCGTATCCCAGCGAACCACGGCACCCCGGTCCGCTATCTCCACCACCGTGCCTTCCACCAGGTCCCCGATCTTCAAGTCACACTTCCTTCCCATCCCTTCCTTTTGCGAGATGCTTGAGGCAAATAAAAAAGCCCGCCTCGCCATCTCCGGGATGGCGGCAGGCAACCGAGGTCGCGGATCCCCGCAATCCCTCCACGGGCTCAGACAAACTCCATCCCCAGGTTCCTCACCCCTTTAGAACCTTTCCCGCCTTGATGCACCGGGTGCAGACCCACATCCGGCGGCGCCGGCCTTGGTAGATGACCCGCACCCGCTGGAGGTTGGGGGCACGGATACGGCGCGACTTCCGGCCCGAGTGGGAGACGGAATGGCCGTAGTCAGGTTTTTTGCCGCAGATCTCACATCTTCTGCCCATAGCTTCCCTCCTTGGCCAGCGGCGGTTGCACGTAGTTGGGCTCCAACGCCTTGGGGTCGAATTCCCCCCCCTGTCGGAACCGCCTGTACCCTAGGCACGCAACGGTAGCCGCCCTGGGATACGCCCACGTGTCGCCCAAAATATAAGCGCGGGAAAGCTCCCGCGCCAAAACTTCCCGAAGCCGCAGGGCCCCGGTTCCCACGAGGCATAGCGAATCGTTCATCCCCTTCAGCTTTTTGAGCGCGTCCTCAAAAGAGAGGGATTCCTCCCGGGTCACCCGTTCGGGAAAGGCCCAGGCGAAGTAAAGGAGGTCACGGCGGTCGTAGATCAGCACCGCCACGCGCTCCCCATACCATTGGGCCACGGGCAGGCCCAGGGCCTCCGACTGTCGCACCCCCACGAGAGGCAGTCCCAAGGCCTGAGCCATAGCCTTGGCGAACGCTACCCCGATCCGAACCCCCGTGAACGAACCCGGCCCCACGTCCACCGCGATTAAGCCGAGCTCACCTCCCGTGACCCCGCTCTGCGCCAAGAGCCCCTGCACCGCCGGGGCCAACCTCTCGGCATGACGGCGGCGCGCGGGAAAGACGAACTCATAAACTTCCCCGCTTTCGTGCCACAGAGAAACACCCCCGCGGTCACCCGCCGTCTCGATCCCCAACACCCACATCGCCCAATGTTACCCGAAACTCAACCGGTGAGGTGAAAGAGCTTAAGAACCCCAAACGCCGCAGCACCATAGAGGCCCAGAAGCCCGGCTCCGATGACCATCCCCGCGGCTGTCCACAAACCATCCCGGTAAAGGATCCCCATCCCCATGACCAAAGCACAGGCACCGGGCAGAGTGTTTGTGCCGGGGATCGGGATCATCATAAGTCCACCAAGGCAACAGGCGGTCAACCCGACCATCGCCCGGAAAGGTCCATGTAGCCCGGGACCACGGGCCCGGAAAAGGCCCTCGATGCGTTCAAGCAACGCGAGGGCCCGGGAGTCGGGATCGAGGGAGGGAAGTTTCATTTTCAATATCCGGGCCGGAAGCCAGGGGCGCGACCTTCCCGCGATCAGTTCGATCCCCAACACGAATATTCCTAGCCCGAACGGCACCGCATAGCCCGCCGCCGGCAAGGGGAGGGCCGCGGGGAGGGCAAGGAGGACAAACAACGCCCCGAAACTACGTTCTCCCAAAAGATCCAGCGCCTCCCCCAGGGTGAGAGGGGTACCCGCTGAACTGCACTCCCGCAGAAGCGCCGCGATCCCCGTGTCCGTACGTAGACGATCCATGTCCTTTGAACCTTGCCACACGAAAAAACTGTCCCTAAACGACATTTTAGCCGCAAATACCTGTGCCCACGAAAAGCCGCCCTGGGGATTGGATACCCCCGCTTTTTTCGGTGAAACTCCGCACTAAAAGGAGGTGGCTACATGAAGATCTTCCTCGACACCGCTTTGGTGGAAGAGATCAGGGAGCTCGCGGACCTGATCGACGGTGTAACCACCAATCCCACCTTGGTGGCGCGGGCGGGGCGGCCGTTCGGGGAGGTGGTTCGGGAGATCTGTGGGCTCGTTGCCGGGCCCGTGTCGGTGGAGGTCACCGCTTTAGATGCCGAGGGCATGGTGCAGGAAGCCCGGGAGCTCGCCAAGATCGCCGACAACGTGGTGATAAAGATCCCCATGGGGAAAGAGGGGGTCCGGGCGGTGCGCAAACTCGAGGCTGAAGGGATCCCCACCAACGTGACCCTGGTCTTTTCCCCCGCCCAGGCCCTCTGGGCGGCCAAGGCGGGGGCGAGTTACGTCTCCCCCTTCGTGGGCCGGGTCGACGACCGCGCCGGAGACGGGATGGGACTCGTTTCACAGATCCTTCAAATCTACGAGAACTATGGCTTCGAGACCGAGGTCATCGTGGCGAGCGTCCGCCATGTGCGCCACGTGGTGGAAGCGGCGCTCTTGGGGGCCCATATCGCTACAGTGCCCTACGCGGTCGCCGTGAAGCTCTTCGACCATCCCCTGACCGACGAGGGGATCAAAAGGTTCCTGGCCGATTGGGAAAAAATCCCCCGCTAGAGCAGCCGCACCGGCATGCAGACGTAAATGAACCCCTGATCCGCGGGAGCGATCTCGCCCGCGGGCTCCAAGAGCCCCGCCCGGTCCGGGGCCGAGAGCCACAGCACCACTTGCTCCGACTCCATACGTCGTAGGGCATCGATGAGGTATTCGGCCCTGAAGGAGATCTCGATCCCCCGGGGTGGTGGCTTTATCAGGCGGATCCTTTCCATCCCCATGCCCTTCTCCTGGGAGGCGGAGTGCACCTCCAGGGTGTCGGCGGAGGATTGGGCCTTAAGGGTCACCGCCCCGGACTCCTTCGCGGCGGTGATCTCCAAGCGCCGCAGCGTCGCCAGGAACTCCTCCCGGGGGAGGAAGAGCCCGATTTCGTTTTCCCGGGGGATAACCCGCTCGAAATCGGGGAACTCCTCTTGGATCAGCCGGGCCGTGTAGGTCAGTGGTCCGGCGGCGAAATGGACCTGCCCCTCGTCCAGGTAAAATAACACCTCTTCCGTTCCCACCGTTCCCAGTACCCGCATGAGATCCGTCATCACCTGGGCATCCACGAGGATGTTGTGGCTCACCCCTTCCGGAAGGCCCCCCGCTTCCATTTCCCGCACCGCCAGGCGATACCCGTTGGTGGCGGCCAGTTTCAGCTTTCCTTCCTTAAGGATCATGTTCACGCCGGTGAGGGCCAGGCGCGTGGTCTCGGTGGCCCTCACCGCCGCAAAGGCGGTCTGCTGGATCGCTTGGACGAACGTCCCCCGGGACAAGCGGCAGAGGGGCTCGCCCTTAGGAGTCGCGAGCTCGGGGAACTCGTCCACGGGCAGGGTGAGGAGCTCGAAGGTGGCGGGCCCGCAGCTCAGCCGGATCTTTCCGTCGGCAGAGGACAGCCCCACGCGTTCCTCCTCGGGGAGACGGGCCACCAGCTGCTCCAGGACCTGCCCGTGGAGTACCGCCTCGCCGGCTTCCTTTACCTGAGCGGGTATCCGGCAGCGGATGGCCCGCTCGAGATCGGTGGCACAAAGCTCCAGTTCCCCTTCCCCGGTGCGGAGGAGGATTCCCGAAAGTATCGGCATGGAGCTCTTTCCCGCCAGGGCATGGCCCGCGGTACGCGCTCCGAACATCAGGTCCTCCCGAAGAACCTCGAGTTCCATTGCGTCCCTCCTTGTATCGGCATCTGTGCCAAGGATAGCGCCATAGAAAGGATCAAGCCAACGGAAGTTGCTCCAGTATCCGGCGGGTGACCTCCGCAGGGGGCAGGGTGGCGTCGATAACATACCCGTTCGGCTCTTCTCTAATGAGCTCCAGATAGGCCTCCCGGACGCGGATGTAAAAGGAGAGACCCTCCGCCTCGAACCTATCCCGGTCCCCGGTGCGGGCGAGGGCCACCTCGGGGGGCACGTCCAAAAGGAAGGTATAGTCCGGCTTCAACCCCTCGGTGGCGAGGTCGTTCAAGCGCCGCACCAGTTCCAGCGATAGCCCCCGCCCCCCGCCTTGGTAGGCGAGGCTTGAAAGGGTGTAGCGGGAGGAGATCACCGTCTTTCCCGCTTCCAGCGCGGGCTTTATGAGCTCCTTTACGTGCTGACGCCGGTCGGCAAGGAGCAGGAAAAGCTCGGCCAACGGTTCGATGCGGCGCCGGGGATCGAGGAGGATCTCGCGCAGCCTTTTCCCGAGCTCCGTGCCCCCGGGCTCTTTGGTGGTAACGACCGGAATACCACGGCGGGAAAGCTCGGCGGAAAGGCGCTTAAGCTGGGTAGACTTTCCCGAAGCATCCGGGCCCTCAAGGACGATGAAAAGGGGCCTCATTCTTTCCCCCACAGGAAGGCCACGGCCATTGCCGCGGCCCCCACCACCACTGCGGCGTCCGCCAGGTTGAAAGCGGGGAAGAACCGGAAATCCACGTAATCCACCACGTACCCCCGGAGGACCCGGTCCAGGAGGTTTCCCAACGCCCCTCCCAGAACCAGGCTCCCCCCAACCTTCCCCCACCTTCCCGGGAATATCCCGCGCCACAGCCCCCAACCCATCCCGAGGGCGATGAGGGCCGCAATCGAGGCCAGGAAGTAATTACGTCCCCCCATGAGCCCGAACGCCGAGCCGGTGTTGTGAACCCGGGAAAGGTAGAGGAACCCCGGGATCAGGGGGATCGACTGCCCCAAAGAGAGCCTCGCCACCACGAGGCCTTTGAGGATTTGGTCCAAGGCCAAGACACCCAAAGAAAACGCAAACGGAACGGCCTTCCCTTTCACCCCCGACTCCTCCCTTGCGCTGGACAACAAAAAAGGCGGCCTGTGCCGCCTCCTCTTGGCCCCGAGGGGATTTGAACCCCTGTCGCCGGGATGAGAGCCCGGTATCCTAGGCCGCTAGACGACGGGGCCAACGCAATCCAATTATAAGAAGCTTTGTGCCGCCTCCGCAAGGACGGAAAGGGCGTAGTCCACGTCGGGACGGCTGATCCCATAGTGGGTCACCAACCGGAACTGCCGTGGTCCGGTGCGGTTGAAGAGCACCCCCCGCTTGCGACACCGCTCCTGGAATTCCGCGGGATCCCCCCGCTCGAGCTCGAAGTAGAGGATGTTGGTGCGCACACGTTCGGGCTCGGTGTAGAGGCCATCGATATGGGCGATTCCCTGGGCAAGCAACTTGGCGTTCTCGTGGTCCTCGGGGATCCTCTCCACCATGTGCTCGAGGGCGTAGATCCCACAGGCCGCGATGATCCCGGCCTGGCGCATGGCCCCTCCCACCTGCTTCCTGATCCTGCGGGCTTCCTCGATGAATCCCCTCTCCCCACAGATCACCGACCCCACCGGGGCGGCGAGCCCCTTCGAGAGGCAGAAGATCACCGAGTCCACCCCCTGGACCAGCTCCTCGACCTCCACTCCCAACGCCGCCGCGGCATTGAAGATCCGCGCCCCATCGAGGTGAACCGCGAGTCCGTTCGCGCGGGCGAGCGCCGCCACCTCGCGGGTGTACTCGGGGGTCAAAGGCGACCCCCAACAGCGGTTGTGGGTGTTCTCGAGGCAGATAAGACGGGTCCTGGGGAAGTGGATATTTTCGGGACGGATCGCCGCCGCAATTGCCTCAATGGGGATGGTCCCGTCGGGCTCGTTCCGCACGGGATGGGGATGAACACCGCCCAAGGCGGAGATCCCCCCGGCTTCATAAAGGAAAGTGTGGCATTGGTCCCCCAGGATCACCTCGTCCCCGCGGCCGCAGTGGGCCAGGATCGAGACCAGGTTCCCCATGGTGCCCGAGGCGACCAACAGCGCCGCTTCCTTCCCGGTTATCTCGGCCGCAAGCTCCTCGAGCTTTCGGACGGTGGGGTCCTCCCCGTAGACGTCGTCGCCCAGGGGAGCTCGGGGGATGGCCTCCAGCATACCGGGCGGGGGCAGGGTCACGGTGTCGCTGCGGAGGTCAACGATCCTCGTCACGGGGCCTTCTCCCCGTATTTTTCCCGGAGATACTTGTCGATGGCGTAGGCGGCCCGTTTGCCCGCCCCCATGGCCAGGATCACCGTGGCCGCCCCGGTGACGATGTCTCCCCCGGCGAAAACACCTTCCCGGCTCGTGACCCCGAGGTCATCGGCCACGATGGTTCCCTTACGGGAGACCTCGAGCCCAGGGGTCGTCCGGGGGATCAGGGGATGGGGGGAGTTCCCGATGGCGATGATGGCCGTGTCGATATCCAGGGTGAAGTTGGAGCCCTCGATGGGGATGGGGCGCCTCCGGCCGGACTCGTCCGGCTCCCCGAGCTCCATCCTGATGCACTCCACCCCGCACAAAACCCCGTCCTTGCCGAGGAAGCGCACCGGGTTCACGAGGAAGTGAAACTCTACCCCTTCTTCTTTGGCGTGGTGCACCTCCTCGGCCCGGGCGGGCATCTCCGCCTCGGTCCTCCGGTAAAGCACCATTACCTTCTCCGCCCCCAGGCGCAACGCGGTCCTGGCGGCGTCCATGGCCACATTTCCTCCGCCCACTACGGCCACACGTTTCCCCACCTTGATGGGGGTGTCGTACTCGGGGAAGAGATAGGCCCGCATCAGGTTCACCCGGGTGAGGAACTCGTTGGCCGAATAAACCCCCACCAACGATTCCCCGGGGATCCCGAGGAAGCGGGGGAGGCCCGCGCCGCTTCCCACGAACACGGCGTGGAAGCCGTCCTGGAAGAGCTCATCGATGGTGACGGTCCTCCCCACCACCACGTTCGTGTAGATTTCCACCCCCAGCCTCCGCACGTTCTCCACCTCTTGGGCCACGATCCGCTTGGGCAGCCGGAACTCGGGGATCCCGTATACCAAAACACCTCCGGGCTCGTGCAGCGCCTCGAAGATCACCACATCGTGCCCGAAGCGCCGAAGCTCCGCGGCGCAGGTGAGCCCCGCGGGGCCGGAGCCCACCACCGCCACCTTGAACCCGGTGGGCTCCCCCAACGGAGGGATCTCTACCCCGTGTTCGTACTCCCAGTCGGCGGCGAACCGCTCCAGCCTCCCGATCGCCACCGGCTCGAACTTCCTCCCCAATGTACATACCGCCTCGCACTGGGTCTCCTGGGGGCATACCCGGCCGCAGATGGCGGGGAGGTAGTTGTCCTCTTTGATCACCCGGATCGCCCCCCGGAAGTCCCCTTCGGCGATCTTCGCGATGAATTTGGGGATCTTCACGTTGACCGGGCACCCCTGGATGCAGGGGGCGCGCTTACACTGAAGGCATCGCTTCGCTTCCCGGACCGCCTCCTCGGGGGTATAACCCAAGGGGACCTCGCGGAAGTTCTTGATCCGCTCCTCTGGGGGCTGCTCCCGCATGGGGGTCTTCTTGGGGACGATCTTCATACCCGCTCCTCCATGGTCCCGAGATAGGCCTTGAGAGCCCTCTCCTCCAGGTCCCGGTACATGGCGAGGCGCGCCAGGAAAAGGTCCCAGTTCACCTGGGCCCCGTCGAACTCGGGGCCGTCCACGCAGGCGAACTTGGTCTCCCCGGCCACCTCCACCCGACAGACCCCGCACATTCCCGTCCCGTCGATCATGATGGGGTTGAGGGAGACCACGATCGGAACTCCGAACTCCCGGGCCACAAGCGAACAGAACTTCATCATGATCGCGGGGCCAATGGCCCATATCCGGTCCACCCCGCCCGCTTGAAGGAGTTCCTTCAGGGGCTCGGTCACGACCCCTTTGCGGCCGAAGCTCCCGTCGTCGGTGGTTACGATGAGCTCGTCGCTTACCTCTTCAAGCTTGTCGAGCCAAAAGAGGAGGTCCTTTCTGCGGGCCCCGGCGATGGTCACGATCCGGTTCCCGGCGGACTTTAACGCCCGGGCGATGGGGTAGATGGGCGCGATCCCCACCCCCCCGCCAACGCATACCACCGTCCCGTAGCGTTCGATTTCGGACGGGGTCCCCAAAGGACCCACCACGTCCCGGATCTCGTCCCCTTCCCCGAAGCGCTCCGTCATCTCCCGGGTGGACTTTCCCGCCGCCTGGACCACCAAGGTGATGGTGCCCTCCCCTTCGTCCCAGTCGGCGAGGGTCAAGGGGATCCTCTCGCCCTTTTCGTGGAGGCGGATGATCAGGAACTGCCCGGCCCTGGCCTTGGAAGCAATGGAAGGAGCTTCGACGATAAATTCCCAAATACCGGTACAAAGGGCGCTTTTTTTGAGTATCTTGGCCATCTCCCTCCTTTCTCCGTTCGGCATGAATTATCTGCGTATGCCCGTTTTTATGCAAGAAAAGCGGGGATAAAATCGCACCGATATGTACCTTTACCTAGAGACCGACGGGAGGGTTTATACTGTGCGCCGGAACGGGATATTGGACCTCCCCCGGGTGGGGGAGGAGATTCCCTTTCCCTACGAGATCCTTTACGAGCTCCCCTGGGGAGAAGAAGGGGTGGCCCTGGGGGTACCGAGGCTCTCCCGGCATCCCCGCGAGTGGATCCTCAAGGACGAGGTACCGCGCCGCAACGACGCCTCCCCCCTCCTGCGGGATGTGGTGCACCGCACGCTTCCCCGGGCCGTGGCCGAGGGGATCGTGGAGCGAGGGGACGAGATCCTTTTGGTGAAGGCATCCCGGGGGCTCACCCGTGGCCTTTGGTCCCTGCCCGGGGGATTTCTCTCCTTCGGGGAGTCGCCGGAGGAGGCGGTGGCCCGGGAGATCCAGGAGGAGCTAAGGGTTCCCTGCCGGGCGGGGAAGCTTCTGGGGGTTCGGACCAAGGTGGGGGAACATACCGGCTTGCACTGGATCATCTTCTTCCTCGCAGTGGAATTGGAGGGCGCTCCAGACCCCGACCCGGATGAGATCGCCGAAGCTCGCTTCTTCACGAAAAAGGAGGCGGCCAGGGTCCTTTCCGATCGGACCATGGCCGCCTTCCTCGAGGAGCTTTTCGGGAGCTAGCGGAGGTCGATGGACGCGGTGATGGAGAACTCCTGGGTCCAGGCCACATCGCCGGGGCCCTTGGTGAAGGTAAGCCGCAAGGCTACATTCCATCCGCCGAGGTTCAACCCCAACTGGAACACGGCGGCGTGACGGTCCTCAGGGACTGCCATCCCCTCGCCCTTTATCCACTCCAGGGAGTATGAGGCAGAGAAGGTGGCTTTCCCGGTGATCTCATAATCGTAGTCCCCCGCCAGGGTGGCGCGATACGTGCCCTTCCAAGGCAGGGCCGCGGAAAGACCTCCCCGCAGAAGGAGTTGGGATCTGGGCTCGGGGGCCACCGCCAGGTCGCCCGAGCCGTGGAGAACCAGATCCTGCGATCCGCCCTCGGGATCGAGGATCTCATACCCGATACCGGCCTGGATCGCCCCGCCGCAATACCTTTCCTTTCCGGTTTCCAGGATGCGGTTCTCTATGGCCAATACCGCGTGGGCATCGAGTTCCACCCCGGCATCGGTCTCGATGATCCCCTCCACCGCAGCCACGAGGTCCTCCAACTTCTCGTATTCGAGACGCCGCCCGATCTCCCGGGCCACCGCCATCAGGGCGTCTTCGGACAGGGAGGCGGGAATGGCCCCCAGGCGCAGGAGGTCTTCCGAGATCAACATCGCCTTGGCCAGGGGGGTCACATCGTTGAACCTCCCGTACCCCAGTCCTGCTGTGACCTGAAACCAGGGCTGCAGGTACGGGTCACCGGTGCGCCAGCGGGAATCGAACCCCCCGAACAGGAAGAGGGGCTCCTCGGGATCGAGGTAGTGGCGATAGGCGCCGTTTCCTTCCACCACCGCCTCGGCCACCGCCAGGCCCTGAAGCCCGAGGATCCCGCTCGCCTCCAGGGAGAAGCCGCGTTCGGGGGCGCTGTAGATTTGGCTGTATGAGAAGGAGATGTTCCCGGCGTTCACCTCAATCCCGGGGCGCTCCGGATCCTCCAGGTAGTGGTAGGCAAATGAGACCCCGATGTCCAAAAGGCTGGTCTCGGGAGCCTGATAGTCGCAGAGGCTCAACGCCGAAACCGGTCCCACCGAAAGTAGCAAAAATATACCCAAAAGCACCGCTTTCCTCATGGTCATCATCCTCCTTGCATCCAAAATTCTTCGATTCCACTATCATTATACCGCGCAACGGAACTCCGCAAGGAAAGCTATGGACGTAAGCCGGGGTTAAAAATCCGTAACGAACGACACTCCTTGGTCGGGGCGCCCGGATTTGAACCGGGGACCCCCTGCTCCCAAAGCAGGTGCGCTGCCAGGCTGCGCTACGCCCCGTGACCCTGGATTATAAGGGCTTCGGCACTTTTCCTCAGAGGGGTTTCGCGTGGGGACATATGTCGCGATAAGCACAGGGGCGGCACGCGTGGATGCTGGGTTTGGGGTCGAAGGCGTTCGCCCGGATCCCCTCCTCGGCCTCGGCGATGGCCCGCAGGGCACGGGAGACCATGGCATCGGTGGGACGGGACCGTCCGATCACCACCTCCGGGGTGAGGAACCGCAACTCCACCCAACGGGGGCGCTCCCCCACCAGCCTCTCATACGCCAGGGCGTAGATCGCGAGCTGCAACGACTCCCGGGCCCGGCGTGCTGCGTCCTTGGGCTCCGCCAGGGAGGTCTTGTAATCGATGATCAACGCCCCATCCCTCAGCCGGTCCACCCGGTCCCAGTACCCGATTACCCGCACGTTTCCCTCCCGGAAGGCGAAGAATTGTTCCACCATCGCCGGCTGCTCCCCCCGCGCCTCCTCGAAGGCGAAGAACCGCCGCAGGCATTCTTCCCCGTGCTTCACCATCTCCTCCTCGTGGCGGGCGGTAAGGAATCCCTCCGCTTGCCAAGAGTTCCGGAACACGTGTAGCAGCTCCTCCAGGGAGAGGGAACGGCCCTGGAGCTTGGCCAGGTGGTACGCCTGGATGGCCCGGTGGACCGCGTGGCCCAGGACCACCGCGGGGTGCTGCACGATGGGCACCCGCAGGACGTGGACGTAACGGTACTTGAGGGGACAGGTGAGGTAGTCATCGATCTGCCGGTAGGAAAGGACAAGGGGGGAGCCCTCCCCCACCGGGGGTTCGGGGCGAGGAGATACGCGGCCGTGGCGGTCGATCCGGATCAGGGGGGGCAGCCCCGCCGCCTCCTCGGCCACCCCCTCCGGCCCCAGGGCCTCCACCACGAACCGGGATACCTTCGCCGGGCGCTTGCGGGGCTCTTCTCCGGGGAGGCGGTAGTCCTCGGCCGAAAGGAGGAAGAGGTGTTCCTTGGCCCGGGTCATCCCCACGTAGAAGAGGCGCCGCTGCTCCTCGAGGTGCGCGATCTCCGGGGGTACCTCCTCCGGCACCAAACCGGGGGGAAGGGACAGGGCCGGGCGCCGCGGCCGGCCCGGAAAGAAATCCTCTATCAGCCCGGTGAGGAAAACCACCCGGAATTCCAACCCCTTGGCCTGGTGGAAGGTGAGGACCTGGACCGCCTCGGCCCCGGGTTCCGCCTCGCCCACCAGGGGGTTGTAACCCAGCCCCCGGAGCTCCTCCAGGTACCGCACGAACCAGGGGACCCGGTCGTGTCGGGAGATCTCCTCGAACCGTCGCACCACCTGCTCGAAGAAGTCGGCGATATGCTCCAGCTTCCTCCCCTCCCGCCGGTCTTGAGAGCGGGAAAGCCGCTCGATATAGCCGGTTTCATCGGCGAGATAGGTGTAAAGCACCTGGCCCGCGGACCGGCCCCGGGAGAGCTCCCGGCACCGGGAGAGGTGGCCCACCGCCTCGGCGGCGATCCTCGCCCCTTCAGGAGAAAGGCGTACCTTCCCCGCCGCTGCCTCCACAAGAATCTCCCCCAAGGGGCGCTGCCAGCGCTGGGAGAGGCCCAAAAGATGCGCCAGGTCCTCCCCGGGCATCCGGTAGATCTCGGACCCCAAAAGGTGAAACAGGGCTTGGTCGTCCCGGGGATCGGCGATGCAACGGAGGAACGATATGAGAACCTTTATCTCCTCCTGATCGAAGAGCCCGGCCCCGTGGCGTCCGGCCAGAAGCCACGGAATGCCCCGCTCCGACAGCGCCCGAAGGTACGGATCGGGACGGTACCTGTTGCGGTAAAGCACCGCGAACTCCCCGTAGGGAACCCCTTCCTCCCGGTGGAGCTCCTCCACCTTCTCCGCCAGGAACTCCGCCTCGTCCACCACGTTGGCAAAGTGGAAGTGTCGGGGCCGCGGGCCTTCCCCCCTTTTGGCCCGGAGTTCCTTGGTGATCCGGTGGGGGATCTCCCCCCGCTCCGCCAGGGCCTCGAGCCGAAACCGGTTGTTCAGGATCAGGCGCCGGGCCCGGTCCAGGATCTCCTGGGTGGAACGGTAGTTCTCCTCCAACACCACCAGCCTTGCCTCGGGGAACCGGCGTAGGAAGTTCCTGAGGTTATCCCAACGCACGCCGCGGAAGCCGTAGATGGCCTGATCGTCGTCCCCCACCACGGTGATGTTCCGATGCCCCCCCAAAAGCTCCACCAGCCGGAACTCGGCGGGGCTCGTGTCCTGGAACTCGTCGGCCAAGACATAGGGAAAGCGACGGTGGTACTCCAAGAGGAGGCTCGGGTGCTCCTCGAAGAGGCGGATCGTCTTAAGGATCAGATCCCCAAAGTCCACGTACCCTTCCCGCTCTAGGAGCCGCTGATACGCGGCGTAGATCCGGGCGAGCTCCCCATGTAGCTCCAGGACATCCTCCGGCTGTTCCCCCTTCTCCCGCTCCTCTTCTACCCAGGAAAGATACCTCTCCGGGGTTATCCCCTCGTCTTTGGCCCGCTGGATGAGGGAGACCAAGGGCTGGAGGAAACGCAGCGGATTGCGGACCGCCCGGGGGCGGAACCGCCGCAGGGGAAGCCTCCAAAGGTTGTCCAAAAGGAAGATCTTCTGGTCCCACTCGTCCAGCACCCGGAAGTCGTGGGGGAGGCCGGCCAGGGGAGCGTTCTCCTGGAGGATCCGCTGGCAGACCGAATGGTAAGTGGAGACCCAGGCATCCAGCGCCGCATAACCCACCCACTCGAAGGCCCGATCCAGCATCTCCTCCGCCGCCCGCTCGGTGAAGGTAAACACCAGGAGCTGGTTCGGCCGCTGCACAAACCCCTCGGAGATGAGGAAGGCGATCCTTCTGGTGATGATGGTGGTCTTGCCCGTGCCCACCCCCGCCAAGACCAGAAGCGGCCCCTCTCCGTGGGTGACCGCCTCCCGTTGGCGATCGTTCAGGCCCTCAAGGACGTCCATCGGGAAAGTATAACGGGGTTTCAGCCCCTCTTTTGTGGAAAGGAACACATGTCCTCCAAGGGACAACCGCCGCAGCGGGGGCGGGCGCGGCAGTGGACCTTCCCGTGACGGACGAGGAGGGCGTGGTACTCCTTGTAGAGCTCGAGATCCCGTGGGATGTTCTCCTCGAACATCCGTTTCAGATCCGCATAGCCCTCATGCCCCCGGATCAGCCCCAGGCGGGAGAGGATCCGCCGGGTGTAGGCGTCGATCACGAAGGAGGGCTTTTCCGCGGCGTAGAGGACAATGGAATCGGCGGTCTCGGGGCCGATGCCCGGCACCGCAAGGAGCCTTTCCCGGAGCGTTTCGGTCGGCAGGGAAAAGAGCCCCACAAGCCCACCGTGTTCCCTCACCAACTCGAGGAAAGCCCGAAGCCTTTTGGCCTTCTGATTGAAGTAGCCAGCGGGGCGGATGAGTTCCGCGATCTCCGCCGCGCTCATCCGCCACAGGCCCTCGGGGGAGAGGACCCCGGCGGCCTTCAGGTTGGCGATGGCTTTGGCAGCGTTCCTCCAGTTGGTGGCCTGGGTGAGGATCGCCCCCACCGCCACCTCGAAGGCGCTTTCCCCGGGCCACCATCCCTGGGGGCCGTATGCGGAAAGGAGCCGCCGGTATACCTCAAGGAGCACCTCCTTTGTCCCCACGGCGGGGCATTTTACCCCGGTGCCCCTTTCCTGGAACCACGGCCTCAAGGGGCCTATGCTTTCGCCGGTATGGAAGGCACCACACCGATCCTCCTCCTGGGGCCGGGGGCGGAGATAGGCGCCCGGGCCGAGGCGGCGCGCGTCCTCCGCGATGAGGACCTCGAGGCCCATCCCGACCTCCGGATCCTGGCGCCCAAGAGCACGGGATCCATCGGGATCGAAGCCGTGCGGGAGGCGTTGGCGTGGGCCCGGTATGGCCCCCTGCGGGCGGACCGCAAAGTGGTCCTGATCGGCCCGGCGGAGCGCCTGACCCACGAGGCCGCCAGCGCCCTCCTCAAGTCCCTGGAGGAATCGCCCCCTTACCTCGTCTATATCCTCTATGCCACCGCCCCGGATCGGGTGCTTCCCACCATACGCTCCCGGTGTCGCGCAATTTGGTTCGGGGATCACCGGTCGTATTGGACAGAGAGGCTCGCCGAGGCAGGTTACAACGAGGAAGAGCGCGCCTATCTTCTTGACTTTCTGGAATTCGATCCGGATGCACTGCGACCGTTCGTGAGGGACCGGCGCTTCCCCCTGGAGGAGGCCCGGGACGCCGAGGAAGAGCTGGGGAAGCTCCCCCCGGAGGAACTCATCGCCCGGTTCATCGCCTACGCGGGCGATCCCATCCGCCGCCGTGTCGCTGCACGGTGCTTCCTCCGTATGCTCCCCGAGATCCCCGTTTCGGAACTTTTCGGGGCGGCGGAAAGGCTCGCTCGGGGGGGCCGGGAGGTGGTCCTGCGCTTCCTTGCCGAGTACTTCCGCTTCCTTTACAGTGAGGCCCCTGAGGGTTGGTGTGACCTCTCCGCGGAGGGCCGCCGCCACCTTTTGCGTCGCCTTTCCTTGGCGAAAGCGGAGGTGGAGGCGAACGCCAACTTGAGGCTTCTTTTGGAGGTCGTTCTCCTTTGGCCACGATGGGGTTCGTAGCGGTGAGGAAGTTGGTCCCCTGGCCCGACTGCCATCTGGCGCGGGTGGAGAGGGGGAAGGCACCCAAGCCCGGCCAGATATGGCTGGAGCGGGAAGGGGGGCGGTTGTGGTTGGTGAGAATAACGCATTGTCGCCCCCAAGAAGGGGAAAGCCGCTGTGTGCTTTTGCGGCCCGCAGGGCCCACCGAGCTTAAGGCCCACGAAGAGGGGAGAAGGATCGCCGAGGATCGTCGCCGCATCGCCCAGCGGGAGGCGATGCGGTTCGGGCTTCCCATGAAGTTCGTGGCCGCGGAACAGACCCTGCACGGGGATTTCATCCGCCTATTCTTCACCGCGCCCCAACGGGTGGATTTCAGGAACCTGGTGAAGTTCCTTTCCCGGGCGTTCCAAGCGCGGGTGGAGCTGCGCCAAGTGGGACCCAGGGACGCGGCCCGGATGGTGGGCGGGATCGGGGTGTGCGGCCGTGAAACTTGCTGTTCCGTGTTCCTGCGCGAGTTCAAGCCCATCACCCTGAAGATGGCCTTCGACCAGAGCCTGGTCATCGCCCCCCAGCGCCTCACGGGGATCTGCGGGAGGCTTCGGTGTTGCCTCGCCTTCGAACACTCCCACTACAAAGAGCTGTTGGAGGGTCTCCCCAGGGTGGGGAAGAAGGTGCAGATAGGGGAGATGGAGGGGCGGGTGATTTCCTACAACATCTTCCGGGGCACCGTCACCTTGGAACGCCCGGACGGAAGCCGGGTGGAGATCCCGTGGGAGGAGGTCAGGAACCCGTAGTTCCCGGCGGGGGGGAGCCCACCAGCTGAACGGTCTGGGTGGGAAACGCGAACTCGATTCCCGCTTCCTCAAACCGCCGCTTTATCTCCAGGTTTATCTCTTCGGTGGCCTTGAGGAACTCCTCCCAGTCGGTGTACTTGCACCAGTGGGTCACCACGATGTTGAGGGAATAGGGCCCGTACTCCTTGAAGTAAGCACGGTAATTGGCGGTGCTGGGGTGGTTGGCCAGGATCTCACGAAGGATTCTAAGGGCCTCGAGGATCTTCTCGTAGGGGGTGTCGTAGACGATCCCGATCACGTATTCGTTCTTGATGGTGGGCCTTTTGGCCACGTTGTTGATCACGGTATTGGCCATGGTGCGGTTGGGGATGGAGACCAGCGTCCCGTCCAGGGTGCGCACTCGGGTGGAACGCAGTCCAATGGCCTCGATGGTCCCCTTTATGCCGAGCTGATCGAAGTCCACCCGGTCTCCCACCTCACAAGGCCGGTCCACCAGGATCGCCAACGCCCCGATGAAGTTGGAGAGGGTCTCCTGGGCCGCCAACGCCACCGCCAGGCCCCCGATCCCCAGCCCCGCCAAGAGGCTGGTGACGTTGTAGCCGAGGTTCTGGAGCACAAGGAGTATCCCGATGGCCCAGATGGCGAACTTGGTGACCTTGGAGAGGAGGGGGATCACCTGGTCGTCCAGGCGGGTCTCGGTACGCTTGGCCCTCTCCCGCCAAAGCGAAAAGAGGAGGTCCACGAACTTGGTGATGATGTAGATCCCCACCACGGTGAGGGCGGTGATGAACAGCCCCCGCACCACCCCGGCCGCGGCGGCAGGAAGCGCAAAGAGGTTGATGCCTGCCCACAGGGCCAAAAGGAAAAGGAGCGCCCCCAAGGGACGTCCGAAGAGGACCCGGACGCTGCGTTCCACCCCCTCGGGCACGGCCTTGAGCTTGAGTGCCCGGTGGAGGAGGCGCTGTATCACGAAGTGCAGGACCCCGGCGGCAAGGAGGGACCCGAAGAGGGCGATGTACTTCCACAGGGGATTGCCCAGCACTTCCGCTTCAAAGAACCTCATCTCAGGCCTCCATCAGCACCAACCCCGGAACTCCCCGCAAGCGGGGGAGTTCCTCGCGCGGGAGGACCAAATGGACCAAGAGCCCCCCATCCTGGCCTCCCACCACCTCGAGCTTCCCCAGCCGGGCGAGATCCGCCAGGAGCTCACCCCTATCGTAGGGAACCAGGGCCCGCACGTCCGCCCATCGATCCCCCAGTATCTCCGCCATCGCGGCCTTGAGCCCCTCCAACCCCCACCCCAGGCGGGCCGAGAGCTCCACATACCGCTCAAGCTCCAGCTGTAGCTCCGAAAGTAGCGCTTCCTGGCGGGGATCCCTCACGAGATCGATCTTGTTCAGGACGTGAAGGATCGGGGGTCTCGGTTCATCGGAAGCGAAGACCTCCTCCGCCAAGATCCTCTCCACGGCCCGGAAGTGTTCGATCAGCCGGGGAGATGAGGCGTCCAAAACGTTGAGCAGGAGATCCGCTTCCCTGGCGGCCTCCATGGTGGCCCGGAAGGCGGGGATAAGCTGGTGGGGGAGCTTCCTGATGAAACCCACCGTGTCGCTCACCAAGACGTAACGCCCCTCGGCCAGGGCCACTTTCCTTACCTTGGTGTCCAAGGTAGCGAAGAGCTTGTCCTCCACTAAGACCTCCTCCCCGGTGAGGCGACGGAAGAGGGTGGATTTGCCGGAGTTGGTGTAACCCACGATGGCCACCTTGGGGATGGGGCTCCGCAAGCGGCGCTTTCGGCGCAGCTTGCGGACCCTGTCCGCTTCCCGCAGGGCCCGCCGGATGGCCTGGATGCGCCGCTTCACCTTGCGGCGCTCGATCTCCATCTTGGTCTCGCCCGGCCCCATGGTGCCGATCCCGCCTCCGGGGTTGGTGAGGGCCTTACCCCAGCCCCGTAACCGGGGAAGGAGGTACTCGAGCTGGGCCAACTCCACCGCCAGCTCCGCCTCCCGGGTCCCGGCCCGTTGGGCGAAGATATCCAGGATGAGCTGGGTACGGTCCACGATCTTGAGGCCGGTGAGCTCCTCCAGGGTACGGGCCTGATCGGGGGAGAGCTCGTCGTTGAAAAGGGCCGTATCGGCGCCGAGGGCCTCGGCCAGTGAACGGAGCTCCTCCGCCTTTCCCCTGCCGATGAAGGTAGCGGGATCGGGGCGCGCGCGGCGCTGGAGGAGCTGCCCCACCACGAAGATCCCGGCGGTATAGGCCAACGCCCGGAGCTCCTCGAAGGTCTCCCGCTCCTCCTCCGCCGCCCCCGGGGGAAGGATCCCCACGAGGATGGCCTTCTCGCCGCCATAGACCCGGGCCCGGCGGCCGAGATAGTCCTCGATCAAGTAACGCTGGGTTCCTCTTCCCATACCTCCGCCCCGAGTTGGGCTAGCTTCCCCTCTATATTCTCATATCCCCGTCGCAGGTGGTCCAGTCCGTTTATCCTGGTTTCCCCGTGAGCGGCGAGGCCCGCCAGCACCAACGCGGCCCCGGCGCGGATATCGGTGGCCACCACCTCCGCCCCCCGCAAGCCCTCCACCCCCTCGATGAGGATGGCCTGTCCCTGGAGGGTGATTCGGGCCCCCATCCTCAGGAGCTCCCCCACGTGCCCGAACCGGGATTCGAACACCCGCTCCCAGATCACGCTTCGCCCCCGGGCAAGCGCAAGGAAAGATGTGAACTGGGGCTGGAGGTCTGTGGGAAAGCCGGGATAGGGGGCGGTCTCCACCTCCACCCCGGACCAGGGGACCCGGGCCTTCAGGCAGATGGTCCGCCCCTCAACAGCGATCCCAACGCCACATTCCTCCAGCTTGACCAGCAGAGCGGTGAGGTGTTCCGGACGGGCGCCCACCACTTCCACCTCTCCCCCGGTGATCGCCCCCGCGAGGAGATACGTCCCGGCCTCGATCCTGTCGGGTATCACATGGTGCCCCGTGCCCCGCAATTTCCCCCCTTGGATCGTGACCCTGTCCTCGGAGAAGGAGATCTCGGCCCCCATGGCCGAGAGGAGCCGCGCCAAGTCCATCACCTCCGGCTCCCGCGCCGGATTAACCACCTCCACCGGCTCGGATATCACCGCCCCCGCGAGGAGCAACTGTTCCGTCGCGCCCACGGAGGGATAACGCAGCCAGACCTCGCCCCCGTGGAGCCTCCCGCGGGCGTGCACCACCCCCTCGCACACCTCCACCTCCGCCC
>Ga0209410_1000136_pt1 | contig 30477 bp, 28 predicted proteins | sample Mar14436cmmetaG_FD_184135 | JGI IMG/M metagenome (GOLD analysis project Ga0209410, IMG submission 184135) | Marine hydrothermal vent microbial communities from Guaymas Basin, Gulf of California to study Microbial Dark Matter (Phase II) - Marker... ... | reverse complement strand
GGATAGTTCAGGGTTATTGATATTATAGTTCCACATGTATTCTGAATTGCTGAAATTGAAATTAGTGTAAGTATTATCGCTATAACTGCCTTTTTATTCATCTTGTTTACTTGTGATGATATATAATTGAAATTTTTCATTAATAAAATTCATTCCGTTCTTTCGTTTAGAGCAACCATACAATCTCTTTATCTTTCTGCCATCATTACCAGCCTATCTTCCTCCGATTTATTTATAAATTAATCCAAGGGGACGAACTCTGCATAAAACGAACTAATATGGGCATAAATGAATTTTTATATACAAAATTGTATATAAATTACATGAAGAAAATAGTATATCCTGTTTATATTGAAATCGAAGAAAGGAATCCAGAGGATGTCTATAACGCAGTAAGGGGTGAGGATACCTACCTCTTAGAATCATCCGACGGTGGCGAAAAAATAGCAAGATATTCATTTATTGGTTTCAATCCTGTATTGAAGTTGACCGTGAAGGATTCCGATATTGATGTTAGAATTAATGACCCGGGATTGAGAGATCTGAAGATAGAAGGCAATAATCCCTTGGAGATTATGAGAAACCTAATACTTCAATTCAAACTGAACTCGAAGTCAATAGCAAGATTTTTTGGTGGATTTGTTGGATATTTTTCCTATGATTTGATTCGTTATTATATTGACCTCAATGGGGGAGCAAGAGACGATCTTAAGCACCCAGATTGCGAGTTTGTTCTATGTAAGAACAATGTCATCTTTGATCACAAGTATGGTAGGACATATCTGGTATCGCATGAATTTTGCGATAGTGATGACGAGGTCGACGGGGAGGCGGTTCTTAATGAGTTATACGAGATCTCAGAGCGGATATCTAACTCCAATTCAAATTTTAGCGTGTGTGGCAGAAATTGTATAGATTTCTCATCAAATCTAACGAGAAATGAATTTCAGAGGTGTGTCAGGGTAGCAAAGGATTACATCTATTCCGGGGATATCTTCCAGGTTGTTCTTTCTCAAAGGCTCGATACCGATTTCCAGGGAGATGAATTCCTCGTTTATAGGAGATTAAAAGAGATAAATCCATCACCGTATATGTATTTCCTTGACCTCGGAAAAAGAAAAATAGTCGGCTCGAGCCCGGAGATGCTCCTCAGGGTTGAGAACGGGATTATTGAGACCTATCCAATTGCCGGGACGAGACCTCGAGGCAATAATGATGAAGAGGATAAAAGATTGGAAGAGGAATTAATTAATGATGAAAAGGAAAGGGCAGAGCATGTAATGCTCGTTGACCTCGGAAGGAATGACCTCGGAAAGGTCTCAGAATTTGGGTCTGTAAGAGTGAGAAGATTTATGAAGATAGAAAAATTTTCACATGTTCAACACATTGTTTCAGAGATAACAGGAAAATTAAAAAATGGTAGTGATGAATTCTCCGCATTAGAAGCGACATTTCCCGCTGGAACTGTCTCCGGAGCACCAAAAGTTAGGGCGATGGAGATCATCGATGAATTAGAGCCCACAAGGAGGGGCATATATGCTGGCTGTGTTGGATACTTCTCGTTCACGAGAAATATCGATACCGCAATCACAATAAGAACCATCGATTTTGAGAAGAAAATGGCTCATATCCAGGTTGGGGCGGGAATAGTTTCTGATTCTAAGCCAGAGAGGGAATATGAAGAAACAATGAACAAGGGGAGAGCAATGTTAAAGGCTTTGGAGGTGGCAGAATGAGTGTCTTAGTAATTGATAACATAGATTCGTTCGTCTACAACCTGGTGCAGTATGTGGGAATCCTTGGGAAAAGTCCGATCGTTGTTAAAAATAATGAAGATCTTTCCGCGATTAATGAAATAATAGAAGAGAATTCCATAACCCACATCATCATCTCTCCCGGACCAAAGAGACCGGAAGATGCCGGAATTTCAAACGAGATCATTGAAAAATTTTATAAACGAATACCAATTCTTGGAATTTGCTTGGGACATCAGTGTATAGGGTATGTTTTTGGAGCTAAGATAAGAAATGCAAAAATTTTAATGCATGGAAAAACCTCTCTCATTGAGCATAATGATGATGAAATCTTTAATGGATTGGAGAATCCCATCATTGGGACAAGATATCATTCCTTAGTTGTCGATGGTGAGGATTTCCCGAGGTCTCTTAAAATTATTGCAGTCAGCATGGATGACAATGAAATAATGGGTATAAGGCATAGAGATTTCCCAGTTTATGGACTTCAATTTCATCCAGAATCAATTCTAACAAAGAATGGAATTAAGATAATAGAAAATTTCTTGAGGTGTTGAGGATGAGAGATGTTCTGGAGAGGGTTATAAATGGAAAGGATTTGAGTGAAGAGGAATCCTTCAGAGTGATGAGAGCCATAATGTCTGGAAATTTAAGTCAGGTGGAGATCTCCGCATTTCTCACGGCTATGAGAATGAAGGGGGAAACCCCAGAAGAGATAGCCGGATTTGCAAGGGCGATGAGAGAGTTTTGCATAAAAATAAAGCCAAGAGTAAAATCATTGGTTGATGTGTGTGGGACCGGTGGCGATGATCTTGGCACATTCAATATCTCAACAACATCGATGTTTATAGTTGCTGGCTCTGGGATTTGTGTTGCAAAACACGGCAATAGATCAATTACTTCAAATTGTGGTTCTGCAGATGTCCTTGAGGAATTGGGAATAAATTTAAATTTGGAATTTGAGAAGATTCAAGAATGCATAGAAAGGATTGGAATTGGATTCATGTTTGCTCCATTACATCATTCGGCAATGAAGTATGTGATGCCAGTTAGAAGGAAATTGGGTTTTAGAACCGTGTTCAACATTCTTGGACCATTAACAAATCCGGCATTTGCTGAATCGCAATTAATGGGTGTCTTTAGTGCCGAATTGACAGAAAAATTGGCGAAAGTCTTTAAAATTTTGGGTTTGAGGAGGGCGATGGTGGTTCACGGAGAGCCGGGAATGGATGAAATCTCGATATGTGGAAAGACGAAGATTTCTGAGTTGAGGGATGATGAGATAAGGACATATTTCATAAAGCCAGAGGATTTTGGTATGAAGAGAAGATCTGTAAGAGAACTGAGGGGGGGAGATGCGAGGGAAAACGCATCAATCCTGAGGAGAATTTTATCTTGCGAGGGAGATGATGCAAAAACCAACATTACATTGATAAATTCTGCTGGCGGTATTGTTGTTGGTGGAATTGCGGACGACTTGGAACATGGATTAGAGATAGCAAGAGATACTCTTGAAAGTGGAAACGCATATAAGAAATTAAATGAATTTATAGAATTCTGCAAAAAATGAGATTTAATTTTGATACAATAGAGAGTGAGAAGTTGGATGAGATCAGAAGGATAAAGGAAAGGAGGAGTCTAATATATGCAATAGAAAATGTTAAGGGAGATGGAAAAAATCCAATTATAGCGGAGATAAAGAGGAGAAGCCCGTCTCTCGGCAGAATCAGGGAAATTGATTTGCTAAAGGCTGGTAGAGCGATGGAGAGGGGAGGGGCGTGTGCGGTATCTGTATTGACAGATGGACACTTCGATGGAAAGATAGATGATTTAAAAATTATAAAGAGAAATCTGGGCATTCCAGTCTTGAGGAAGGATTTTATAGTCGATGAATTTCAGATTTATGAAAGTTATGCAAATGGAGCAGATTGTATTCTTTTAATAGCATCTCTCCTAAGAGATAAGACAAGGAGATTTGTTGAAAAAATTCACGAATTGGGAATGGAAGCCTTGGTTGAAATTCATTCAAAAGAGGATTTAAAATTTGCGCTGAATTCTGGTGCGAGATTGATCGGAATTAACAATAGAAATCTAAGGACAATGGAGATCGATTTGAGGATTACAGAGACATTGGCGAGAGAAATTCCGAGCGATAAGATAGTCGTTAGCGAGAGTGGTATTAATAGCAGAGAGGACCTTAAGAGGGTTTTAAATGCCGGTGCAGACGCCATATTGATCGGAACATCTATAATGCGGTCTCAAGATATAGAGAAAATGGTTAAATGGTTTGTAGAAAATGACTAAGGTCAAAATCTGTGGGATAACAAACAGGGAAGATGCATCAATGGCGGTAAAATATGGAGCGGATGCGCTTGGCTTTATTGCCATAGATGAATCTCCGAGATTCTTAAAAATTTCAGAAATAGCAAAGATTTGCCAAGAAATTCCGGTTTTTGTTTCGAGGGTCTTAGTTCTGAAATCTGAAGATCTGAACCTTGTAAAATATGCAAGTAGAATTGGAATCCAATATCTGCAATTATATCAAGATATTGAAATCGAATTTCTCAGAAGGATAAAGGAGGATACGAATCTTGGGATAATAAAGCATATTCCAGTTGATGAAAATGCCATAGAGAATGCAAGAAGATATGAAGAGGTTGCAGATGCGATACTTCTCGATACTAAGACCCCCAACTCCCTGGGGGGAACGGGAAAGACCCATGACTGGGATATAAGCAGGGATGTGGTGAAAAATGTTGAGAAGCCGGTGATACTCGCCGGTGGTCTGAATCCAGAGAATGTTAGAGAGGCAATAAAAAAGGTTAAGCCGTATGCAGTGGATGTTAGCAGCGGAGTCGAATCTAAGCCCGGAAAAAAGGATAAAAAGAAGGTTGAAGAATTTATAAGGAATGCCAAAAATGAAACTGCCAAATAAAATTGGAAAATTTGATATATATGGTGGAAGGTTTGCACGTCGGAATTTCCCGACGAGAAATGTGCTATCTTCGCTAATGCTCGATAGCACTTAAGGAAGAAATGAAGATGAAACTGCCAAATAAAATTGGAAAATTTGATATATATGGTGGAAAATTTGCTCCAGAGGTCTTGATGCCCGCTCTTGAGGAATTGGAGAGTGGTTTTAGGAAATTTATCAATGATGAGGAATTTCAGAATGAATTGAATTACTATCTCAGAGAATTTGCTGGGAGACCTACTCCCCTTTATTATGCTAAAAATTTGACGGAAAAACTTGGGGGGGCAAAAATCTATCTGAAAAGAGAAGACCTCGTTCATGGTGGAGCCCACAAGTTAAATAATACCTTGGGACAGGCCTTACTGGCGAAAAAAATGGGAAAGAAAAGGATTATAGCGGAGACCGGTGCTGGACAACACGGAGTTGCAACCGCAATGGCAGCCTCTGCCCTTGGCTTAGAGTGTGAAATCTATATGGGTGAAGAGGATGTGGAGAGACAAAAGTTGAATGTGTTTAGGATTGAACTTTTAGGGGCAAAAGTTATTCCCGTAAAGTCTGGCTCTAAAACCCTGAAGGATGCCATAAACGAGGCACTGAGGGATTGGTTGGCAAATGTCGATGATACTTATTATCTCATAGGAAGTGTCGTTGGACCACATCCCTACCCCATGATCGTGAGAGAATTTCAGAGGGTTATCGGTAGGGAGACAAAAAAGGAGATTTTAAGAAAAGAAGAGAAATTGCCAGATATAATATTTGCATGTGTTGGTGGTGGGAGTAATGCCATGGGAATCTTCTACGATTTTCTGAGAGAGGATGTCAGATTAATTGGTGTTGAGGCTGGTGGAAAAGGAATAAGGACAGGGAAGCATGGTGCGACATTATATGCTGGAACTGATGGCGTTTTACACGGAATGTATACAAAATTATTGCAGGACAAATATGGTCAGATAAGCGAATCGTATTCTATAGCGGCTGGCTTGGATTATCCAGGGGTCGGTCCAGAATTGGCGTATCTATTAAGGAAAAGAAGATTAGAGGTTTTATATGCAACCGATGAACAAGCATTAAAAGCATTTATGGAATTGTCCGAGAATGAGGGCATAATTCCGGCATTGGAGCCGTGTCATGCCTTGTATCATGCATTCAGATTTGCAGGGAAAATGAATGGGGATGACATAATCATCGTGAATCTCTCTGGGAGGGGCGATAAGGATGTATTTGTAGTCGCTAAGGAATTGGGTGTGGAACTATGAGGATAGAGGAGAAATTTATGGAATTAAAAGAAAGGAAAGAAGGGGCACTAATTGGCTTCATAACAGTTGGCGACCCGGAATTGGAATCTACCGTAGATATCGTTGGTTCCCTAATCGAGGGTGGCATAGATATTATTGAGCTGGGATTGCCATTTTCCGATCCGATTGCTGACGGCGTGGTAATACAGAGAGCGAGTGAAAGGAGTCTAAGAAATGGTATGAACCCAGATTTGTATTTTAAGATCGTTAAAAAAATTAAGTACGAGATTCCGAAGATTTGTCTTACCTACTATAACCTCGTTCTGCAGAGGGGATTGGAGAAATTTGTAAAGGATTGTAGGAATTCTGGAATTTCTGGAATAATTGTCCCAGATCTGCCGATTGAGGAGTCTGAGGCATTATTGAGAGCATGTAGAGATTACAACCTGGATTTGATATTTCTGGTAGCGCCAACAACAACAGAGGAAAGGTTGAAGAAGATTTTAAAGGAAGCAACGGGATTTTTGTATGTGGTTTCTCTGTTGGGGGTTACTGGTGTAAGGGAGAATCTATCTACGAAAATTAAACCAACACTGATGAGGATTAATAAATTTAATCCGAAGATTCCAATTGCCGTTGGTTTTGGTATCTCAAAACCCGAGCATGTTAGGAATGTTATAAGGATTGGGGCAGATGGTGCAATTGTCGGTAGCGCATTTGTCAGGATAATTGAAGAATATCTAAACAACAGAGAGAAAATGCTGCATAGATTGGAAAAATTTGCTATGGAATTAAAGAAGGGCACCACTATGACATAACCCTTATATAATCTTTAATTCCTTAATAATCTTAATTCCTTAAGAGTAACACCACATCTTGGTGATAAAAATGGAAGTAACAAAGATATTCTTGGATGAAGATGAAATACCGAAGAGATGGTACAATATACAAGCAGACCTAAAAACACCATTAGACCCACCACTAAATCCCACTACAAAGGAGCCAATTAAGCCGGATGATTTAAAGATTATTTTTCCAATGGAATTAATTAAGCAGGAGGTAAGTCAAGAAAAATATATAAGAATTCCAGAAGAAATTTTGGATGTCTATAGAATCTGGAGACCTACGCCATTGTATAGGGCCGTAAAATTGGAGAAGAAATTAAAAACACCAGCGAAAATCTTCTATAAATGGGAGGGTGTTTCACCGCCCGGAAGCCATAAGCCAAATACTGCTATCGCTCAGGCATACTATAATATGAAGGAGGGAGTAGAGAGATTAACTACCGAGACCGGGGCCGGACAATGGGGCTCAGCATTGGCATTTGGAACTTGTTTATTCGATTTGGAATGCACAATTTATATGGTAAAGATAAGTTATGAGCAGAAACCATACAGAAGAATCCTTATGAAGGCATGGGGTGCTGAATGCATACCAAGCCCAAGCAATGTTACTCAAGCGGGGAGAAGGATTCTTGAAAAGGACCCAAATTCCCCGGGAAGTTTAGGTATTGCAATATCTGAAGCAATTGAAGATGCAGCAACACATGACGACACAAAATATTCTCTCGGCTCTGTCTTAAATCATGTAGTATTACATCAGACAATTATCGGCTTGGAAGCGAAAAGGCAATTAGAATCAATAGATTTGTATCCAGATATGGTCTTTGGTTGTGTTGGGGGCGGGAGTAATTTTTCTGGATTGGCATTTCCATTTGTTAAGGATAAATTAAATGGAAAAAAGCCAGATTTAGATGTAATAGCATGCGAACCGATGGCTTGTCCAACCCTGACAAAGGGAATCTACACCTACGACTTTGGCGATACAGCACAGATGACACCATTGCTTAAGATGTATACCTTAGGGCATGACTTTGTTCCACCACCGATTCACGCCGGGGGTTTAAGATATCATGGGGATGCCCCATTGTTGTGTAAACTTGTAAATGAGAGGATAATAGAAGCGAGAGCATTCTACCAGAATGAGGTATTTAAGGCTGCAGATTTGTTTGCAAAGACGGAGGGTTTTTTGATTGCTCCGGAAACCGCACACTGCGTAAAGGCAGTTATAGACGAAGCATTAAGATGTAAAGAAACTGGAGAAGAAAAGGTTCTACTGTTTAATAATAGTGGTCACGGCTATTTTGACTTATCTGCATATGATGCATACTATGAAGGAAAATTACCGGACTACGAGTATCCAGAGGAATTGGTAAAGAAGGCATTAGCAAATTTATCAAGGATTTAATCCCTAAATGAAACATGCAGATGAGATTTTAGATGAATACGGAACCTTAATAGAAAGGAAGGTCGAGGAATTCTTCGAGCAGAGAATTAAAGAGACCAATTCCTACCATAAATTTATTTCAAATGTTTATGAAAATTTAAGGGAATATGTAATGAGAAGGGGAAAGAGATTGGCGTCTTGCAGTACTCTTCTTGTTTATAAGGGCTATACCGATGAGATAGATACTTCTATATTGAGTGTGTGTGTTGGAATAGAGTTGTATAGGCATTCAATTCTAATTCATGACGATTTGGTAGATAAAGATGATTTTAGGAGGGGGGGCAAGGCATTTCATAAGATATTTGAGAATATCTCAAGTAGATTTGGCGAAAGTACCGCAATCTTCTCTGGAAATATCCTTTATGCATTAGCATTAAATGCAATTCTCGAATCAGATTTTGATAGAATCCTGGTTCATGATGTAATAGATCTCCTTAACAGGGACTATAGAAATGTGAATGAAAGCCAGGTCTTGGACATATTATTTGAGTATAGAGAGCCGGGCATTAGGGAGTGGTATAAGATGGCATCAAAACGTGCCTCTTCTCTATTTAGGGCAACAATGCTCACTGGAGCGATCTTGGCAAATGCCCCAAAGGAAGAAAAAGACTTGCTGATTGAATGTTCATCAAATATAGGCTACTCCTTCGATATTCAAGATGACATAATAGGAACATTCGGAACAGAAAGTGAGTATGGAAGACCTATTGGCGGGGATGTTGTATTGGGGAAGAAATCTCTACATGTTGTATATGCACTGAAAAATTCACCGGAAGATGAGTCTGGAAGATTAAGGAGAATTCTAAAGAAGGAAAATCCAAGCAAAAAGGAAATTAATACCGCAATAGAGATAATGAGAAAATATGGACTTGAAAAGGCAAAAGAGAGGTCAAGGGAGCATGCGAAAAGAGCAATTAACCTAATCAAAAAAACGCAAATGAATAAAGAGACGAAGAATTTCTTTATCGAATTTATAAACTATGTCTCCGAGAGTCTTGAATGGTACAAATGAAGATAGGATTTCTCATAAATCCAATTGCTGGGATGGGCGGTAGAGTTGGCTTAAAAGGAACCGATAATCTCGTGGAAGAGGCAATTAGATTGGGGGCAAAGCCGATAGCAAGGGAGAGGGCGAGATTGGCGCTGGGAAGATTGAAAAATTTGGAGATCGAATTCATTACATGCTCTGGAGAAATGGGCGGGTCCGTTCTAAAGGAAATGAATTTTAATTATAGAATTGTGTATCGAACTGGAGAGAAGACAACGGCAGATGACACAAAAAATGCATGCAGAGAATTTTTGAAAAATAATGTTGAATTGATCCTTTTTTGTGGTGGTGATGGAACCGCAAGAGATATCTTCTCTGTTGTAGATAAAAAAATCCCGATTCTTGGCATTCCCGCTGGTGTGAAAATGTACTCCTCAGTATTTGCAATAAATCCAAAATCTGCGGGCGAGATTCTGAAAGAATTTCTTGCCGATAGAACTAAGATAAGGGATGCGGAGATTATGGATATAGATGAGGAAAAGTTCAGAGAGAATATCTTAGATGTAAGATTATTTGGGTATGCAAGAATTCCATATAAACCAATTCTCATCCAAATGTGCAAGTCTGTCTCATATGAATCGGAGGAAAGGAACAAGGAGAATATTGCCAAATTTTGTATCGAGTTCATGAGAGACGGGGCATTATATATCCTCGGAGCTGGCACAACTGTTAAAAAAATTTCTGATTTATTGGGGATAGAGAAGACCCTCTTGGGAGTTGATATCGTTAAGGATGGGAAATTATTAGCGAAGGATGTAAATGAAAAACAAATTCTTAAAATTCTGGATAAAGAAGAGAGGGCATATATAATTGTCAGCCCAATTGGTGCTCAGGGTTTTATCTTTGGTCGAGGAAATCAGCAGATAGGTCCAAGGGTGATAAGAAGTGTTGGCGTAGAAAACATAATCATAATTGCTACAAATGAAAAACTATCACAACTACCATATTTGTTTGTAGATACTGGAGATGAAGAACTGGACAAGGAATTATCTGGCTATAGACAGGTAATTTGTGACTATCACTTAGCGCAGAGAAGGAAGGTTTGTTGCGGGATTCTATCATGAATTATGTCGGTGGGAGGTATAGATTTGACAAATGGTGAGCAGTAATTAATAAATCACTTAAATACCCCTGAAATACCTTATCACATGCCACATTCCGCGGACAATAACAATACTCCACTCAAAAAAATCAGAAAAGCACGGTTGATCCAATAGAGATATTATTTCTAATGGAAAAATTTGCATTAACCTCAAGGACATAAAGGGCTTTTTTGTCTGGAACATAAATGGGACACGAATCTGATTTACATGGGGGTAAATTCACCTCTATATGAGCCACCGTCTTATTTCTTGAGATCCAGATTATGTCTAATGGAAAATTCATGTTCTTCATCCAGAATCCATATCTTCCCTCTTCTTTAAAGATAAATAACATCCCACGGTTTTCTTCTAACCTTTTTCTATACATTAAACCACGAGCCATCTCCTCTGGTGTTGACACAACTTCTGCGACAATACATTTTTGATTTTCAAAGCACACCTCCTCCTCACTGGTTTGTGGTTCAGATGACAGGAGAAGAAATAGAATTGCAGATGATGATATGATGAATATTGCAACGATGAGTAATAGATTCTTGTTCATTTTTGTTTCAAATTCTCTGCTATCAATGAAGAAATTGACACCTTGCTAACTTGAGTCTGGATCGTGTCCGTGCATACCAAATTATCAAGAGCCTTATTCAATTTCTCAATGCCGTGGGAAAAAACACCATGAACACAACCCGCAGAAATTGACCTTGCCCCATATTTTCTCAGAATCTTTACCGCTTCGATTATTGTCGTTCCTGTAGAGATGATATCATCGAGAATAATAACATCCTTGTCATATACATCGAGATTCCTCACACTCATAACCACTTTGTCATCAGAGATTCTTTTCTTTTCTAAATAATCGAAATCACAGCGAATTATATTTGCTGCACCCTTTGCATATCTCAATGCCCCCTTATCCGGGGATACAACCACGGGTTTTTTAAATTTTTTACGGAAGTATTCTGCCACCAATGGAAACGCGTCAAGATTTTTGATCTTAATTCCATGAAACATAAACTCGCCTTCTGAATCTAGGAAGTGGCAATTTACTGTTGTTATGGAATCTGAAAATTTATTTATTAATTTTAGAATTGTCTTTGCGGAGAGCGCTTCCCCTTCATTAAATCGTTTGTCCTGTCTCGAGTATGCGAGGTAGGGGACAATTGTATGAACTTCCCCCGCTCCGAGGTCTCTGAGAAGGTCGAGCAATAAGAATAATTCAATTATGTCGTCATTCGTTCTTGTTGTATGGATAACTATGCACTTCTTGTCACTAACATCCGAAAATAATCTAATATATATCTCATTATCCGGGAATTTCCTAAAATCAATTTCTGCCAATTCAATGTTTGTTTTCTCAGCAACCCTAACTGCGAGTTCTCTCGAAGAAGAACCACCAATGAGAATCATTATAATCAAAAATTAAAAAAATAAGAAGAAAAAGAATCAGGAGGATTAAATCTCAGAAAGGCTCTTAACCCTCTTTACGCATACCTTCTTCACGACCGGCTTCTTTACCTTTTCTGGTAGCCAGGATGGTCTGTTTGCTGGCGCATCTACCACCTTATAACTTCCTTCAAAGACGTGTATTGAATAACTTCCGTCCTTATTTCTTCTTCCTCTTTCCCTCAGTTTTATGTCCTTAAATCCTCTCGTAGCTGCCTTTAGTGCAGCCTGTCTTGGTGTCCTTCCGGTAAAGACATGTTTCTTTCCGCCCTCTCTCAATTCATAGTATTTTATTTTTCCAGCCATTTTATATCACCCTGTTAATTTTTAATCCTATGTATTCCATAGATTGTATATTTATAGGTATCACTTATATTTAAAATAAAAATAAAGCGTGCATTATTATTTGAAATATAATCTATAAAAACCAAATTAAAATAAGAGTATGAGAATAAAATAAGAGTATGGAAAGGGTAAAAAATATAGTTCTCTGCGTTGACAGGGATGACGACATAAAGAGAAAAACTGGCATTAATGGACCCATTATTGGTATAGAGAAGAATTTAGATGTTGCAAAGTCATTGGCATTGGTAGATCCAGAGGATACTGATGTAAATGCCATCTTCTCAGCAGTCAAGATAGCGAGGGAACTAAATACCGAGGTTGTGACACTCACCGGGGATAAGAATGTTGGAATCGTTTCAGATATGGAAATTTCGAGACAATTGGATGAAGTAATCGAGAAATTTAAACCAGAGAGTGCAATTCTCGTGACAGATGGCGCCGAGGATGAGCAGATCATACCGATCATAGAATCGAGGATTAAGATAAGTTCCGTTAGAACTGTTATAGTGAGACAGAGCCAAGAGTTGGAGAGGGCATACTTCAAGATAATAGAATTCCTGAGAGAGATCGAAAATGACCCAAATCTCGCCCGCTTAGTCTTTGGAATTCCCGGCTTGGTTTTAATCTTGCTGGCAATTGGTGGCGCATTTGGAATAATGTTCTTGGCGATAAATATAGTCTTGGCGATAATCGGAATATACTTGCTTATAAAGGGTTTTGGTTATGAAGAGGAATTCTTTTCAAAGGCATCAGAATTTATAAATTCCTTCTCGATGGAGAGAATCAGCACCCTGACTTATATAATCTCGGGAATAACATTTATAATTGCCCTTGGTTACGGTTATGATGAAATTCTCATAAGAAGACCGGACAATTATCTTTATGCGGTGGCGGCATTTATTAAGGGCTCAATGAATCTAATACTTATTGCCGTTATAATTGCAATTATCGGATTGATAATCGATGATTATTATGCAAGGAAATATCTAAATATAAGGAGGGACCTCATATTGATGGCATTTGCATTTCTGGTCGCAACAACTATAGGTTCTGGAGCAAATTTCTTCTGGATGGGACAGATCGGTCAAGAAAAGGTAACAGACTTCATAATTTCCATATTTCTCGGCATAATAATATTCCTGGGTGTCGTGAAGATTACAGAATATATGTTCATTGAAGAAATTCAGATGAGAAAGAATTTAATGAAAAAATTTTCTAAGAAGGATGTATTTGATACGGAAGGCAATAGGATTGGAAGGATATCAAGAGTAATACTCGATGGTTCGGAGTTAATTGGTTTGAAAGTAGGTAGAAAGAGAATCTCGAAGGAGGATATCGTCTCGAGTGATAATGAAAAGGTAGTCGTGAGAATTAATGATTAATTTTTTGTTCATTCACAAATTCTGTATAAATTTCTCCCGGCATTCATTCCTCTTCATCAATATGAATCTCCCCCCTGCAGAGTCTTGCTATCGTTGCGACTGCAGACTCGCTACCAATTGCAATTAAAACATCTCCCTCAAAAATCTTCGTGTCCTTGTCTGGATTATATATCCATGCCGAGCCCCTCTTTATTGCCCTTATATAGCATCCAGTTCTTGAGGAGACTCTGAGTTCCCCGAGGGTCTTTCCAACGAGGTCCGAGTTTTCCCCCACCCTCTCTCTTATAACCTGTTCCTCTGCCTCGCCAAGCATTTTTTGATATATCGGATGGTCACCAACACCCCTTATAACAACATCTGCGATCTCCTCAGCAGAGTCTGCAATATCCTCCGCCGCAACAACGACATGCAATATTCCAGATAGGTCCGCAGCATCCTTTGGCGTTCTTGCAGATAATAAAAGTAGACTCTCTATTTCATATCTTAAATCATCCATCTTCCTCTCCAATTCCTGAACCTCCTCCGCAATATCCTTACTATTTGTCAGTAGTGCGGAATAAGCAAGGTCAACCATTAATTCGGATGTATCCTTCATCTCAACCAAAATGTCCTTAACATTTCTTTTTTGAGAAATAGCCTTATCAACGATATCGTCAACCTCTATCTCGTGCTCAGTCATTTTCTAGATTATTCTCGATATATAATTTGGTTTTTATTTTTAATAAATCTATGAACCAACCACAATTCTCACAATTATCTCAAGAAAATCTCCAACAAGGACCGTGAGCAGGTATGAAAACAGCAATATTGGTGCAAATTTTATACCCCACCTTATTCTTATTACTTCCGAAATCTCGCCCTTTTTTGCCAATTTCTGGATTTCGGATATCTGTTCCCTTGTTAGACCCTCGATATTCCTCCTGAGCGCAATTTTTTTATTATTAATGATTATATCATTTGCGACGATGTCTCCCTCCTTCAAATCATTTACATTAATTTCCTTCTGCAGTGCAACTTTTTCAACCGCCCTTAAGTAGATTGAAAGAATGAGTAGGAATGGAATCATTAGGTAGAGAAGTGCGATCTCTCGAAGTCCAAGGGAATTTGCCATTATTGATGGCAGAAAAGATGCCATAATTGCCACGAGCATTAGAAAATTCCTTAAATCGTTCTTGAATTTCTCAAAGACCTCGGTATTAATTAAACCGAGGATGAATGAGTAGATAATAACATATGGTGAAGAAACGATCGCCATATTTATGAAATAACTCACAAAGTAAGGGAATACCTCCATTTCGTCAAAATAACCTTCCGCTCCCAGGAGACCCAAGGAAAGTCCAATTCCAGAGAGTAATTTGACATCTCCGCCACCCCATTCACCAAGATAGAACATTATATAACCAAATAAGAAGTAAATAATACCAATACCCAAACTCTCTAAAAGAATAGAAGGGTTCGAATCTGCAATAGATTCTATAAATGCCAACAAAAATATAAGAAATATGAATGTCCTCGAAATTACTTCGGGTATCTCGCCACTCTTTAAATCAAATATGCTCCCAAGAATTAATGAAATTAATGAAATGCCGATTATTAGGTAGATGACAAACATTTTAAAATTCAATTTATTTTTTATGCAATGAATAATTATAAAGAAAATTTAAAAAATTATGGGGATGGGTAAATTGGGCGGAAATGGAGAATAAAAACATTATCTGCTTCGATTTGGAGGGTCCTATATCGCTCCAGGATAACGCATTTGAGGTTATGGGTCTCATTAAGAACGGGAAGAGGATATTTGAGGTAATTAGCAGATATGATGACATACTTACATTAGAGGGTAGGGAAAATTATGAGCCAGGGGATACATTAAAACTTATTGTTCCATTCCTGATTTATCATGACATATCTGAAGAGGATATCAGGGGAATCTCCGATAATGCATCACTAACCCCCGGCGTTGAATATACAATCCATAAATTAAGAGATGAAGGCTGGAGGCTCTACATAATCTCCACAAGTTATGAGCAACATGCCTACAATATTGCGGAAAGGGTCGGAATCCCGAGAGAAAGGACATTCTGCACATCACTACCATTAGATGAGTTGAAGACTGAGATGAAGGAGAGAGATGCGGAATTGATAGAAAATGTGGAGAATGACATCCTGGAGAGATTATATCTGGAGATGAATGACGAGATGATCAAGGAGAGATTGGATAGATTTTATTACCGGGAGATAAATAAAACGGATTTTGGAAATATAATCAATAAGATAAGTGTCGTTGGAGGAAGTAGAAAGGTAGATGCGGTTATAAAAATTTCAAATATGAATGATAAAAAGATTTCCGATATGATTGCGGTTGGAGACAGCATTACCGATTATAAAATGTTAGATTTTGTCAGGCATAATGATGGAATTTCGATAGTATTCAATGGAAACGATTATGCAGTCCCATATGCAAATTTTGGTCTCGCATCTCCGGATATGAGATTTCTATTGATAATTACATCCGCATATACAAATGGTGGAAAATCAAATGTTAAGAGGGTTGTGAAGAGGTGGGAATCTGACAGGGAAAAATTTGAAGAGAATCCAGAGGGAATTCCAAAAGAATTTATTCCGGAGCATGTAAGGAAATTTCTAATTGAAAGGAAATCTGAACCCGGATTTATGATGCCATATCTACATAACCTTGAAGATGCAGATGATGAGAAGATTAAATCCGTTGTGGAGATACACAGAAAATTCAGGGAATTTATGCGTGGGGAGGCTGCAAAACTTGGATAAAAACCCGATAGAATGAAAATAAATAATTATGAATTTGGAAGGATCGAAATTAATAATAAAATTTACGAGAGTGATGTTATTATATTCCCTAATCGTGTGATCGATAACTGGTGGAGAAAGGAGGGGCACAGGTTAGACATCGATGACCTAAATGAGATAATAGAACGAGGGGTAGATATTCTCATAATCGGGACCGGCGCTAATGGTCTTATGGATGTTCCAGAGGAGGTGGTCGAATCCCTGAGAAGTAGGGGTATAGAGGTCATAGTTGAGAAAACTGGGACTGCGTGCGAGAGGTATAATGAAATTTCAGAGAAAGAAGTGGGCAAGAAGGTCGTTGCAGCACTTCATCTAACATGTTAAATTAATAAATTAATAATATAATGAAATTTGATGTTGTCGGCTTTGGGGCATTGAATTTAGATATATTGTGCAAAGTAAAGACGCTCGCAAGAAGGGGAGAACACACACCAATAATCGAGATTCACAGGTCCCCGGGAGGGTCAGCAGCCAACACGATATCTGGATTAGCAAGACTCGGACTGAAGACTGGATTCATTGGAGCGGTTGGAAACGATTTGGAGGGAGAATTCATACTAAATGAATTCAAGAGAGATGGTGTTGATACAGGATGTATAGAAATTCTCGATGCAAATACAGGTCTAGTGATTGGATTTGTTGATGAAACCGGAGAAAGAACCCTTTATCCCTACCCGGGAACGAACGACATCATAGAATTTAAAAATGAATATCTGAGATATTTGAAGAACGCCAAGTATTTGCATATGAGTTCATTCATTGGTGAGAGGCAATTAGAAATACAGAAGATATTGGTGAAGAAATCAGATAAATCAAAAACGAAGATAAGTTTCTGTCCGAGTGATCTATATGCCAAGAAGGGCATCGATGAGTTAATAGATATCATAGAAAGGACTGAAATTATATTCCTTAATAAATCTGAGATCGAGGAATTGACAAATATGAATTATAGGGATGGTAGTTTAGCATTGATCGATAGTGGAGTCAGAATCGTTGTCGTGACCCTGGGAAAGGATGGCTGTTATGTTAGGTATCTGGATGATGAAATTAGAGTGAAATCATTTCCCGCAAATGTCATAGATACCACAGGTGCCGGTGATGCATTCAATGCGGGATTTCTATATGGAGTATTAAAGAATATGTCTATCAAGGAATCTGCCATCATGGGAAATTGGATCGCAGCCAGATGTATTGAAAAGTTTGGCGCACGTTACGGGCTTCCAAAAAAGATAGATGCTGAAGAAATTCTAAGAAATTATTCTTAACCATATTCCTCGTAATCCCACTCTGAGTATTTATCCTGCTTGAATCTACATTTACCATCCTCAAAGTAATCACAATCCTCGCAGCATTCATTCTTCTTAGAACAATTGTCGTAGTACCAGCAATTCTCACAACATCGTGGCATTTCAACCACCCTTAAGAATTCGATGCCAAGATAACAATTTAAAAAAATAATAGAAATAAAAAAATTATTGAGAAAAAATAGAATCTACATGCCTCCTCCGTAGCCACCTCCTTCCTCTGGCATCGGTGGTGTCTTCTCCTCTTTTGTCTTTGAGGCTGAGATCACATCGTCTATCCTCAGAATCATTATTGCAGCCTCTGACGCAGACTTCACAGCCTGGGTCTTTATCTTAAGTGGCTCTATGACTCCGTTCTCCCACATATCACCTATCTTGCCATCCAAAACCAAGATGCCGCTGTTTACCTTACCCTTATCGTGCTCCGCTCTCAACCTGACCAACATATCGATTGCATCAAGTCCAGTGCTCTCTGCCAATGTCCTTGGTATTATCTCGATCGCATCTGCAAATGCATTTATTGCTAATTGCTCTCTTCCGCCAACACTCTCAGAATACTCCTTGAGTCTTCTTGCAACCTCTATCTCAGTTGCACCACCTCCGGAGACTACCATCCCCTGCTCTAATGCTGCCGCAACTCCACCAAGTGCGTCCTTCACCGCTCTCTCCACCTCATCAACTACATGCTCCGTTCCGCCCCTGACAAGGAAACTCACCGCCTTTGGATTCTTGCACCCAGAAACAAAAACCATTTCATCGCCAGCAATCTTTCTCTCCTCGATTGTCTTCGCATATCCCAAATCATCTGCAGATAAATCCTTGAGATTTGTCACTATTGTTCCACCCGTTGCCTTTGCCAACTTCTCCATGTCCGATTTCTTAACCCTTCTGACGGCAAATATGCCCTTCTTTGCCAAGAAGTGTTGTGCTAAGTCGTCAATTCCCTTCTGGCAGAACACCACATTTGCTCCGGTCTTTGCAATGTTTTCAACCATCTCCTTCAGTATCTTTTCCTCCTGTGCAACAAATGCCTGTAACTGACTTGGATCTGTTATCTGAATCTTTGCATCGGTCTCTGTTTCCTTTATCTCTATTGCTGTGTCGAGTAGTGCAATCTTTGCATCAGTTACCTTCTTTGGCATCCCGGGATGAACCCTCTCCTTGTCTATAATAACACCCTGAATCAACTCTGAATCTGCAATGCTTCCACCCTCCTTCTTCTCCACTTTTACATTGTCCATATCAACTACGATCTTACCGTTTTCTTTTTCTGCTATCTGTGTAATCGCATCAACTGCCAACTCTGCCAATAATTCCTTTGATGCCTCCGCACCCTTTCCGGTCATCGCTGTTATCGCTATCTTCTTTAATAAATCTCTGTCTTTTAATGTAATCTTGTTTCCGATGTCCCTTAGGATTTCCTGTGCCTTATTAGCAGCCATCCTATAGCCACGAGCGATTACTGTTGAGTGAATTCCCTGATCGAGTAACTTTTCTGCGTTTGCTAACAACTCTCCGGTAAGCACCACCGCCGTGGTTGTCCCATCACCGACCTCATCATCTTGTGTCTTCGCAACCTCAACCACCATCTTCGCCGCTGGATGCTCAACATTCATCTCGTCAACAATTGTCGCTCCATCGTTTGTTATTGTAACATCCCCCAAATCATCAACAAGCATCTTATCCATTCCCTTGGGTCCCAGAGTAGTTCTTATTGCCTCCGCAACGGCCCTCGCAGCCATGATATTCTGCCTCTGTGCATCTCTTCCAGTGGTTCTTAATGCCCCCTCTGGAAGGATAAATATTGGTTGTCCCGCAATCTGCGCCATTTTCCACACCTCCTAATTTTTTATTTTTTTAATTTTTTAATTTGAAATTGAATGTGAAATTAACAATAGGTTTTGAATGTTTATAAATGATAAAAATATATATCGCCAAAATTTATTCGATCTTAATATTTATCGAATCACTATCGCTACTCTCAAGTCGTTTAACCTTTATCTCAAGTACACCATTCTTGTAATTTGCCCTTGCCTTCTCCGGTATTACCTCGCATGGCAGGTTTAGCCTCTTATAGTATTTCCTGTTTTCATTATCAACCCTGATCTCGATGGATCTTCTTCCAATACTTAACTTTATATCATCCTTCTCAACGCCCGGAATCTCTGCAACAATTGTGATTTCATCCTTACCCTCAATTACATCAACAAGTGGCTCTCTTTCATCACTAGATGATAGACCAACATTTGGAATATTGCCAAACCTCTCAATTCGCGGCTCTCCATCCGGACCGACCCTTATAGAAAAACCGTAGATATAGGGCTTCGTATTTGTTAGATCGGTGGTGGGTATCTTCATCGTTTCCTCGATGATCCTCATTATGTCCTTTTCTATCTCTCTAAATTCCTCCTCAAATTCCTTGAAGAAGTCATCAAAGAACCAATCCCTTCTTCTCCTCCATGGGAACATTTTTGTCCCTCTTTTTATTCTTTTCTTTTTATTATGTGATTATATATAGGTTTGAATGTTTATAAATTAAAAAAAATCTTATGAATTTGATATTCTCTGAATAAATTCAGTGGTATCCGAAATCTCAAACAGCTCATTTGGTTTCATTATCGTTACATCTGAATTTTCATATGATTTTCTGTCACTTATACATGCTCTATATGCCCCCACCATATCGGATATCTCTCTGAGTATTTCAATTCTCCTCCCCAACCTTCTGGAATCGTTACTGACCAATAGAAATATCCTCTCACTTTCCGTTTCATTTTCTATTGCGAACACATCAAATGGCGCCCTGATTGAGAGTGCAGAAAAGCCCATATTCTTTAATTCCCTCAATACTATCTGTTTGAGTGATGATAAATTTCTCATATTATGTTCGAAATGTTTCTCTGTATTATGTCTGAAATCGTATCTGAAATTTCTTATCTGCAATTCAATTTTTTGAAGATTACTTGTAATTGCAATATCCTCATTTAGTAAACTCATAATTCTTTTTGCTATTCTGAGAGAGATTCTACCGAAGTTCTCATATCTGTAGACGGACTGCTTAGAAACACCAAGTTCCCTGGCAAATTCATCCTGTGTCATTCCCATACTCCTTCTCAAGTCTGCCAGCATTCTGTGATCAATTCTCATGCAGTAATTTCCACGGATTGAGTATATGATGGGTAATTCCTCATCTATAATTCTCTCCAAGGTTCTTAGATTCATTACATGGATTCCATATCTTGAGTATATTACTCCATCAGATAGCATCACAGATTTCATATATTCGCTTATGATGAGGGGTATGGCAGAAAGGAGTGATGAAATTCTCCTCAATTCAATAGATGTTTCCTTTGTTAATCCCTCGACATTTTTCATTATCTTTATGAATAATAGCACATCCCTCTTTGCAATTATATTGAAACAACTCCTCGTTTCACTACAATCAGATATCTGGAATCCGGCATTACTCAGCACCTTGACAACCTTGTCTATTAATTGAGATTTCATCCTGGTTTGAATGTGCATAGAATTTTATTATATTATTTGAAATTTTAGGATTAAATTTTTATTAGGGTTTATTTTGTAGAAGATTCGATGAATCTATTGTGCAATGCCCTCAAAACCTTTTCGCCATCCTCTTCCCTCACAATAAATGAAATGTTAACCTCTGAAGAGCCCTGGGCTATCATTATTATATTCACATCATTATCGGCAACTGTCTGAAATATCTTTGCGGCGATCCCCTTCGTTCCAGCCATTCCAACACCAACAACTGTGATAATACACACATCATTCAATACCTCTATTGCCTTTATATCGCTCCCTATAAATTTGTCATTCAAAAGGTCAAGGGTCCTTTCAACATCGGAATTTCTTATAACAAATGATAGATTTGATTCTGAAGAGCCAGATATCATTATTATGTTTATATTTTTCTCACCAAGAGTGCTAAAAAGCCTGCCAGCAATATTTGGAGTTTCTGCCATACCCAAGCCCCTCAGATTTATTATTGAAACATCCTTTGCCATTGTAACCGCCTTTACTACACTCTCTACCTTCTCCTGCCTGCTCACTATCAGCGTACCTTCACACTCGGGATTGAATGTGTTCTTTATTCTTACTGGTATATCGGCATCCATTGCCGGCTCTATCATCTTTGAGTGAATTACCTTTGCTCCAAAATATGCGAGGTCCATTGCCTCAATATATGAAATCTCCGGTATTAATTTTGCAGATTTAACTATCTTTGGATCCGTTGTAAGAATACCGTCAACATCGGTCCATATCTGTACCTCTTCAGCATTCAGATATCTTGCTATTAGAGATGCCGTATAATCTGAACCTCCCCTGCCAAGTGTCGTTATTCTGCCCTTTTCGTCGGCGGCAATGAATCCAGTTACAACCGGTAGAATCCCCCTCTTTAACATAGGCTCTAATCTCTCCTTTATCGAATATTTTATCTTTGAGAATATGGGTCTTGCCAAACCAAAATTAGAGTCGGTTATAATTCCCGCTTCAAATCCCGTCAATGCCTTAACTCTAATACCTCTCGACTCCAATGCACCAGCAAGAATAAGAACGGAAAATCTCTCACCAAATGATAGGATGTAATCCAATGACCTTGGTGATAAATCTTCTAAATAGCCAACCCCGAGTAGAGTTATTCTCAATTTTTCTGCCAGTTCATCGATCTTGTTCAATGTATTATTTAATAATCTCTTATTGTCGATAATCCCCCTTGCTGTTGATTTGTGCAATGATAGAATTTCGTTATAGAATTTATCCACCTCTTTATCAACGATACTCACCGGTAAATCGACTATGTGTTTTGAGATATATAAAAGTTTATCGGTTACGCCAGCCATCGCAGAAACTACCACGACCTTTTTTCTCTTTTCATTTATTATTAAATCCACAACCCTGGAAATTTGCTCTTCAGAACCGATTGATGTTCCGCCAAACTTCATTACAATCATTTTAGTAAAGAGATAGAGAATACGGATATAAAAATTTGGAACTGGCTGTGGTTTTAGCCCGTCTTCTGTCAGCCTTTAAAGCGCCATCCCCCCGGATGGCTCTGGCTGTGGGGCATTTGTCTAAGCGGCATAATGCCTTGCACCAAGACGAGGCAACACCTGCGTTTCATAAGGCTCATTGCATCTTCAAGAAATATCTATCATTATCATTTGCGGATGAGCCGTCTCGTCTCTGTGGTGTTGCCTTAGCTCTCGCTAATATTTTTTGTAAGATTGGTGGACGGAACTTCCTCACCCTATACAGGGCGGCAGCCCCATAACCACGACCAATTCCAAATTGAGACCATGCATAGGTAATTCTTTGCCATGAGTGTATTGGTTGTATGGGCGATTAGTACGGGTGGGCTGAATGCCTCGTTGCCTCGGCACTTACACCCCCCGCCTATCAAACCTGTCTTTTACAGGTGCCCATGCCTATCTCTTATTTGGGGGTCGTTTCGGGCTTAGATGCTTTCAGCCCTTACCGACTACAGCGTGGCTACCCAGCATGCCTTGTCAGACAGCTGGTAGACCAGAGGCTGCGGTCCATTGTTCCTCTCGTACTAAATGGACCTTCCCCTCAGATAGGCAACACTCCCAGTAGATGCCGCCAAACTGTCTCGCGACGTTCTAAACCCAGCTCACGTATCCCTTTAATGGGCGAACAACCCCACCCTTGGGTGCTTCTGCACACCCAGGATGGAATGAGCCGACAGCGAAGTAGCAAGCCGCGGGGTCGATGTGTACTCTTGCCCGCGACCACTCAGTTATCCCCGGGGTAGCTTTTCCATCAGCCCGAACCCCCATTAATAGGGTATCGGGGTTCGCTAGACTACTCTTTCGAGGCCAGATTTCTTGATGTTCGAAATCTGGTCAGGCTGGCTTTTGGTCTTGTCCTCTACGACGGATTTCTGACCCGTCTGAGCCAACCATTAGATACCGTTGATACCTTTTCAACGGTGTACCGCCCCAGCCGAACTGCCCACCTGCCGTTGTCCTCCAAAGGAGTTAGAGTTGTAGCCAATAAAGGGTGGTGTCTCACTTTTGGCTCCACTACCCCCGAAAGGGTAGCTTCGATGCCTCCCACCTACGCTGCGCAATATTGACCACAACTCAGCGACAGGCTGCAGTAAAGCTCCACGGGGTCTTCGCGTCCCACTGGGAGTCTCTGGCCTGTGCACCAGAATAGTAGGTTCACCGAGCCTCTGCCTGGGACAGTGGGGGTCTCGTTAAACCTTCGTGCGGGCCGCCAATTAAGCGGCAAGGAATTTCGCTACCTTAAGAGGGTCATAGTTACCCCCGCCGTTTACAGGCCCTTCGCCTCCTTGAACGGAGGTTTTAGGTGCCTGCACTGGGCAGGTATCAACCCCTGTACTCATCCTTACGAACTTGCAGGGACCTACGTTTTTATTAAACAGTCGGACCCCCCTTGTTATTGCAACCTGCTCCGCGAAGAGCAGGCACTCCTTATCCCGAAGTTACGGAGCTAATTTGCCGAATTCCCTAGGCAGAGTTACCCTCGCCACACCTTAGGCTTCTCACCTAGGGGCACCTGTGTCAGTTCTCGGTACAATCGTGTGGGATCCGATCGTTTCCCTTTTCATGGGCTCCGGGGATTGCCCAAACTCCCATACGGGAGCCATTCGCAGTTTGGGTTGTTTCTCCTCATTACGAGACTCCACAACCCTATCCTGCTTAGGTACCCAGACGAGGGTACTTGGGCTACCCCAAAGCGTCGGGAAACAACCTTGCGTTGCCGCATGTACCCACACGGTACTGGAATATTAACCAGTTTCCCATTCGACCTGTCGTGAATTACACAGGTCTTAGGATTGACTAACCCTCAACTGACGAACATTGTTGAGGAACCCTGGCCCTTTCGGTGGCAAGGATTCTCACCTTGCTTTGCTGTTACTACTGGCAGGATTCTTATCCCTGCGGGATCCACCCCTCCTCAAGGAGAGACTTCTGCTCCCGCAAGGCACCTCCCTACATGATCTCTCCTCTTTGGGAGAGCATTGTGGTATCGGCAGCCGACTTAGTCCCGTCCATTTTCGGGGCCTTAGGTCTCGGTGAGTGAGCTGTTACGCACTCCTTAGAGGATAGCTGCTTCTAAGCTAACCTCCTCACTGTCTTAGACCTAAGACGCCCTTATTTACACTTAGTCGGCATTTGGGGGCCTTAACCACAAGCACCCTTGTTTGGGTTTCGGACCAGGAGCTTACCCCCCGGCCCCTTCTCCGGCCTTCTACGACGACCATGGGTTCGGAGTTTGACAGGATAGTGAGGGCTCTCGCCCCCTACCTACCCAATCAGTGCTCTACCCCATGATCTATCTCCGGCCAGGCTAGCCTGAGGGCTATTTCGGGAGGAACCTGCTATCACCAGGCTCGATTGGCTTTTCACCCCTATCCCGAGGTCACGAGAGCGGACTGAGCCCAGCATCTCTATCGGACCTCCACCCTACTGATGTAGGGCTTCGTCCTGCCTCGGGTTAGATCGCCTGGTTTCAGGTCGTATGCCCACGATTAATGGCATTTTGTACCATGTCCCTCGCACTATAAAGTGCTGCGGACATATCGGTTTCCCTGCCCCTTTCGGGTCACCGTGGACATACACTCCCTGCCTCATGTTTCAAGACGAACGACACAACTACCCAACCTGTGCTCTTTCCATTCACACAGGTATAAGTAGCTGTGTCTAACTATCGCCATGCGGTTTCAGGTTCTTTTCACCTCCTGTCAGGGATCCTTTTCAGTTTTCCCTCACGGTACTAGTGCGCTATCGGTCTTGATACGTATTTAGGGTTTGGAGTTAATGTCTCCAACCTTCGTGAGCAATATCCAATGCTCACTACTCCCGAGCCCTATAGACCATCTCGGATTATGACTACGGGGCTTTCACCCTCTACGGCGTCTCATTCCAGAGAACTTCGTCTTCTCCGAGGAAGGTCTAAACTAGGGTCGCACCACATCTACCTCCTCTTTCGAGAAGGCATTCAGTTTGCCCTCCTCGGCTTTCCCTCGCCGGTACTCACCGAATCGCTATTGCTTTCTTTTCCTGCGGGTACTAAGATGTTTCAATTCCCCGCGTTCCCGCTCCCTCCGGAGCAATTCGGAGATCCTTGGGTCAAAGGCTGCGTGCGCCTCGCCAAGGCTTATCGCAGCTTGCCACGTCCTTCGTCGGCGATCAAGCCAAACCATCCACCGCATGGCTTAACCAATACACTCATTCTGGCGAATTACCTATGCATGGTCTCATCTACATTGAATGTAATCGACCCTTCATCCACAATATTGAATTGTGAATTGCATCCACAAAATTAAATTAAGCCTGTAGAAATCATCGGGGTAGTGAATTAAACAGGCCGACGAGGTCTCCTACCCCATTCCCATCAAATTCTATCAATTAATCAAGATTTTATCTTTTCTACTAATTTAATTTAAATTTAAAATTTAAAAATTCATCTATTTATTGCTTTATTATCTTCTCCTTGGGAGGATATCTCCCACAGGACAATTCTCCCTCGGGGCAATATCCCAATTTCTCACATCTCGGTCCAGCACTCTCAAAAAGTATTGGCGCAACCTTCTTTACTTCGTCTAACATCATTTTTGCCAATTCCCTTATCTCCCATTGAGCACGCTCGCAAAGTCTCAAACCAAAAAAATGTAATAATTCACGAGCATTCATCGTTACGGTTAAATTAGTAGTTGCGGCATTTGGAATAACATAGCGAGCGTCTTCTGCGGGTATATTCTCTTTCAATAATTTCTCATAAAATTCAGAGATTTTTTCCATAATGCTTTTATACTCTTCATACAAAGATTTGTTTCTTTCTATTGTCCTCGGTGTTATAAACTCAAGTTCATTCTTTTTAAATTTTACATATCTCTGAGATTGTTGTGTGTAGGAAGCAATTCTGTGCCTGACCAATTGATGAGAACATGCCCTTGAAATCCCGGAAACTGAAAAGGTGAAACTTGCATGCTCTGTAACTGAAAGATGTCCAAATCCAATAACCTTCCTAAGAAAATCATCAACCTCCCTATCAGTTAACTCCTCAAAGAGTTCTTTTGTGGAGAGTTTCTTCCATGATGTAAAGGCTGCGGATGCACAGACCCTATCTGGATTTTTTGTATAAGAAATTAATTTTACCTCCATTTTTGTTTGTTAATTTATTGTAAATTTTTTTATTTGTAATTTATTTTATAGAGGAAAATTAAAAAAATTAAATCTTACTGTCCCCCAAATTGTCCTTAGATTGACTTCCATTCTCGTTTATAAACCACAATGTCATAATCTATTAAAAATGTGAAGAGAATTTTGTGATGGAAGATATGGTGATAGTATGAATGTTACTACTACGGTTGTAGGTAGTTATCCTCGCCCAGAATGGTTCAGAGATTATTTAAGGAAGGTTGAGGGACTTCAGAAGGAATTAAATGTAAAGGTGGATGAAGAAATCATGAAGAAGGCGATATCTGAGATCCTGGATGAACAGAGGAGGGCCGGAATAGAGCTACCCACAGATGGTCAACTCATTTGGCACGACTTCCTTTTGACGATAGCATCTCGATTGGATGGATTTGAAATGAACGGTCTAATTAGATACTTTGATAATAATCTTTACTATAGAATCCCAATTACAAGAGCAAAGATTAAAAGAAGTGCGGAAATCCTTTATGACCTCGATGTTGCATTTGAGATTTATAGGGATATCAAGGCTGTTTTAAGCTGTTATACCATAACAAAATTATCTAAGAATATGTTTTATAAGAAATATGATGAATTTCTCTGGGATATGTGCAGGGCAATTAGAGAGGAGATAAAAAGACTCGAGTCTATGGGTGTTAAATATATCCAGATAGATGAACCATCGTTGATTTATGCAAAAAGGGATGAACTTGGATTATTAGAAGAAATTTTCAAAGAAATTACGAGAGTTAAGAGTGAAACCATTCTCATGACCTACTTCGGTTCTGCGGAGAATATTTTTCCAGAGGTCTTGGATTTCGGTTTTGATGTGATAGGATTGGACTTCGTTGAGGGATATGAAGAGAATCTGAATGTCGTTAGAGAGTACGATATACATTCGATAAACATTGGTATTGTTGATGGGAGAAACACAAAAATCGAAAAAGTTAATGACCTTAAAGAAAAATTTGAGAAGATAGTTTCCAGCGATAACTTCAAAATTGTTTATATATCTCCAAATACCGGATTGGAGTTTTTACCGAGAGTAAAGGCATATGAAAAGATGGAATTACTTACAAAACTTAGAGGTGTGATAATATGAAGACAACAGTCGTAGGTAGTTATCCAAAACCTAAATGGCTTTTAGAAATCCTAAATATGTACGGGGAGGGTAAGATAGATAAAAGTTTGATGGAAGAGGCATATATGGATTCTGTAAAATCTGCTGTTAAGGATCATGAGATCGCTGGCGTGGATATAATATGGGATGGAGAGATGAGGAGGGAAGAAATGGTATCATACTTTGCTGAAAGGATCGATGGTTTTAAAATTTACGGCGAGGTAAGGGTGTGGGGTAATGCCTACTACCCAAAACCATCCATAGTGAGTGAACTCGAATATAGAGAAAAACTTGTGATAGATGATTTTCTATACCTCAAGAGTATAACAGATAGAAATATAAAGGTTCCGATAACGGGCGCATATACAATAGTTGATTGGAGCTTCAATGAGTATTATCTGAAGAGGGAGGAAGCCATTTATGCCTTGGCAGAGGTTTTGAACAGGGAGTTCAGAGGGTTGGTAAGGGTTGGAGCCAATTATATACAACTGGACGAACCGGCAATTCCAACACATCCGGAAGAACTCGAAATTGCTAAGAATGCCGTGGAGATTATGGTAAAAGGTATTAGGGCATACATTGGTATGCACATATGTTATGGAGATTACAGGGCAATATTCCCAGATATTCTTGACTTCAAGGTAGATCAAATCGATTTTGAGTTTGCAAACAGAAAATTTGAAGATCTGAAGATTTTAGAAGACTACGATTATGATAAGGATTTGGGGTTTGGTTGTATAGATGTTCATAGCAAGACGGTTGAGAGCGTCGAGGAGGTTAAAAGAGCAATAAAAATGGCTCTGGATATAGTTGAACCAGATCAACTCTATGTTGATCCAGATTGTGGTCTAAAGCTTTTGCCAAGGAATATTGCATTTGAAAAGCTTAGGGTGATGGTTAAGGCTACGAATGAGGTTAAGAAGGAATTTGATTTATAGGACATGTCCAGGAATCCATCTCGTTCTCAAGAGAGAAGAAGTGGTATTGTATGTTAGCTTCCCATTACTTTAATCATCGCGAGCCACACTATAGATAAGATTAGAGAATGCCCCAGAGTGCTCGATGCTCGAGAGGCACAGGCTTAATCTCGGAGCCCTGTGATTTATTGGATACGTCCGCAGTATACATAAAGTATAGGGTGTTCATTACAGCCACAAAACCACCCGAAGGGATTCCCGCAGCTCAAGAAGATTTATATGGACAAGAGTATTCTTTCACTGATCTGTAAGACATGGGATTAATTATGAAGGCAGGGAGGAGTTTAAAGGCAAGGAGATAAGGTTTATTCCGCTATAGAAGTTGCGGGAAGATATAAAAAACTTCCTATATAGGGTAAAACTTTTTATATAATATTTACCAGTATATAGTATATGAAAACAGAATTAATAAAGAGAATAATTCAGGATCAGGAGATAGAGAGAAGGAGGATTCTTGAGGAGGAGAGAATAGTGGAGAGGGATGTCGATAAAAATTTTTTCTGCGAAATGCTTAAACATCCCAATATTCTCGCAATCCTCGGTCTGAGAAGGTGTGGGAAATCGGTTCTTTCGTGGCTTATCCTTAAAGACGAGAGATTTGGATATGTAAATTTTGATGATGAAAGGCTTTATGGATTAAGGGCAGACGATTTAAATGCGATTTTAAAAGCATTTTATGAATTATACGGGGACATAGAGTATATAATACTCGATGAACCTCAAAATGTGAGGGGATGGGAATTATTTGCCAATAGACTAAGAAGAACAAAGAAGGTGATTATAACTGGCTCCAACTCAAAACTTTTATCTGGAGAATTGGCAACCCATCTAACTGGTAGACATGTCGATTTCATACTTTATCCATTTAGTTTCAGAGAATTTTTGATTTATAATGATTTTGTATTCGATAGAATAGATTATCACTCTACTAAAAAGATTGGGCTTGTGAAGAGATACTTAGATGAATATATGAGAATTGGTGGTTTTCCCGAGGTTTATCTTTTGGGGAGAGATATACTGACGAGAATCTATTCGGACATAATTGAAAAAGATATCTTGAAGAGGTTTAAAATAAAGAAAAAAGCGACTTTTAAAGAATTTGCTAAATATCTGATTTCAAATCACTCTTCTGAATTTACAATGTCTAAATTATCGAAGATTTTTAATATAAAGGATATTCACACTGTAAGAAACTGGATAGATGCCATGAAAGATACATACATAATCTTCACTTTAGAGCGTTTTTCCTTTAAATTAAAAGAGCAGATAATTGCCCCTAAAAAGGTTTACTGTGTTGATCACGGATTGGCAAATTCTATTGGCTTTAGATTTTCAGAAAATCTCGGAAGACTGATGGAGAATCTGGTAGCCATAGAATTAAAGAGAAGGGGAAAAGAGGTCTACTACTGGAAGGATTACCAGCAGAGAGAGGTCGATTTTGTTATAAAGGAAGGTTTGAATGTTAAAGAAC
>Ga0209410_1000135_pt1 | contig 30490 bp, 35 predicted proteins | sample Mar14436cmmetaG_FD_184135 | JGI IMG/M metagenome (GOLD analysis project Ga0209410, IMG submission 184135) | Marine hydrothermal vent microbial communities from Guaymas Basin, Gulf of California to study Microbial Dark Matter (Phase II) - Marker... ... | reverse complement strand
TAATGGGATTGTTCTCAGGATGAGAAAGTGGGATGATTCACGTATTCCACCTTTTCTTTGTTTTTTGCTTTCACTCTGAACCTTTCTTTCATCATCTCACTTTGTTGGAACATAACTGGTAAAAATCTTCATATCCATCTGCGCGGTGCCCTTCCCGTATCCCTTGCAATATCGCTGGTAAGCCAATATAATCATCCTGTTGGGAAGGGGGTGAAAATGATGGAAATAAAGGTTGAGAGGGTGGACAAATACATCTGGAGAATCCCCAAGGATGGGAAAATGAAGGTAGATGGGATCGTCTTTCTCGACGCGGAATCGATAAATGATCCACAGTTCAGGGAAGCACTCAAGCAGGTTGTAAACGTTGCAACACTTCAAGGAATAGTTAAGGCATCCTTTGCCATGCCGGATATGCATTGGGGATATGGATTCCCGATAGGTGGTGTCGCCGCGTTCGATGAGTATGACGGGATAATTTCACCCGGTGGTGTTGGATTCGACATAAATTGCGGTGTGAGACTGCTCAGAACCGATCTCAAATATGATGATGTGAAGGATAAAGTGGAGAGATTGGCTCGATCGATATTCAAACATGTTCCAGTTGGTGTCGGAGCACGTGGAAGCATAAAGCTTTCACACGATGAATTGAAGAAAGTATGTGAGAACGGTGCACGATGGGCTGTTGAGAAAGGATACGGGGAGGAGGAAGATCTCGATAGAATAGAAGACAACGGGTGTCTGAAAGATGCAGATCCATCGACGATCAGTTTCAAAGCATTCGAAAGGGGTAAGGACGAACTTGGAACACTCGGTGCGGGTAACCATTTCATAGAGGTTCAAAAGGTTGATAGGATATACGACGAGAAACTTGCGGAATTTTTTGGCTTGGGTGAGGACAGCATCCTGCTGATGATACACACGGGATCGAGGGGATTTGGTCATCAGGTTGCGACCGATTACATACAGAGGATGAGAAAAGAACTTCCGGATCACAACAGAAATCTCCCGGATAACCAGTTGATCAACGCGCCTTTCAGAAGTGAACTTGGGCAGATGTATTACAAGGCGATGTGTTGTGCGGCGAATTACGCGTGGGCAAACAGACAGATAATAACACACCTTCTCAGAAAAGCTGTGAAGGAAGTGTTCTCAGATGATGTGAAGGTCGAACTCATATACGATGTTGCTCACAACATCGCAAAGTATGAGGAACATACCGTGGATGGCAAAAAGATGAGGATTGTGGTTCACAGGAAGGGGGCAACGAGAGCATTCGGTCCCGGTAATCCTCTGATACCGGATGTATACAGAAAAGTTGGACAGCCCGTTCTGATACCGGGTGATATGGGAACTGCATCTTACCTTCTCGTTGGAACGAAGAAGGCGGAAGAAATGACATTTGGAACGACGGCACATGGTGCGGGGAGGGTTAAAGGAAGAAGAGAAGCGCTCAGAACTCTAAATTACGCGAGTGTCATGGAAGAGTTGAAAAAGAAAGGAATAGTTGCGGTTGGAAAATCCAAGAGAACACTTGTTGAGGAGGCACCACAAGCTTACAAGGATGTCGATAGAGTCGTGGAGATAGTGGATGCGGTTGGTATATCCAAAAGGGTTGTGAGACTCATCCCACTCGCGGTCGTCAAAGGTTGAAAGGATGATGAAGATGAGGAAAGTCATCCTGTTTCCCTTGTTTCTTATCGCTCTACATCTTGTATTTTTCCCAAAAGTTTATCAGCTTGATGAACTTCTGAGAAGACACAGAATAGTGATGAAATACAGAAAGATACTGTCTGAACAAAAGATAGTAACCGGATTCGATGTCGATTCATCCTTGGGATTGATACCGCTTGAAAAGATCGATGGATCGGCTGAGATGAAGGTGGAATTTCTCGACTCTTTGGAAGTATTCTTCAATATGGAAAATTTAGATAACCTTGACTTTGGAGTGTCATGGGGGATATTGAAGCGAGGAACGAATGAGAAGGAGAAGGAGTTCATGAGGAGGACAATCGAGGGAGAGATAGAGATAGTGAATCTGTTCTTCAACTATCTGGAAACGAAAGTAAAGTTGGAGAGGTTGAAAAAAGGGTTGGAAGGATCCGAAAGAGCATGGGAAACGAGCATGCCGATAGACTACGGATTGCTCAAGATAGAGATGAAGAACATGAAAGAAAGACTCAAAACGATGTGTGGATTGTCCCCAAAGGAGGAGTTAGAAATAATCACACCGGATGTGAATGTCTTCGATCTGGATGTGGATCTCGACAAAGTTCTTAGCGCCGTTTATCTCCTGTACTCCCCTCCAAGTTTCGATGTCGATCTGGATTTGAAGGCGTTTTTATCCAAGGAAAATGATGACATGAGATTCAACCTTGGTTTCAGCTTCTCGTGGTCGGATAATCCGGATTTTGAAAGCTCAAATTGGAAATATTTCGCGGAGCTGGAGATGAACAAGGTAAGAAAGTTGTATTCACAGATGGAATTTCTGAAGAAGGTGTTGAAAGATTATGAAAACAAGAAGGATGAGAATTCCACAGCCATATTCAAGCATTATTCTCTGGAAATAATGAGGCTCTACAATCAGCTGAAGATCATGGAGGAAATCGTGAAATGATGAAGATCTTTTCTGTAAATGATGAACGATCGGTAGCCGGATTTTACATTTTCATTTACTTTCTGATTTTTATTCTAACTGCCTTCTTTTATAGGAACTTTTTCTCGATAGTCGTGACCACATTCGCGATCGTTCTCATCTTGGAACCTATGGTGGAACTTCTGATGAGGATAAAGGGAATGGTGAGGACACTCGCCATGTCAATTGCACTCACACTTTTCTTTTTCTCTTTCTTGATTCTGATGGTGCTTCTGACCCCGCAGGTGATTCGGCAGGCTGGGAATTTCTACAATTTCCTCGTGAATTTTTTCGAGAACAAAGAATGGGAAGTGTATTTTGAGAATTATCCGGATATAAAGGAGAATATATCGAACATACTGGAGAACATTCAACCTAAATTTTTAAGTTTCGTGGCGGATTCCATAGCACAGATAACGAAGACAACTCCCCAGGTTGTGTCCTTCTTTTTCTACGTCATCCTTGGTTCAATCTATCTGTCGATATACCTTCCGGAATTCAAGAGGAACATCGGTAGGATGTTCCCAAGGAAGGTGAGAAATTACGCCGTTGAATTTCTCAGAGATGGCTACAAACAACTCAGACAATACGTCGTTTCTCTTTTCATAGTTGCGATGATAGTCGGTGTAACATTCTGGGCTTTTTTGATGTTCATGGGAGTCAAATACTCGATTCTCTTGGGATTCTGGGCTGCATTGACGAATCTGATACCGATAATAGGGGTCGTTTTGGAGGTAATACCCATACTGCTCACTGGAATATCGATGGGTGTATCGGGAATAGTAGCGATGGTGATAGCGATCTTCGCAATACACACCACCGCCTTTGTGATATTCTTGAAATTGATGAAGGGTTACATAAAGATAAATCCAGTCGCCATAATCTTCATGATTCTCTTCATGACAGAATTCCTTGGATTCATAGGTGCCTTCGTGGCTGTTCCAATCGCGATTCTCATGAGGGTATTCTGGAACCATTTCGTATCACCGAAATTTGAGGAGGGATGATGTGGTAAGGTTTCTAATCGGTGAAAACACCGATGTGAAAATAGACGAGGTCACGGAAAAATACGAAAATCTCAGAGTTGTAGATCTGTCGAACGACTCCGAATATACGGAGTTGGTGGATGAACTCTCGAACCTGACCCTATTCGAGGGATTCGAAATGAAGATCCTGTTTCTCAAAAATTTCGATTCCTTGAAAAAGGAGAAAAGGAAAGAATTGTTGGAGATGTTGAAAGCTCTGAAGGATGAGGATAATTTACTTCTGTTCGTGGATTCGGGGAAACGGTCGAAGGAAATCGAGGGATTTGACTCAGAGGAAATCACACTTCCAAAACCCTGGAAGAAGAAGGAATGGATGAAATTGATCGAGAAGGTCTTCGCGGAGAAGGGAAGGAAGGTTAAAAAAGATGTTCTCGAACTGCTTTACATCCTCGTTGGTCCAGATCTTGAACTTTTGAAATCCGAGATAGAGAAGCTCCTGCTCTTCTCAGAAGGTGAGATAACGGTCGAGGATGTGAAAGAGGTCGTTCACAAGCACACATTCTCTAAACTCGACGATCTGCTGTTCTTCGTGTCTGAAGGTGAACCGAGGAAGGTGGCGGAAATAGGTTCGGAAGTGGTCATGAACACACCGATACAACTTCTTCTGTATTCACTTCGGGAGCATTTCATCACGTTGTTCAGGATACTTGCAAAGGTCGAGAGAAAGCAAAGGTACAGTTGGGTGGATATTTCGAGGATATCGAAAGAGCTTTCCATCCCATTACTTAGACTCGCCGGTTTTCTGGGTTTTCCACTGGGGGATAGAAAGACGAAAAATCATCTGCTCATCTACGATTCGAGTATTCTTTGCGATATACTGATGAAAGTGATGAAAATTCAAAGGGAGTTCAGAACGATCGAGTATGAACCTCGGATCATGGTTACGAGACTCGTGGAGATAGCGGAATACATCGAGGAGCGTGGGAGGTGAGGATGTGCGATACGAATTCCCAAAGGATTTCCTCTGGGGAGTTGCGACATCGGCGTATCAGATAGAGGGAGCCGTCGATGAGGATGGGAGAGGCAAATCCATATGGGATGTCTTTTCACACACACCTGGGAAGATTCACAACGATGAGAATGGAGATGTCGCATGTGATCACTACCACAGATACAAAGAAGATGTTGAATCGATGGCTGAGCTCGGTGTGAAAGCGTACAGATTCTCGATATCGTGGTGTAGGATCTTCCCAGATGGGAAGAAGAATCTCAACGAAAAGGGGTTGGATTTTTATTCCAAGCTCGTTGATGAGCTTCTGAAGCACGAAATAGAACCATTTCCAACGCTGTATCATTGGGATCTTCCCCAGGCACTTCAGGAAAATGGGGGTTGGGAAAATCGCGAGACGGTGAACTGGTTCGAGAAGTATTCTTACACGGTTTTCAAAAGACTCGGTGACAGGGTCAAAAACTGGATCACGTTGAATGAGCCTTTCTGTTCATCTTTCCTCGGATACGTCACGGGGGAACATGCACCGGGGTACAGGAATGAAGTTAAGAGAGCGCTGAGTGTGGCTCATAATCTTCTTCTGGCTCACGGGAAAAGTGTAAAAATTCTGAGAGAAGAGGTGAGAGGTGGGAGAATTGGCATAGCCAACGCTGTGAACATCGTTTCCCCGGCGTCTGAAAATGAGGATGACATCAGATCCGCGAGGATGGTGGATGAGATACTGAACGGGTGGTATCATGAACCGATAGCGAGTGGAAAGTATCCAGATGAGTTGTCGAAGATGTATGAATTCGTGGGATACATGCCCGAAATTGGTGAAGAGGATATGAAGATCATATCTGAACCAATGGATTTCTGGGGAGTCAATTATTATTCGAGGGTGTTGGTCAAAAGTAATCCCGAAAAATTTGGAGGATTCGAGTGGGTCGGAGGTGATCTCGAAAAGACGGACATGGGATGGGAAGTGTATCCAAAAGGAATATACGAAGCGATCGTCAAGGTGAGGAATTACAAGGAATTGCCCGTTTACATAACCGAGAATGGCATGGCAGACAGGGACGAGTTGGTGGATGGAAGGGTTGAAGACAGAAGGAGAATAAGATACATCAAGGATCATTTGAGGTGGCTTCACAAAGCGATCAAAGAGGGACATGACGTCAGGGGATACTTTGTCTGGACTTTGATGGACAATTTCGAATGGGCACATGGTTATTCCAAAAGGTTTGGTTTGCTTTACACGGATTACAGAACTCTTGAAAGGATTCCAAAATCCAGTTTCAACTGGTACAAAGAGGTGATATCTGAGAATGGATTCGAGGACGATGAGGAATTGATGGATGGCTGGAAAATAGAAAATCCAAATTGAGGAGGTGAGATCCAATGTTTCCTCTTTTCTACGATCCAACTATCATCCTTCTGATACCTGCATTTCTCCTGGCACTGTGGGCTCAAATATTGGTGAGTTCGACATTTTCGAAGTATTCGAAATACAAATCGATCACCGGATTGACTGGATACACTTTGGCGAGGAATCTTCTCATGGCGAAAGGCATATACGATGTGGACATAGAGATGATATCTGGAACCTTGAGTGATCATTACGATCCGAGGAACAAGGTCGTCAGACTCTCTCAAAGCACGTATTCAAGCGATTCGGTGGCGGCACTCGGGGTGGTTGCTCACGAGATAGGGCATGTCGTCCAACATGCCGAGAATTACTTTCCTCTCGTCATAAGGAACGCCATGGTGCCGGTAGCGAACGTCGGATCAAGTTTGGCATGGATAATATTCCTCATAGGTTTGCTGTTCTTCAACCCGCTTATGATGAGGATCGGAATAGTTCTGTTCTCACTCGTAGTTCTGTTCACCCTGTTGACTCTTCCAGTCGAAATAGACGCGAGCAACAGGGCTTTGAAACTTCTAAAATCAACCGTTGCCATGCCTGAGGATGAGCTTAAAGCAGTTAAGAAGGTTCTGACCGCGGCTGCACTCACGTACGTTGCTGCAACCGCCATCGCCATTTTGCAGTTACTCAGAATGCTGATTCTGGCTGGTATATTCGGTGAGAGGAGATGAGAAATGTCGAGAGGATCGCTCTGAAAGTTTTGAACGAGGTTGAGAAAAGGGGAATGATGGATAAATCCTTGAAAGAGGGAGCCCTGTCCGTCGTCGATCGAAAGGACAGGGCTTTTTTCAAGGAGTTAGTCTGGGGAGTTCTGAGGAAGAGAAGATACCTCGATTTTCAGATAGACAGATTTTTGAGAAGGAGAAAGATACCGATCCCTGTGAGGAACATCCTCAGGATGGGAATGTACGAGTTGATCTTCATGGATATTCCAGATTATGCGGTCGTGAACGAGATAGTGGATCTCGTGAAGGTGAAAAATTTTAGATCCTTAGTTAACGCGATACTCAGAAGATTTTTGAGGGAAGGTGAATTGAAACCGAAGGATCCAGCGGTGATCTATTCGGTTTCGGACGATCTTTACGACGTTTTGAAAGAATCATTGGACGGAGAGATTCTGGAAAAGACACTCAAATTTCTCAACGAAAGGGCAAAGATTTTTCTGAGGGTTAACACCACGAGGATGGAAGTGAATGAGTTTGTGAGAAGGATGGAGAGGAAAGGGTGGAAACTCAGGATTTGTGATTTTCCGAGGGAATGTGTGGAAGTTTTAAAACTCGGTGAATGGATAGGGGAATCTGAGGAGTTTGAGGAAGGTTTGTTCTACGTTCAGGACAAATCATCCCAGCTTGCGCCGTATCTCATGGATCTGAAAATGGGACAGAGAATTCTCGACATGTGTAGTGGTCCGGGGGGAAAGGCGACCCATATCGCACAGTTTTTGAATTGTCAGTGTGAAATAACAACTTTGGACATATCGAAGGAAAAACTCGAGCTGGTGAAGGAAAATTCAAATAGACTAAGATTGAACTGCCTGAATTTCATGAATCTGGACGTCAGGGAGTATTCGGATGATTCTAAATTCGATCGTATCCTTCTCGACGCACCGTGCACTTCCATAGCGACGGGAAACAAGAATCCTGAAGTCCTGTTGAGGCTGAGAAGGGATGATTTTGAAAGAATGGCGAGGATCCAAAAAGATCTGTTGAAAAAGGCGGTGGAACTACTCAGAGATGGGGGGAAGATACTCTACTCCGTCTGCACGGTGAGTAAATATGAAACCACCAATGTGATCAAGGAAGTTATGAGGGATGAAGGGTTGGAGAGTATGAACCTGTCGAAAGTGTTGAATGGATTCGGTGTGAAAAATAGATGGGATGGTTACGGTTCCTTGATCCTACCGGAGGATGGTTACTCCCCAATGTATTATGCAGTTTTGGTGAAAGGGCAGTGAAAGAATGGATGTGGATTACATAACTGCCGGTGCGAAGGTGAAGAAGAAACACATGTTGAGATTCCTATCTCAAATGGAATACATGAGGGCAATCGAGAGAACGATGAGGAGGGCAAATTTCCCGTTATGGTTCACCAAGGGATACCATCCGAGACCGAAGATGAGTTTCCCGATTGCCATTCCGACCGGTGTCATCGATCTTGCAGGGTATTTTGAGCTGAGACTTTCCCCCGAACTTCTGGGTGAAACGAAGATGGATGAACTCGTTCGAAACTTCAACAGATATGCTCCTCGGGGTTTGGAGATGGTTGCGATGAAACCCATGAAGAAGGGAGAGATCCTACGATCGATAGAATATTATTCTTTCAGGATCATCGTTGAAGCGGATGAGGAATTGATGGTTGATTTGAACAAAAAAGCGGTAGTGGGATACCATGTTAAAAAAACCGATAAGTTCTTTATGATAGAATATTTAACCGAGAAAGAGAGGTTGGTGAGACCTGACAGGTTGGTGGATCCCAATTCCACCGGTGGAATGGTACTTTTCATATGTACCGAAGCTTTCAACGGAAATATGGAACCTGTGAGTAAGATCTTGGAGGGATAAAGATGAAGAAGGTGTTGATCATCGATGATTCCGAAGTGTTGAGAAGAATAACAGCTTTCAACCTGCAGAAGATGGGTTACGAGATACGGGAAGCCATAGACGGTGTGGATGGTCTCGAGAAGATAAAGGATTTCCATCCGGATCTCGTTCTGCTGGATATAATGATGCCGAGAATGGATGGTTTCACCGTTTTGAAAAAGATGAGTGAAGATCCGAGTATGAAGGAGATTCCGGTGATAGTCCTGACCGCCAAGGGTGGGGAAGATGACGAAAAGGAGGCGTTGAGACTCGGAGCAATAAAGGTCCTCACAAAACCGTTCAGTCCTAAGCAACTTGTCGAGACCGTAAAACAGGTGATAGGAAATGAATGATGAAAAACTCTTACAGATATTCGAATCTTTGAACGAGGTGGCGGGAAAATACTCAAAACCTCCCGAGAAATCGGATGAACTTCTGGATGCCATTCTCGAGATGACGAAGGAGATGCTGAAGGATTACAAAAATTACAGGGAGCAACTTGAGAATTACTCACTGACACTCGAGTCCCATCTCGAGGAGCTATCCAGAACCTATGAGGAGCTGTACGCTTTGTTCACCGTTACCCAGATACTCACGAAACACATGGATCCTTACGAAGCGCTCGAAGAGTTCTTGAATGCTCTCGTGAACGCAATTCCATCCAAATCAGCTGGGGTTTACCTTTTGAAAGATGATGAGAGGATTCTCAGAACGCTCAGGGATGATGAGATATGGAAACCTCTCGAAAAGTTCTTGGAGGAATCGATGATAAAGGACATGAAGAATGTAATAATCTCGGAGAAAAAGGATGAACCAGTTGAGGGAATCGAGAACTTTCTCTGTGTCCCCGTTTTGAGCGGTGAGAAACTCTGGGGTTACATAGTCATGTTCAACAAGGTGGATGGTGCATTTTACACCGCGGGGGATAGGAAGATACTCGAATCTGCTGCAACCCAGTTGGCATTCAGCATAAGGAACTACGAATATCTGAAGGAAAGAATCGAGAGGGAGAGGTTGAAAGAACAGCTGACCATAGCCAAGGACATACAGCAGGGGCTCTTACCGAAGAGTTTTCCAAGGAATGAGTATTTCGAAGTCTTTGCAAAAACCATTCCAACGATATTCGTCGGAGGGGATTACTACGATGTAGTGGAATTGAAAAACGGTGATTATCTCTTCGTCATGGCTGATGTATCTGGTAAGGGAATACCAGCTGCGCTCTTGATGAGTTCTCTGAGAAGTGTTCTGAGAGCCTGGAGTGATAGCTTGAGAAGTCTCGGTGAATTCGTCCAGAGACTAAACAGAGTCATATACAGGGATACTCCGGACGATAGATTCATAACGATGATGAGTTTGATTCTGAAACCGAAGGAGAGAAAGCTCGTTCTGTGCAACGCGGGACATGATCCCGTCATACTGGTCGAACCGAATTCGATGATTGAGAACATAACGAGTGTCGGTATTCCACTCGGGATATTCGATGAGGCGGAATACGAGGAAAGGGAGTTCAACCTCAAACCAGGCAACATGCTCGTTCTCTACACCGACGGTATAGTTGAAGCACGAAATCCCACGGGTGAAGAGTACGGCTTCGAGAGATTGGAGGATCTTTTGGTAAAGATAAGAGAGTTCGATTCTGAGAGTGTTGTGAACAGAATAATAAAGAATGTGAAGGACTTTTCTGCATCCGCTCCACAGCATGATGATATGACCGTGATGGTGATAAAAGTTAAATGAGTTTGGGGGTGAGAGAGTGTCTGGCCACAACAAGTGGGCTAACATAAGACATAGAAAAGCCGCTCAAGATGCGAAGAGATCCAAGATGTTCACCAAGCTCATAAGGGAAATAATGGTTGCTGCAAGGGAAGGTGGAGGCGATCCTGAAAAGAACCCAAGGTTGAGAGCAGCCATAGAGAGGGCAAGAAGTGCGAATATGCCGAAGGAAAACATAGAGAAGGCGATAAAGAGAGGAACCGGGGAAATAGAGGGAGTGTCCTACGAGGAGGTCGTTTACGAAGGATACGCTCCGGGTGGTGTTGCATTGATGATAAGGGCTCTCACCGACAACAGGAACAGAACCACCCAGGAGATAAGGCACATACTATCCAAAAATGGCGGTAATCTCGCGGAAAGTGGTGCGGTGAGCTGGGTGTTCGAGAGAAGAGGGGTTATAAATGTTGACAGATCATCCGTGGCAGACGTCGACGAATTGGTGATGATGGCTATAGACTTGGGTGCGGAAGATATAAAGGAAAACGAGGATCCCATCCAAATAATTACCGATCCATCCAACTTGATGGAGATGAAACAGAAACTCGCGGAAGCTGGTTATAAAGTTGAAGCCAACCTGTCTTACATCCCAAAAAATACGGTCAGGGTTTCTGGAAAGGATGCGGAGAAGGTTCTGCACATACTGAGCCAGATAGAAGATCACGATGATGTTCAGGAAGTTTATTCGAATTTCGAGATGGATGACAAGGAATTGGAGGAGTTGATGGAAAAGATAGGATGATGAGCAATTTGGTGGATCTGCACCTTCACACGAACCATTCAGATGGCGAAAAGAGCGTGAAGGAACTGGTGGAATTCATACATGAGAAGAGAATAAATGTGTTCTCCATAACCGATCATGACACTCTCGCCGGCCTGGACGAAGCGAAGAAAGTTTCGAATGAAATGGAAATGATTTTCGTTCCGGGAGTCGAGATTTCAACCTATTTCGAGGGTGGGGAAGTTCACGTTCTGGGATATTTCATAGATCACAGGGATGAAAAACTGCGGAACTTCATTTCCAAGAGGTTCAGAAGAAGGATAGAAAGAGCAAAAGAAATGATCAGCAAGCTGAGGAAGATGGGTTATTTCATAACCTTTGAGGATATACTCTACACCTCCCCTGGCCCTTATGTTGGAAGACCGAACATAGCCATCGCTTTGGTGAACAAGGGATACATAAGGGATAGACATGAAGCTTTCACCGATGAGTTGATAGGAAACAACGGCAAAGCATACGTTCCACCGGATGATTGCAGTCCATTTGAAGCCATTGAGAGGATAAAAGATGCCGGGGGTGTGCCCGTTCTGGCACATCCCGGTATATTCGTGAATCAAGTTAAAAAAGGACTGGATGAAAGGGATGTATTTAGGTTGAAGGAGGGTGGAATGGAGGGAATAGAGGTTTTTCATTCTCGCCACTCCTCCATGGATAATCTCAAATACCTCAAGATGGCGAGAAAATACCGAATGCTGATTACAGTTGGAAGTGATTATCATTATGGTGACAATCCAACGGTTGCGGAGATGAACGTGGATCCCAAAATCATGTCGGAGGTAATAGAGTGGGTAAGATCTCAAATCTGCTGCAGATCCTGATCCTGCTCGGAATCGTTGGAAATTCCATTCTCTTCGGAACGGATCTTTTGGTCGGATTGGGATTCGAGAATATCGACGATGATGAGGGAATATTTCTCTCCGTTGAACCTTCCCTCGATTTTTGGCAGATGCATCTTTCCTTAGGGTTGAACATCATCTTCAAACCCACGTTGGGCATGATTCTGTTCGATGTTTTAAACAAAAATCCCTCACAGTTCTTCGATCGTTTCGATTTTTTCCTCTGGGATTTTTCGTACAAGTACGGAAGAAGGGAAAGTGGTGTGCATCCTTCCTCCGTTCATCCAATTCTCTTAGGATCAGGTGGGAATTCCTCAATTTACAGGATATCGCATGAGGACATATTCAAGCTGACCATAACGGATTCGTGGGATTTCTGGAATTTCGATGTTCAAGTTGAAAAACCGGTGAAGTTCGACGTGAACTCATACATAGAGAAGAAAAGCGAGCTCTTCGCGGGCGAGATGCAGATGTGGTTTTCGCTTTTGAATAATCTGGATTTGATTCCGGGTGTTCTCTTCGACGAATCTGGTTTCTCCGGATTCGGTTTGGACGTGGATTATACGATGGGGGACGAACTTAACTTTCTCGTCGGCTCATCCATCTCACCTTCCGGATTCACATACAACACGACCTCCGTCCCTGTAAAATCGAGATTCTCCACGAGGATGGGTGTAAAATATCTGGAAGATATTTTCTACTTCAGTTTGACGGATACATCCTTCGAAATGGCTACGATCTTCAGGCACGAATTTGGCGATCTGAGACTCAGGATAGAGCCCGATCTGTGTTTTAAAGAAGGGGAATTGAAACTCAACATGTTTGCATCCGTGGAGTATGAATTCGTCGATGGATGGAAGGCGACTTTCATATGGGATACGAAGGATCCCATACACATGCTCAAAGTATGGATATCTGCAAAGATTTACGAACAGGAGGCTGAGGAAAGTGGAACCTCTGAGTGAAGAAGAATTCAAATGGTTTTTGACCGAGGTAAAGAAGAATTTCTCATTGGATCTCACAGGATACAAACCACACAGGGTTAAGAGGAGAACCGAGGTTCTGATAAGAAAATACGGCTTGAAATCCTTCAGGGAATACATGGATGTGCTGAAGAAGGACGAAACAAAGCGTAAAGAGTTCATAGACAAGATGACGATAAATGTGACTGAATTCTTCAGAAATCCCGAAAAATGGTGGAAATTGAGGGATAAGTATCTTCCGGAACTTCTGAAGAACAGAAATTTCAAAGCATGGAGTGCGGGATGTTCGAGTGGGGAGGAACCATATTCTCTCGCCATACTTCTGGAGGAGTTGAAGGCTCCTTCGACGGTGAAGGTGAAGGCAACGGATATAGACGTTGGTGTGCTCAACAAAGCGAGACAAGGTGTTTATCCAAAACGAAATCTCGTGAATGTGCCGGAGGAATATCTGAGAAAGTACTTTGTCAAGTTGGACGATGAAAATTATCAGGTCACTCAGAGGTTGAAGAGCAGGGTTAACTTCAGGTTTCACAATTTGCTCACCGACAGATTCGACACGAATCACGATTTGATAATCTGCAGGAATGTTGTCATATACTTTGAGCTGGACGTGAAGGAGAAGCTGTATGAAAGATTTGCGAATTCTCTGAGACCAGGTGGAATAATATTCATAGGAAGCACGGAGAGAATCTTCAACTACAAAAAGATCGGTCTCGAGTTGATAGAACCATTCTTCTATCGTAAGGTGGGGTAATATGCTGATCTTATCCGTCATACTTCTGATCTTCATACTCGACAGGATCACCAAACTGGTCATAAGGAATATCATGAATCCTGGGGATGTAATCCCGATCGTTGGGTTCGTGAAGATAATGAGGGTGGAGAACGTGGGTATAGCCTTCGGTTTTCTCAAAGGTTCGAATTTAGTAATATACGCAATAATCATCGTTTTGATATTTTTGATCTATCTCGCCTTCAGCCTCAGAAAATGTGATAGACTGGGTAGAGTGGGAATGGGTATGATAATAGGTGGTGCACTCGGAAATCTGACGGACAGAATAATATTTGGAAGAGTCACGGACTTCATCTCGCTTGGAAGTTTTCCCGTTTTCAACGTTGCGGACAGTTCAATAACGATTGGAACGGTATTAGTTGGAATATCCATGATGATTCAGGAGGGAATATTCGATGAACTTGCAAAATACATCAGAAGGGGTCTCTCAAATCTTGGAAGAAGGAAAAATGTTGAAGCTGAAGGTGAGCAGAGGGGAGAAGGGAATCAGGTTGGATCTCTTCCTGTCGAGGAAACTTCCAAAGTCGATATCGAGGAACATGATACAGAAAGCTATAAAGGAAGGAAAGGTGAAGGTGAACGGATCGGTGGTGAAACCGAGTTACAGGCTGAAGGGCGGGGAGGAGATAATACTGGAGGTACCGACGAAGGAAAAACCTGAGATACTCCCTGAGAACATCCCATTGGATGTGATCTACGAGGATAAGGATATAATCGTCATCAACAAGGAAGCGGGTATGATCGTTCATCCTCTTCCATCCAAGACATCCGGAACCATCGTGAATGCCATTTTGGCATTGTGTGATGACCTTCAGGGGATCGGAGGGGTTCTCAGACCAGGTATAGTTCACAGGTTGGACAAGGAAACATCCGGTGTGATGGTCATAGCCAAGAACGACTTTTCCCACAACTTTCTTTCCCTTCAGTTCAAGAACAGGGAGGTCAAGAAGAGGTATCTTGCCATAGTTGGAGGATGTGTGAACAAAGATTACGGTGTGATAGATTCGCCGATAGGAAGACACCCTCAGATAAGGATAAAGATGGCTCTCTTAGATTGGGGGAAATCAGCGGTGACAGAATTCAGGGTTTTAAGGAGATTTGGAAAGATCGCAACCTTGGTCGAGGCGAAACCTAAGACTGGAAGAACTCATCAGATAAGACTTCACATGAAGAGCATTGGGAACCCAATTCTTGGGGATAAACTCTACGGAAAGGGTGTGAAAGATACGATATTCGGTGCGAATCGACAGATGCTTCATGCCCTTTCGATCGAGTTCAAGCACCCGAGAACGGGGAAATACATGAGGTTCAACGCGCCCTTACCCGACGATTTCAAAAAGGTTCTCCTGAACCTCGCGGAGCTCGAAAAAAAGGAAGGGGATGGTGATGAAACTTAGATCGATCATCGCAGGTGGTTTGGTGAAAATATCCGGTGTTCTGGATGCACCATACTCAACGGTCGTGATTTTGGAAGATGAAAACGAGGGAATCGTGGTAATAGATCCCGGAAGTAGCGTGATACTTGGAAAACTGGAGAGAGAACTCGAAAGCATGGGATTGAAACCAGATGATGTTAAACACGTCATTTTGACGCATTTCCACATGGATCACGCCTTCAACACCATCTTCTTCGAATCCGCCACCATTCATCTTCATTCCGCCTATTCCACCAAAGATTATTCCAAATTTGGGATACTGCTGGGAAAATACTACGAGATTGTGAGAAAAAGCTGGAGAAGAATCGAAACTTTCGAAGATGGGGATGTGCTCTTTGAAAGCATAGAGATCCATTCTTCTCCATGGCATGCGAGAGAGCATGTTTCGATGGTGTTGAACCTAAGAGGTGGTAGATATTTCGTCGTCGGTGATGTGTGTCCAACTCGTTTAGATTACTACGATATCGTGAGAAAAAGGAGGAATGACGAGATCGCGGAGTTCGTCAGGAAATTTTCCAGATCGTGTGATGTGGTGATCTTCCCCCACGATGAACCTCTGAGAATTCAGAGGGGAGGGTCTGGATGAGGATACTCGTGACGAATGATGATGGGATAGACGCCCCCGGTATAATAACTCTCGTGAAATACCTTTCGAGATCACACGATGTCCAGGTGGTTGCCCCTGACTCTCAGAAGAGTGCCATAGGACATGCGATAACTATAAGAACACCTATATGGGCGAAGGAGACCGAGGTGATCGATGGGGTGAAAGGTTATGCGGTCAATGGAACACCAGCGGACTGTGTGAAGCTTGGTCTCGAGGTTCTGATGGATGGAAATGTTGATCTGGTGGTGAGTGGGATAAATGAGGGTCCCAACCTCGGAACGGATATACTGTATTCGGGAACTGTCTCCGGTGCTCTGGAAGGAGCTTTGATGGGAAAGCCATCAATAGCCATATCTTGCTCGAATCAGAGTGATCCACATTACGAAAGCGCGGCGAAATTCTTGGTCGATTTCTTAGAAGTATTCAACGTCGCGGAGATTCCGAGATTCTCCGCTTTGAATGTGAACGTTCCATCCGTACCTTATGATAAGATAAGGGGCTGGAGAATAACCCGGCAGAGTAGTAGGAGATACAGGGACAAATTCGAAGCGAGGAAGGATCCTTTTGGGAACACATACTATTGGATGTTCGGGGAAATAATAGAAGACGATGAAAGCGATGATGCGGACTACGTTGCCATAAACAATGGATACGTTTCCATAACACCAATCAGTGTGTTTTTGACCGACTGGGATTTCATGGAGAAATTGAAGGAGGTGAAATGGGGTTGAGAATAAGGCTACTCGGTGATCCCGTTCTCAGAATGAAGGCGAAGGATGTGGAGGTTTTCGACGATGGACTGAAGAAACTCGCTTCCGATCTGGCGGAGACCATGTATATGAACGATGGGGTGGGATTGGCTGCTCCCCAGGTCGGATTGAGTATAAAGTTGGTCGTCGTCGATCTGAACGATGGAAGTGGATGGAGGGCATTCGTGAATCCGAAGGTGGTGGATAGAAGTAAGGAAAATTACATGGATGTGGAGGGATGTCTCTCGATACCGGGAATCTTCGAGGAAGTACCGAGACCCATTTGGATCGTCGTCGAATATCTCGATCTGGAGGGCGGATTACACACGGAAAAGTTCGAATACCAGAATGCGAGGGTTCTATCCCATGAGATAGATCATCTCCATGGGAAATTGTTCATAGATTATCTGGGTCTCGCAAAGAGAAGGTTGATACTTCACAGGTTCATGAAGATGAGAAGAAGAGGCGGTTCTGAGAATGCGAATCGTATTTCTGGGAACGCCTGAGTATTCCGCTCATCATCTCGAAAAAATGATAGAAAGTGGTTTCAACGTTGTCTGCGTTGTGACACAGCCCGATAGACCTGCCGGAAGAGGTTACAAGCTGATGGAAAGTCCCGTGAAAAGGATCGCTTTGAAACACAATTTGAAGGTTCTGCAACCCGAGAATCCGAACACCAGCGAATTCGTTGAGGAGTTGAAGAAATACGAACCGGATCTTGGAATCATAGTATCCTACGGTTGGATACTGAAGGATGGAATGCTCAAAGTCCCAAAATTTGGATATTTCAACGTCCATCCATCGCTTCTGCCAAAATACAGAGGACCGGAACCGATAAGGAGGGCTTTGGAAAACGGGGAGAGAAGAACGGGAATCACCATCTTCAAGATAGATGAGGGAATAGACAGTGGAAAGATAGCAAAGATGGTGGAGGTGGAGATAGGGGAGAGGGAAAATTACGGTGAGCTCAGCGAAAGATTGATGAAAATCGGTGCGGAACTTCTCGTGGATTTCCTTCGAGAATTCGAAAATAAAGAAGGAAGGATCGAACTGAAGGATCAGGTTGGGGTTGGATCGTATGCGCCGAAGCTGAAGAAGGAGGAACTGTTCATAGATTGGACCGCGAATGCACGCAGGATTTTCAACAAAATCAGATCCTTGGATCCATCGCCTGGAGCAAGGACGAAACTCAAAAGTAAACTTGTCAAGTTGTTCTCGGCGATCTCATATGAAATGGATGGGGAACACGATGAAGAGGGTGTTATACTCGACATAACTAACGAGGGTGCCAAAATATCCTGTGGGAGAGGGAAGGTTATCATCGGTGAAATACAGCTCGAGGGAAAGAGGAGAACGAACTTCATGAGCTTGAAAAATGGAAGAGTGATAGAGAAGGGGGATAGATTCTCTTGAAATTCATCCACATGATCTTCTTCAACGATTTCAAGGAGACACCACTGTTTCCTGTAGAGATGTACTTCAAACACACGAGCAGAATAGGTGTCATCAAAACGAGATACATCGATGACATGAAATACCTGTTTTCCAAGAAGAGGTTCAGGGTAAAGAGCTTTCTGATCGATCAGGATCATATGCTCCTTGAGGACAGCAACTACATCATAAGGGACGTGGAAATAACGACGGGGAGTGTTGAATCCAGAACCGCTTTCTTCAAATATGATGAACCTTTACCCATGTCGATAGTTTATCTCTACGATAGGAAGAAACTCGATGTGATAATGAAATACATTTTGATCGACGGTCTCATAGAGGAGATAAACATCTCCCTCGAAGAGGGTGAACCCGTGGATGTTCTCGAAGGATTCGATTTTGACTATGCCTTTGGTGATGTGGAAAATAAAGGAGAAATTGAGGAGTTCATAATGAGTGTGAATTGGTTCGTCAGAACCTACATAGATAGAATATACACCGAATCCTTCAGAATGAACATATACGATCTTTCCGAGAAGGCTCCCATGATCTCCTACAAGATATACGAGATGAAAGAGTTAGGAGACAGGGGGATACTCTCAAAGTTGTGATCATTTCAAGGGTGATACCATGAGAAAAATTGCTGTTTTCGTCCAGTACGATGGGACGAATTTCAGTGGTTATCAAGGTCAGCCCAACGTCAGGACAGTTCAAGCTGAAATAGAAAAGGCTTTGGAAAGGATATTCAAGGTTCGTGTGTTCACACAAGCTGCAGGTAGAACGGATACAGGTGTTCATGCGAGAATGCAGGTTGTGGCTTTCAACTGTCCATCGGATAGGATGAGCTTGAAGAACATAAAGGATGCGATGAACGCGAATTTGCCGTCCGATATACACGTGACGAATGCGATGGAAGTTCCGAAAAATTTCAACCCGCGCTTCCACGCTAAGAAGAGGATATACCACTACTACATTCTAAATTCGAAAGAGCCGAACATATTTCTCAGAAATTACGTCTGGTGGTTTCCATACGAGTTGGACGTGGAAAGAATGAGAAGGGCGAGCAGATTTCTCGAAGGGGAGCACGATTTTTCCTCTTTCAAGAAAGGGAAAGATGAGAAGAATCCGGTGAGGGTGATATACAGAATAAGGATACTCAAAAAAGGTGATTTCATACTCATAAGGGTCGAGGGAAGATCATTCTTGAGGAGGATGGTCAGGAACATAGTCGCTCTTCTGGTGAGAATAGGAACGGGGGAATGGGAAGTGGAGAAAGCGAAGGAGGTGCTTGAAGCACGGAGCAGAACCGCATCGCCTGGAACCGCCCCACCTCACGGGCTTCACTTACACGCTGTCTTGTTCTGATCCTGCTCTCAATTTCCTCCCTGCTCATGTGCGAAATATACGATTTCAACACGCGCGAGATGGATGATCGCGTCGCTCTGTTTTTGTGGGATGTTCCGATACTCATTGCTCAAAACAGGGAGGATCTAAGTAAACTCATGGAAGAAAAGCTGGATGGGATCCTTTCTGAAATCTCACCGGCAACTCCGGTGAGATTGATCTACGATGGGCCTTCTGAACTTTTCAAAGCTGTTGAAGGGGACTTGGTGGAGAGAGGGTTCTTTCCGTACAAAAGATCGAGAATCACCCTTTCGATATCGATAAAGCGCATCGGGGAGTTCATGAAATTCGGTCTGTCCATGGGTGAAAAGATGAGGGCTGAAAGTCTGTGGGTTTCCGAATACAGCAGATGGGAAAAAGATTTCTGCGAATTCCTGGATGAGAACCTTCATACCACTCCTCGAAAGTTGCGGAAGATGGCTCTTTTCAGTTTCAAGGGGATCGATGTGATCTGCGATGGTGTAAAGATCGAAGATGGAGAGGTGATGTGGACGGAGGAGGGTAAAATATCCTGTGAGATATCGACGGATGGAAAACACTGGTTCAAGAAGGATCTCGTGCTACATCTTCCCGCCGAATTCATACGATTCGAAGTTCACGAGTTGGATGTGAAAGGTGAACCCGAAGGCGCAATCGTGAGGATAGATGGGGAAGAATACGGAAGAGCCCCATTGAAGTTGAAACTGCTCGATGGGATACACACCGTGGAAGTGGAGAAGGATGGTTATGAAAAGATATCGAGAACTTTATACATCGGATCGAATTCGGAGTTTGAATACAGCTTGAAAAGGTTGGAGAATGCGAAGGTGAAGTTTTCCTTCAATCTCCCAGCCGACGTAGTCGTGGATGGAATTCGAGTGGTGGAGAAGGTGGAAAAAACGGAGCTGGAGTTGGAACCTGGAGAACACAGAATAAAGATAGAAGCACCAAGGAGAAGAAAAGAGGAGTTCACGCTGAATCTCAGGGAGGGAGAAAAGCGGGAGATCAACATCGTGCTTAAAGGAATTCCGGGAAAAATCGATTGGATCTTCGACCTTCCCGAGGAGGGAATGAATTATCTTCCGATATCTCCGGATGTTCTCGCACTTTACGATTCGAAGAAACTCGTGGTGATGAACATTCGAAAGAAGGAGCTGATTGGGAAGGTTGATTTGCCGAGTGGTGCGTTAAGGATTTCTTCCGATTCGAAACATCTGATCGTCATGCTGAAAAACCGCTTGATCCTTCTGAACATGAAGGATCCGAATGAGAAAGCGCATGTGGATTTCAACGGTATTCCCGTTTCCTATCATGATGGTATCTTAACTGTTTCGGATGGAAGATTGTTCAGATTGAATCAAAGACTTGGGAAAATACTGTGGACGAAGAAGATGAACCCGATCCTTCAAATGAGGAAGCTCGATGGGATGATTTTCACCCTCGATGTGTTCGGTGGATTGTGCAGACTCGACCTCAGGACAATGAGTTTAAAATGTGAAAGATTCCCTGGCTTTTTCAAATTCTCGATCTTCGATGGATTTCTCTATATAATATCTTCTCACGAGATTTTGAAGATGGACATCGGTTCTTTTGATATTCTTGAAAGATGGAGATCGAGATACAGGATAGAGGAAGTTTATCCATGTGGTGATTCCATCTTCATTTCAACACCGGGAAGACTCGTAGAAATATCGGAAGATGGTGTCGTGGGGCACGGGAACCGTAGGATTTCCCGAGGTGAAGATGATATCTTTCTCATAGGTGATGGGAGGATAACGTTGAGATCGTGTCAAGATGGTGAAACGATGGATTTTGAAAGTGAATATGATCCAGTGGATGTGAAGGAGGCTTTCGATTCTTTCTACGTTCGAACCAAGGACGGAAGGATAATCAAGTTCTTCGGAATGAACGGTCTGTGAAACGAGGAGGGATGCGGATGAAGGCAACATCCGGATGCTTGAAGTGTGGAGTAGAGCAAGCTTTTAATCTTTTGAAGAGGGTGTCCAAAGATGAGGAATTCTTGTGGAATGGATTGAAAAAGGTCATGGAAAGCCTCGCTCGCGCTCCGTATGGTCTGACCCCAGCACAACTTGCGGAATATTTCTACCCGGAATTGTCCCGTTTCATAGGGGTGAAGGATCCATTTGAAATGGAGAAAAAGCTATACAACGACAGGGCACTGGCTATTTACGACGATTTGAGGAGAAAGGTTGAAAGCATGGAAGATCCACTGAAGATGGCGGGAAAACTCGCCATAGTTGGTAATTCTATAGATTTTGGTGTCCCAAGTTTCGAGGGAATGGATCTGGAGAACGAAATCCTCAAAGAAGCCATGAAAGAATTGATGATAGATGATTTCGACGATTTCATGGATGAACTCAAAAGAGCGAGAAGGTTAATATATGTTTTGGACAACTGTGGGGAGGTTGTCTTCGACAAACTTTTCATGGAATTAATCAAGAAAAAATTCCCAAATTTGGAGATGATAAGTGCGGTCAGATCCGCACCGATTATAAATGACGTCACCATGAAGGAAGCCTTGGAAATCGGGCTCGATGAGGTTTCAAAGGTTGTGAACAGCGGTGTGGAACTACCTGGTCTCGTTCTGAAGAGGGTGAACGAAGATTTCAGAAGGATATGGAGATCATCCGACTTGATAATATCGAAGGGACAGGGAAATTTCGAGGGATTGGAAGGTTTGGATGATCGCAGGATATTCTTCTTCCTGAAGGCGAAATGCGACGTGGTTGCGAATTATCTCGGTGTTCCAAAGGGTTCACTCGTGTTGATGAGAAATGTCGGACACGCGAAAGGGGATGAACGATGAAAAGAGCAATTGTGATACTCGCAGGTGGTAGAGGAAGCAGATTTGGATACGATAAGCCAAAACAGTTCGCGAGAATGAACGGAAAACCCATGTTCATCTGGTCTCTCATGGTTCCAATGAGTTTGAATTTCGATCATATCGTCTTGGTTTTCAACGAGGATTGGATGGATGAGGCCATATCCGAATTGGAAATGGAGGACATACACGGTGTGGAACTGATCGGTGGTGGAAGAACGAGACAACTGTCCGTCTGGAATGCTTTGAAATATCTTGAAAGATGCGATGTGGATGTTGTTTTGATTCATGATGCGAACAGGCCATTTGCAACGTGTGACCTTTACAGAAGGGTCGTTTCAGATCTTTCGAAGTATGATTCATGTGTTCCGATAGTGAAACCACGTGATTCCGTCTACGAGATGGAAGATAGTGTGGTTCTGGGTCTTATGAAGCGCGAATCTCTGGGATTGATTCAAACCCCCCAGGGGTTCAGATACGATCTCATAATGAAGTGCCATAAGATGGCGATAGAGGAAGGGAAGGAGGATTTTCCCGATGATTCCTCGATACTCCTTCACTTTGGATATCCCATCCACACAACGCGTGGAGAATTGACCAACCTGAAGATAACCTTTGAGGAGGATATGTCGTTGGCGAAGTATATTCTTCAATTCTTAGAGTCAAAATCGATCAAGTTTTGACGATTTCACAACATCATGATTTTCGATCGTTGATCTTCCTTCTTCTTTGTGTTATACTTTCTTTCAGAAAGAAAAAATATATCAGGGTGAAAGGATGAACCCATTCGAAAGATTCTCAAAGATTACAAAGGATGTATTTCTGTTCATAAAGGAGAATCCGGGAACATCGAGGGTCGAAATAGCGAAAAGATTGAATTTGAGTGAAGCCACCATCAGCAGACATGTGAAGACTCTCATAGATGCGAACTTGATACTCGAAAGTGGAACGGGTGATTCCAGAATTGGAAGGAAACCCGTGAATCTTGTGGTAAACCCATCCGCGTTTCAAATACTCGGAATCCACGTTGCCTATGAAAAGATCAAATTCGATGCATTCAACCTGTCCGGGGAAAGGACTTTCACATGTAGGATCCAGATATCCCAGAATATAGCCTTCGATGAGATGTTCGAACTGATTTTAAAGACGATAAAACGCAAGAAACTGAGGAGAATTCTCGGGATAGGTTTCGCGATACCAGCCCCTCTCGACTATTCCGAGAAAAGGCTTATATACAGTCGATTCTACGGCTGGAGGAATATACTTCTTCCATCCTTCGTGATGATCGATTCGGAGAAGGTCCCAATCTTCTGGGAAAACGATGCCAACCTATCGGCGATCGGGTTTCACAGAAAGACGAACTGCAACAACATAGTTTCAGTTTATCTGGACAAGGGGGTCGGTGTTGGAATACTGAAAGATGGGAAGATACACAGAGGTTCCAACGGTCAGGCGGGTGAAATTGGACAGGTTCTGGTGAGAAAGAAACCGAAGGATAATTTCGAGGAACTCGAAAAATTGATCATAGAAGAAAGTCATCGTGATTTCCTCTCCAAGCACACGAGAGAAACTCTCGGGTTCACCCTCGCCATAGTTTTGAGGATAATCGATCCGGACATACTTGCCTTCAACGGTGAGATACCGAGGGTGAACAAGAAAATGATGAGATTGATACTGAAGGAAATAAAAATGAGATTGAAGGACAAGGAGTATCCGGTCGTTATATACAACGGCAAGGGTATAGATCCGATATTTCTCGGAATCCAGCAGATGGTCTTCATGAACATGCTCGAAGCGTGTTAAAGGGGGGAGAACATGCTGAAAGTCGGGTTGGTTGGAGTTGGATTCGTTGGCACCATTCATGCCTGCTCGTTGAAGCAGCTTCAATCGGAAGGACTGATAGATTTTGTCGGTATCTACGATGCGAACGAATCGAGATCGAAAGACAAGGCGAGAAAGTGGAAGGTAAGGAGTTTCGAAAGCTATGAGGAATTGCTGAAAAATGTTGATGCAGTCATATTAGCTATACCGAGCCACGTTAGAAAAGAGATGATTCTCAGAGCTTTCGACGAGGGAAAACATGTCTTTTCGGAGAAACCATTGGCGAGATGTTTAGAGGATGGAGAGGAGATAATCGATAGGTTGAAGGAAGAGAGATCCTTGAAATTCATGGTTGGTCATGTTCTCAGGTATTTTCCGGAGTACGAGATGATCCGCGATAGGATTCTCTCGGGGGATCTTGGGAAGATAGCGAGCATCAGAAGTTTCAGGGGTTCGGCGATCCCTTCCTGGGGGAAATGGTTCAGGGATTTCAAAAAGAGTGGAGGGGTGATACTGGATCTGGCAATACATGAGATAGATTTCTGGATATGGGTTCTCGGGGATGTGGAGAACATTCTCGCGCGCTCGCTATCCTTTGGCGAAAAGATGGAATACGATTATGCACAGATACTGTTGAAATTCAAAAGTGGTGCGATAGCACACATAGAAGGAGCGTGGGTGAAGGCTTCATCCTATCCATTCAGGTTCATGGAAGAAGTCGTTGGAACAAAAGCGTGTATTCACTTTGATAGCCTTTCGTCCACACCCATATGGATATACACCGAAGATTTTTCCTCCGACTATCCGTACGATCCCGTGCCATACGCAAAGATGATGAGGGATTTCATCCTGTGGATAGAGGAGGGAAAGGAACCGAGGATAGATCCAGAATCCGCGTTGAAATCCTTGGACATAACCTTGAGGATCATACGATCCGCCGTGGAAGTCAAGGAGATGAAGGTCGGTGATGGGAATGGCTGAAAAGTTGAGAATCGGTATGATCTCTTCCGCACATGTTCATGCACACAGTTATGTCGTCGTGTTGAGGGACAACCCAATTTTCGAATTCATCGGTGTCTGGGATGATGACGTGGAAAGGGGTTTGGAATTTTCGAAAAATTACGGGGTCAGATTTTTCAAGGATTTGAACGAATTACTCGAAGAGGTGGAAGCGGTTGTGATAGTTTCGGAGAATGTTAAACATCTCGAACATGTGGAAATGACGGCGGGAAAGGTGAAAGCAATACTTTGTGAAAAACCGATAGCCGTGAACGTTGAAACTGCCGAAAAGATGTTGAAAATCTGCGCTGAAAGAAAGACGAAGATCGGGACTGCGTTTCCTGTGAGATATTCACCTGTAGTTCAATCGATGAGGCAAGTTTTGGAATCAGGAAGGATAGGGAACGTGCTGATGATAATTTCCACCAACAGAGGGAAGGTTCCACCTGGATGGTTCACCGATCCCGAATTAGCCGGCGGTGGTGCCATGATGGATCACATTGTCCACGTGGTTGATCTGCTCAGATGGATCTTCAAAAGAGAATTCGAAAGGGTCAGGGCATTCGTTGGAGACAACATAAATGAAGAGCTTGAAGTTGAGGATAACGCAATGCTGTATCTCGAACTTGGGGACATCCCAGTCACCTTAGACTGCAGTTGGTCGAAGCCGAAATCTTACCCTTACTGGGGAGATGTCACATTCAGATTCATCGGAAGTGAGGGGGTAATGGAAGTGGACGTTTTCAGGCAAACCATGACGAGATACGACAACATGGAAAGGAAAATTGAATGGCTGTATTACGGCTCGAACATCGATGAAGCTCTGCTCGTTGACTTTGCGAAGAGAGTTTTGAGAGATGAAGAACTCTTCATAACTGGGGAGGATGGTTTGGAAGCGACACGGGTGGTTGAGAAGGCTTACGAATCAGCGAGGTTGGGAAAGGTAGTGAATCTGAGGTGAGAAATGACAGGGGTTGGAGATTTGTCATCCCCTCCGTGATACTCTTAGGTTTCGTCGCACTGTTCCCGTTCATATTCAGTCTCTACATAAGTTTCACCGAATCAACCGCCTACAACATATACCACGGGAAATTCGTTGGGCTGGGAAACTACATATCACTGTTTAAAGACATCAAATTCTGGGATTCACTCAGGGTGACACTGCTCTACGTTGCCCTTTCGGTGTCCATAGAAATGATACTTGGCTTCTTCTTAGCACTGCTCGTGGATTCGCTCGATAGATACCAGAGATTATTCATGATCCTTCTCATCATACCCATGATGATAGCACCTTTGGTTTATGGAATAATATTCAAACTACTCTACAACAGCATATACGGTCCTATACCTCTGTTCTTCAGAAGTGCGTTCAACATAGAACTTCAAATCTTGAACAAACCATTCAGAGCTTTACTCGCGATGGTCATAGTGGATGTGTTCCAATGGACATCTTTCGTGTTCCTGATAACTTACTCCGCTCTTCAAGCTCTTCCAAAGGAACCTTTTGAAGCTGCGATGATAGACGGTGCAACGTATTGGAAGAGGGTTAGATACGTACTTCTTCCACTCATCCGTCCCGCATTCGTCGTGATAATGATCTTCAGATTGATGGATTCTTTCAAAACCTTCGACCAGATATTCGTCATAACCGGAGGGGGTCCGGGAACGGCGACGACGACTCTATCGCTCTACACTTACTTTCTCATGTTCACAAGATACAATTTCGGTAAGGCGGCTGCACTCACCGTAATAATACTCATGGTTGTCATAGTGATCACCAACTTGGTTTTCAAGCGATTTTTCAGAGAGGTGAGTGCAGTTGAATAGGAAATCCAAGATATGGCTCTACATCTTAGCTGTCGTGGTCGTGTTGATCTTCAACTTTCCGTTGATGTTCGTTATCGTAACATCATTCAAACCTCTTGGTGAGATAATGCTACCGAATCTGAAATTCACCTTCAGTCCAACCCTCGAGAATTACAAGATGCTTTTCTCCGAAACTTTCCCTTTCGGGAAATACATACTGAACAGCATCACGATATCTTTGATCTCAACCATCGGTGCTTTGGCGGTTGCGGTGCCCGGAAGCTATGGAATATCCAGATTCGGAAAGGTGAAGAAAAATGTGGCTTTTTGGATACTTTCCATAAGGATGGCACCACCGGTGGTCTTCGCTTTGCCACTCTTTCTGATACTGAAATGGATCAAATTGATAGACACAATCCCGGGCTTGGTCATGGTCTATTTCACCTTCACCGTTCCGCTCTCGATCTGGATACTCAACACCTTCCTCATGGAGATTCCAAAATCGGTGGAGGAATCCGCGATGATAGATGGAGCAACGAGAGGACAGATACTTTACAGGATCATCTTTCCCTTACTCATGCCCGGAATAGTTGCGGTTTTCATAATGAACTTCATATTCTCATGGAACGAGTTCTTTTTCGCACTCCTCATGACGATGGATAGAGCTGTGACCATAACGGTTGGAACTGCAAGATTCGTGACAGGTTATAGCATATACTGGGGTGCAATATGTGCCGCATCGACCATCTCGGTGATTCCAATGATAATCATGACCTTCTTGGTTCAGAAATATCTCGTCAGAGGTTTGACGATGGGAGCCATAAAATGACCCGTGGGAGGTGAGTTTAGTGAGAAAGCTTGTTTTGATCCTTCTGAGTCTCTTTCTGGTTGTGATCATATGTGCGGGCAATCTTCCGGAGGTAACACTTTTCTGCAGAGCTGGACCAGAAGCCTACGGTCACAGATTGCAGGTCGAATACTGGAATAAGCATCTCGCACAGAAATACGGTTTTAAAGTTAGAATAATCGAAGCGACCAGGGCGGATTACTACACCTATGTGAACAACACACTCATGGCGGGAGCGAAGACTCCGGATATACTCGAATCCTTCAGTGGATTCACCGCACTTTATGGGAAGAGCGGACTCGCTCTGGACATAACGGATTGGTATTACGATGATTCACTCTTCCCGTATGACAGAAATGACTGGCTACCGATAGCCATGAAGCTCGTGACCTATAAGGGAAGGATATACGCCCTTCCAACCGATACGAACACGTATCTGCTGTTCTACAGGAAAGATCTGATTCCAGAACCTCCAAAAACGTGGGAAGAATTGTACGAAGTTGCCAAGAAATTCACGAAAAAATACAATCCGAATTCCCCAACAATGTATGGACTCGCGTTCTATGGCAGAAAGAGTGAATCACTGCCGATGTTCTGGTATCAGATATTCAGATCCTATGGAGGAACATGGTGGTACGACAGACCTGCGTTCGATAGTGAACCAGCCATGAAGGCGTTGAAATGGGTTGTGAAGGTTATAAGGGAAGGGCTCGTTCCACCGGATATATCCACCTATGAATATATGGAAATACTCGGTGCTCTTCAAACTGGACAGGTCGCCATGGCTGTTCAATGGGACGCTGCATATCCAACGTTGAGAGATAAGAAAGCTTCACCACTCGTTTGGGATAAGATGGGAGTAGCCATGGTTCCTGGAGTGTGGACACCGGAGGGTATAAGAAGGGCACATTCAGCACACGATCAGATGCTCGTGATAAATCCGAATTCAAAGTACAAGAAGGAGGCTTTCATCTTCATAGCCTGGGCAACTGCATCACCTGAAGGAGCGAAAATATACGCTATGGCAGGGTGTTCACCACCGAGAAAGTCGATACTGAGTGATCCGGAAGTCTTGAAGAAATTCCCGAGGTTCAGTGTGAAACTGCCCGGTCTCGACAAATGGGGATACGCCGAACCCGCGCTTCCAGATTATCCAGAGATGAAGGACATACTGAACACATATTTGGCAAAAGCCTGGGCACTCGAGATAGATCCGGAAACCGCGCTGAAGAAGGCAAATCAGGAGATATACGAATTTCTGAGATCCAAGGGATATTACAAATGATGGGAACCCCCGGGTCTTCCCGGGGGTCTATGTGCTGAAGAACCATGAGATTCATGGTGAAGTTGTTCATATCGTCCGCTTTGATAGCTCTGGCATCGGAAGTCGCCAAGAGGTATCCAAAACTTGGTGGACTGATCGTTTCACTCCCTCTGACTTCCATCCTGTCGATCCTGTGGCTTTACGTGGATACTAAGGATGATTCAAAAATACTGAAATTCTCATGGAGCATCATGCTTTTCCTTTTACCATCCATCGTCTTCTTTCTGAGTCTTCTTCTATTTTTGAAGATGAAGTTCAACTTCTATCTATCGTTCGTGCTGTCCATAGTTCTAACCATGCTGGCTTACCATCTTTATTACAAAATCGTAACTTTGTGAATACATGGAAAATAAAGGCTTCTGGTGTGGAGGGTTACCATGAATGGAAAATTCTCTGGGATCAAATTTTGCGTGCTGGTTTTCATCATGATCGCCATCACACTCGCGTATGCACATGCTCAAAGGATCACGGTTGAAAATGATCCTCCCCATCTCGTTTCAATCGATGCGAGTACTATTCTTGGAAAGATGCCTTATATATTCAGGTGCGGTGTTTTCATCATGAGATCCCTGTGGGATGAGTATCAAGAAGTATCCTCCCAGAGATTATGAAACATGGGAAGAGCCCGTAAGATATATATCGAGATATTTCTACAACCAGGGATTGAGAGGAATTGGTTATAGAATATGGGAAGAAGCTGATCTTTCCCATTTCTGGAAAGGTAGTCTCTCGGATTTTCAGAGACTCCACATGCATTCTGCTGTTGCCATTTGCAGTGTGGATCCGGATGCTAAAATAACCTACGGCAACGTTTCTGTCTTGGGTGATTTCCAGAGGGAGATGATCGAATACATAAGGAGAAAACGATCTTCCAGTTGAACGATCGGAAACTTAGAAAAGATTTGAAGCTCTGCGTTAGAAAAGTTACGGATAAATTGAAGAAGATGGAATACTATGCGTCCCATCCGAGGAAAATCCTGTTGGATGTTGAAAATATTCCTTTCGATGATATCACCATAACTATACACGGATGAAGACGTGAACTTACTCTGGGGAATGGTGGAAACTTGTAAAAATAAGGGAGCTTCGAGAAAGGAATGTATAGATTACGTTAGAAAACTTTGCATAGATACCACAACAAGCTGGACAGGTGTAAAAGCCCATCCAGATGTGATTCAAACGTGATTTCGAAGGAGATAAAGAAGGCGTATCGCATATACACTGAGACATACAATTCGACATTCTATTACACCGGTTCAAATGCTGTGGAGAAGTTGAATAACTTGGATGAAGTTTCGCTGGAAGGTTCCAGAAGAGTTGAAATGCTGAGAATAAAAAATGGCAGGTACGTGGATGAGATACTCATGCCCTCTCAATCTGTTGTGCTGATGATAATTTCCAAATGAGATGGTGAAGTGCGGAAGCAAAAGCTCATCATTTTCAATTGATCACGCTCGGCTTGGTTCTTTTC
>Ga0209410_1000134_pt1 | contig 30628 bp, 30 predicted proteins | sample Mar14436cmmetaG_FD_184135 | JGI IMG/M metagenome (GOLD analysis project Ga0209410, IMG submission 184135) | Marine hydrothermal vent microbial communities from Guaymas Basin, Gulf of California to study Microbial Dark Matter (Phase II) - Marker... ... | reverse complement strand
TAAGAAATCCTTCTCAACTACTTTTTAGCAATCATAATAAAGGGCTTTCCTCTTTATAAAAAACATTTTATTAATGCTTATACAGTTTTTATTCCTTCTGTCAATCTTTAAAAACATTCCTGCCTGACGGCAGGCAGGCCTGCCCGACGGCAGGCGGGTGGGTTTTCTTTTAAAGTTACTACAGTTTTTGGACAAATTTCTTGACTTTATTATTTTGATAATGTTATTTAGCATTTATGTCTCTACAGGATGCCTATAATAGAAAAATTACCTATCTTAGAATATCAGTGACTGACCGTTGCAACTTGCGATGTCGCTATTGTGTCCCTAGACAAGCTCTGAAAAGATTACCCCATAATGAGATATTGACTTATGAGGAAATTGTCCGCTTAGTAAAAATCGCAGCTCAAATAGGATTTAAAAAAATACGGTTAACAGGCGGTGAACCACTAGTTAGAAGAAATATTGTTTATTTAATAGAACAAATTAATAATATTTCAACTATCCAAAAACTCTGTCTTACCACTAATGGCACCCTTTTGAGAGAATTCGCTTCGGATTTATACAGAGCTGGTTTGAGACACATCAATATCAGTTTGGATACTCTAAGTCCCCAAAAATATGCCTATATTACGGGAGTGGATGCCTTTTCTCAAACTTGGGCTGGAATAAAAAAGGCTATTGAGGTGGGTTTTCATCCCATAAAGATTAATGTAGTATTAATAAAAGGGTTTAATGATAATGAAATAATAGATTTAGCCAATCTAAGCTTTGATTATCCTTTATATATTCGTTTTATTGAATATATGCCTTTGATGTTTACAGGTATCAATTTTGAACAATCGTTTATTTCTACTGATGAAGTAAAAGAAAGACTAAAAAAAATAGGCAAACTAGAAAAAGTCCCTTCTAGTGCGCTTGATGGGCCAGCCCAAAGGTATAAATTCAGGGGCAGTTTGGGTGAAGTTGGATTTATTAGTGCCTTGAGTCACCATTTTTGTCCTAATTGTAATCGTTTAAGACTTACCTCAGATGGACAATTACGTCCTTGTTTGTTCTCTGATCAAGAATGGGATTTAAAAACACCCTTACGGCAAGGGGCTTCTAATACTACCTTAAAAGCCATTATTGAAGATGCCATTACCCACAAGCCAAAAAGTCATGGGTATGTTAAGTTTGTAATCCATCGTCCTATGCTTAAAATCGGTGGGTAGGAAGAGACTGTTGTGGTTTTTATTTACTAAGACATGAAGGGTTTGATTGGATTTGATATAGGAGGAACAAACCTTAGATGTGGTTTAATAAGTGAAGAAGGAAAAATTATTGCCTTTTATACACAACCTACTGGGGCTCAAAAGGGAGTAGAGAAGCTTATCCAGGAGATTATTTCTCAAGTGAAACGAATAGAGAAAGAACATTCTGAGATCCCCATTGCTGGTATAGGCATTGGAATAGCAGGGATTTTAAAACCTATTCAGGGTATAGTATGTTTCTCCCCCAATCTTCCTGGTTGGCGGCAAATACCTTTGCTGAAGATGTTAAGACAATCTATTCCCTATCCTATATTTATAGAAAACGATGCCAACCTTATTGCCTTGGGTGAAGCTTGGCAAGGAGCAGGAAGAGGAGAAAAAAATTTTTTCCTCCTTACTTTGGGAACAGGTATAGGTGGAGGCATTATTTACCAAGGTCACTTATGGAGCGGAGAGACTAGTGCTGCTGAAATAGGACATATTAAAATAGATCCTTATGGAGAAAGATGCTTATGTGGACGTAGAGGTTGTCTTGAGACATTTGCTTCAGCCTCTTGGTTAGTAAGACGAGCTTATAAGCATATGCACTTAGGTATGCCTTCTATTTTAGCCAAGTATCCTAAGATTACCGCTAAGGATGTCTTTACAGCCGCCCAAAGAGGTGATATTTTAGCCTGTTATTTATTCCAGTTAGCCGGTTGGGCCCTGGGTATTGGGATTGCCACTTTGTGTAACACTTTAGGATTTAAGACGGTGATTATTGGTGGAGGAATGAGTAATGCTTGGGAAGAGTTTATTGGTTCTTTAAAAGGCACTTTAACAAAAGAATTATTGGCTATAGATTATAGTGAAGTAAAAATAATAAAGTCTTCCTTGGGGGATATGGCAGGTATTTATGGAGCGTGTTATTTAGTGAAACAAAATTTAGATTAAAATTTTTTAATCTTTGGTCGTATTTTCAAGATAAACACAAAGGAGCTTGTCTTGGATGAGATCGAGCGTAAGAAATCAAAACTGAGGGAATGGGCAGAATCTATTGTTATAGCCCTTATCCTGGCTCTAATAATAAGGTCTTTTATTATCCAGGCCTTTAAGATTCCTTCTGGTTCTATGGTTCCTACTTTACTAATTGGTGACCACCTCCTAGTTTGCAAGTTTAGTTACGGGATAAAAATACCAATAATTAATAAAACAGTGGTTAAATTCAGGGACCCCAAACGGGAGGATGTGATTGTTTTTATCTATCCTGTTGACCCCAAAAAAGATTTCATCAAGCGGGTAATCGGTTTACCAGGAGACAAAATAGAGATTAAAGATAAAAAAGTATATATAAATGGTGAGCTTTACCCTGACCCTCATGCTTATCATTCTGACTCTAGGATATTTCCAGCAGATGTTCTACCTAGAGACAACTTTGGGCCAGTAGTGGTGCCTAAAAATAAATACTTTGTGATGGGGGACAATAGAGACTCTAGCTATGATAGCCGTTTTTGGGGCTTTGTAGACAGAGAAGATATTTTGGGCAAGGCACTTATTATCTATTGGTCATGGGAAAGACCATTCTACCATATTAGATGGAACAGAATAGGAAAGATTATTCACTGAAAGGACATGGTGTTTTCTGTTTACAAAAACTGTATTTTGTAAGTTTGACCCCAATTCCCAATATTTCTCTTTGACACTAATTGATTTATGTTGTAAAAAGGCCAATGTCAATTATGATTGATGTTCAAAGTTTACCTGATTATCGTCAAATAGAAGTGGATAAGGTGGGAATAAAAGATATCCGTTATCCTATTACTGTTTTAGACCGGGAAAACGGAACTCAAAAAACAGTAGCTTATATCAATATGTATGTTGGTCTCCCCCACCGATTCAAAGGCACACACATGAGCCGATTTGTGGAAATTTTGAATGAATATCAAGGTGAGCTCATAAGTTTCAAAAGCATGAAAGAAATCTTACATAAGATGAAGGAACGATTAAATGCGGTTTCTGCCCATTTAGAAATAGAATTTCCTTATTTTATGGAAAAAAAGGCTCCTGTTTCTAAAACCAAGGGACTTATGGAATATCTCTGCACTTTTATAGGTAATTTGCGGGACAAAATTGAGCTGGAGTTAAAAGTTAGAGTGCCTATTTGCACATTATGTCCTTGCTCCAAAGAAATCAGTGAATTTGGAGCTCACAATCAAAGAGGCATTGTTAATTTAAGATTGCGATTTAGAAAATTCATCTGGTTAGAAGATATTATCAAATTAGTTGAACAAGCAGGTTCTTCTGAAGTTTACTCGCTTTTAAAGCGAGTGGATGAAAAATATGTTACTGAAAAGGCCTATCAAAATCCAAAGTTTGTAGAAGATGTGGTGCGGGAGATTGCTAAAAAACTTCTGTCAGATGATAATATTACTTGGTTTGCAGTAGAGGCAGAAAATTTTGAATCCATCCACAACCATAGCGCCTATGCTTATATTGAAAGAAAAAAATAGATGATGAAACCTTGTTTTGCTTCTATAGATGTAGGCACTCATACCACCCGACTATTAATTGCTGTTCCGCGGAATGATAGGCTTGAACCAGTTTTAAAAAAACGAGTAATTACTAAACTAGGGTTTTATTTTAATTCAGGCCCGCCTGGCGGCGAGGCAGGTCAGCTTTCTGATGAAGGTATAAATAGCTTAGTTGATACCTTAAGCCAGTATGCCCAAGATATGAAGACACATAAAGTAAAAAATTATCAGGCAGTAGCTACAGCGGTTTTACGTGAGGCCAAAAATCGTGAAGAAATCATAGAATTGATAAAAAAGAAAACAGGTATTCAAATAAAGGTAATAAGTGGAGAATTTGAGGCAGAACTTACTACCAAAGGGGTATTATCTACCTTAGAAATACCTCCAAAAGCTACCTTAATTGTTGATATTGGTGGAGGAAGCACTGAATTAATTTGGGAAAATAAAAAAAGGAAGGCAGTAAGTCTAGCCTTAGGTGCAACCCATTTAACTCAATCTTTTTTAAAACATGATCCACCTCTAAATCAGGAGATAAAAGAGGCGTTTTGTAAGGCCAAGGAGGTTATTCAGGCAAGCAATTTCCCCAGCCCCGTTTTTTTAGTTGGCACTGCGGGTAGTATTTCTACTTTGGCGGCTTTAGACTTAAAAATGACAGTTTATCAACCACATTTGATAAATGGCCATATTTTAACAAAAAACTCCATAGAGACCATTTTTTCAACTCTCTGTTCTATGAATGCTCAACAGCGTCTTACCCTTCCTGGTCTTGAACCAGGCCGAGAAGAAATTATCTTAGGTGGTAGTATTATTGCTCTTTGTCTTTTAGAGTTATTCCATCAAGATAGAATGATAGTAAGTGAAGGGGGATTGTTAGAAGGGGTATTAGTAGATTATCTTTTTAAAAACGAAGGGAAGAAATATAAATTTTTAATATAAGGAAGGGGGTTTTTATGGAAATACCAGAAGGTTTGACATTTGATGATGTTTTATTGGTTCCTAGTTATTCACAAGTTTTACCTAAAGATGTGGATGTCTCTGTTCAGCTCACTCCAAATATTCGTTTAAATATTCCTATTCTCAGCGCAGCTATGGATACAGTAACTGAGGCCCGCACTGCTATTAGCATGGCCAGGGAAGGAGGATTGGGTGTTATTCATCGGAATATGCCCATTGAAAGACAAGCATTAGAAGTAGAAAAGGTAAAGAAGTCAGAGAGTGGCATGATTATAGAACCTGTTACTGTAGAGCCAGAGCAAAAGATTGCTGATGTTTTACAGCTTATGCAAGAATATCGTATTTCAGGTGTGCCTGTAGTCAAAGGGAAAAAATTGGTAGGGATTGTGACCAATAGAGATTTGCGGTTTGAAACAAACTTAGAAAGGTCAGTAGCAGAAGTAATGACCCGAGAAAATTTAATTACTGTTTCTCCTGGTATTTCTTTGGAAAAGGCCAAGGAAATTTTACATGAACATAGAATTGAAAAGTTGCTAGTAGTAGATGAAAAAGGAAATCTTTGTGGTTTGATTACTATAAAAGATATTATGAAACTAAAAAAATATCCCAATGCTTGTAAGGATGAATTGGGGCGATTAAGGGTAGGAGCGGCTATTGGAGTTGGAGCAGATTGGGAAGCTCGCCTCCAAACCTTAATTAATGCTCATGTAGATGTTATTGTTATTGATGTAGCCCATGGTCATAGCAAACGGGTTTTAGATGTCTTACGAAGTATCAAAACTAATTTCCCTCAAGTAGAAGTAATTGCAGGTAATATTGCTACCGAGGAAGGAGCAGAGGCCTTAATTAAAGCAGGAGCTGATGCCATCAAAGTAGGAGTAGGGCCTGGTTCTATTTGCACCACCAGGGTTATAGCTGGAGTGGGAGTTCCTCAAATTACGGCCATAATGAAGGCCAGTAATGCAGGGAGGAGGCATAATGTCCCTATAGTTGCTGATGGAGGTGTTAAATTTTCTGGAGATATTACCAAGGCCATTGCCGCGGGAGCAAATGCGGTCATGATCGGGAGTTTGTTTGCTGGGACCGAAGAAAGTCCTGGTGAGACTATTCTTTATCAAGGCCGCACATACAAATTATATCGGGGCATGGGTTCTATTGGGGCATTGAAAGAAGGTTTAAGCGATAGATATATGCAAAATTTAGAAATCAAGGCCAAATATCCTTTTGAAGGAAGAGAAATTACTGAGAAATTTGTTCCAGAAGGCATTGAGGGCCGTGTGCCTTATCGGGGTCCGTTAGCCGGTATTGTTTATCAATTAATAGGAGGATTACGGGCAGGCATGGGTTATCTTGGTTGCCGAAATATTGAGGAACTTCAGACTAATGCTAGATTTATTAAAATTACTTTGGCAGGATTAAGAGAGAGTCATGTTCACGATGTAATCATTGTAAAAGAGGCGCCAAATTATCAATTGGAAAGGGAGAGATAATAGGCAGGGCAGAAAAAACTGTTATTTTGCTTCTCCTACCGTGATTAAATCTTTTATTTTTTCAAATTTCTTCTCCCCTATGCCCTTAACTTGCATAATATCCTCAACTTTTTGAAAAGGCCCATGCTCATGGCGATAGTTTATAATTTCTTGGGCAATGCTAGAACCAATGCCAGGTAGATTTTGGAATTGTTCCACTGTAGCCGTATTAATATTGATTTTTTGTTCAGCAATTACCTTGCTTGCTTTTTCCCCTACTTCTGCAGGGTTTATAGCGTGCTGTTGTGCCAGAGCTACTACAGGTATTAGGAAGAATCCTAAAGCAACCATCATAACAAAAATCCGCTTTGTTTCTCTCATAGTAACTTTCCTCCCTTTCTGCCCTGCCTGAATATTGTCTATAACATTTAAAAAATTTCTGGCAAGAAAAAATTTATTCCCTACACACCCCACACCAATTGCAGTTTCTCATAGGGCATGGAGGAGAAGGTTTGGCTTGTAATGCTTGTTTATATTCCATATAAAGGAACTCCTTATCCAGACCATGAGAAATGATTTCCCAAGGAAAAACCTCTTTTTTTTCTCGTTGTCTAAGAACAAAAAAATCAGGATTTATAGGACTTGTTTTAAAAGCCTGTTGCCAACCTTTGTCAAGAGCCAGGAAAAGGATTTTTCCTACTCGTCTGTCTCCGCGACTTAGCAAGGCTTGAGTATAAGCCCATTTAGGGAGGTCAAAGGCAATAGTCACCCCTCTTTCTCTTTTAAAGGCTGATTTGAGCCAGCGGATTTTTTTCTTCAAGTTTTCTATGGTTTCCATAGGATGCCATTGGAAAGGGGTAAATGGCTTAGGCACAAAACTGGCTACACTCAAATGAATATGAGGACAGAAACGCCCTTTTTGGACATTAAGCATGTTTTTTTTTATTTTTTTTATGAGAATAACTATCTCTTCTAAATCTTCTTGAGTCTCGGTAGGAAGACCAATAATGAAATAAAGTTTTAAAGTCCTGAATCCAAATTGAGCAATTAAACTAGCCGTTTGAAGGATTTGCTGTTCATTAAGATTTTTATTAATCACCGTTCTTAATCTTTGTGAACCTGTTTCAGGGGCAATAGTAATGGTCTTATGGTGACACTGTTTCATAGCTTCCAGTAAATCAGAAGAGATTTTATCTGCCCGTAAAGAAGAAAGGAAAAAGGACCCACTTTGATTTAAAATGAATTTTATTAAAGGAAACAACTGAGGATAATCATTGACCGCTGCCCCAACAAGTCCAATTTTAGAGGTGAATTCCAGTTTTTGTTGAATTATTTGGCAAATTTCTTTTAAAGGACGCATCCTGGGTGGGCGATAAACATAGCCAGCTCCGCAAAACCGACACCCATGGGGACAACCGCGTTCTATTTCTATTAAAAACATAGATGAAAATTCAGTATCAGGAGTGAAAACTTGGGTATGGGCAGAAGAAAGACTTAAGTCCTGAACCTGCCTTTTTTTAATAGGAAAGGGAAGGTTCTTTTTGGGGATAAAACTTTTTATAGTGCCATCTTCATTATAAATAACCTGATAACCAGAAGGGACATAAATGCCTGCCACTTTTTGAGATAAGTGTTCCAAAAAGAACTCTTTTTTTTCTTCCCATAAGTAAAGATAGGCTTGGATAAATTCTTCTATAAAGGATTCTCCTTCACCAATTAAGAAAAAATCTATATAATCTGCTAAAGGTTCAGGGTTAAGCCAGGTAGCTATTCCCCCGGCTGCCACTAAAGGATGATTTTCCGAACGTTCTCTCTTAAAAAGTGGTATGTGAGCCAAGGAAAGGATTTTTAATACATTTAGATAGTCATTTTCAAAAGAGATAGAAAAGGCTAATAAATCAAAATCCTTAAGTGGTCTTTGGGATTCATAGGAAACCAAAGGAGAGTTGTGTTTTTTAAGCAATGCTTGTTCTTCAAAGTCCGGTAAAAATGCCCGTTCACAAACCACTTCTGGAAAACGGTTTAAGATTCCATAAACCGATTGAAATCCCAGATTTGACATGCCGATAAAATAAGTATTAGGGTAAACTAGAGCAATTTTGAGTTTTCCGCCCCAGTCTTTATATGAAGTGCCTTTTTCCCTAGCTAATCGGTCTTGGTAAAACTTCTTTAATGCATAAGAAACTATAGAACCACCTCACAATATTTCTATTTTTGGGGAATTATAGCAGATTCCGTGGTTATTATCTAGGTAAGGGATTGTTCAGTAGCGTCAATTGTTTTTAAGTAGGGAATAATGAGCTAAAAAGACATTAAATAGATTCAGGCACACAAAGAACAGGGCAGGGAAGAAGCCTTATTACTTTTTCTGCTGTACTTCCAAAGAAAATACGTTCCAGGTCTTCCTGACCCATCCGACCGTAGCCACCCATAACGATTAAATCTACCGCTAGTTCTTTAGCTTTTTTTGCAATTTCCTGAAATGGAATTCCTTCACAGATAATGGATTTTATTTTCTTTCCTTTTGCATTTTGGGCTAAGAAGTGATTTAGCTCCTCCTTATGCTTTGTCCATATTTGTTTTTTTACCTCTTCATGAGAGGATGAAGAAATACGTAAAATACTGGCTATATGGCTTCTATTGATTACGTGAAGCACAATTACTTCTGCCTTAAATTTTTCAGTTAAAAATAAAGCAAATTTTAAAGCACTTCCTGAACAACCAGAAAAATCTGTGGGAACCAGTATACTTTTGATATTCATAAGTCTTCCTCTAAAATTTCATAATTTCCTGTTCTTTCTTTCTTAAAATTTCGTCCACTTTTTGGATAAATTGGTCTGTAATTTTTTGCACTTCTTCTTGCCCTCGGTGAAACTGGTCTTCACTAATCTCTTTATTTTTCTTCATTTTTTTCAATTTCTCATTAGCATCTCTGCGAATCTGTCTTATAGCCACCCTGGCCTCTTCTCCTATTTTATGGATCCTTTTCACCAGTTCCTTCCTTCGCTCTTCCGTTAAGGCAGGAATGGAAATACGAATTATTTTACCATCATTGGTAGGTGTTAATCCCAGGTCTGATTTGAGAATGGCCTTTTCTATATTCCCTAATACAGAAGGGTCCCAGGGTTGAATAGTAATAAGGCGGCTTTCTGGGATAGAAATGGAGGCCAACTGGTTAAGGGGTGTGGATGTTCCATAGTAATCTATCATAATCTCTTCTACTAAGGAAGGAGATGCCCGTCCTGTGCGAATTTTCCCCAAATCATGCTCTAGAACTTGAATAGTTTTTTTCATTTTTGTTTTGGTATCTTTATAGATTTCCTCTAACATGATTTTCTCCCTTAGGAAATCTTGGTCCCTACCGATTCTCCCCAAATTGCCTTTTTAATATTCCCAGGAGTTACCATATTAAACACTATAATGGGAATTTTATTATCCATACATAAAGAGACAGCAGCTGCATCCATTATTCTAAGCTGTTTTTGTAAAACTTCAATATAAGAAAGATGGTCATATTTTTTAGCGTCTTTATCTTGCAATGGGTCCTTTTCATATACCCCATCTACTTTAGTTGCTTTAAGGATTACCTCTGCTTCAATCTCTGCCGCCCTTAGGGCTGAAGCCATATCTGTAGTGAAGTAAGGATTCCCTGTGCCGGCTGCAAATATGACTATCCGCCCTTTTTCTAAGTGTCTTATTGCCCTTCTTCGGATATAGGGTTCAGCAATAGCTATCATATGAATAGCAGACATTACTCTAACTTCTAATCCTTGATTTTCAAGAGCTACCTGTAAGGCTAAGGCATTTATTAAAGTAGCTAACATTCCCATATAATCACCTGTTGCTTGGTCTATACCCAATTTCTTGGCTTCTCTTCCCCGAAAGATATTTCCACCACCAATTACGATAGCTATTTGAATTCCAGTCTTAGCCACCTTGGATATCTCTTGAGATACTCTTTTTAAAACCTCAGCACTAATTCCAAAATCTTGATAGCCTAAGAGGGCCTCACCACTTATTTTAAGCATCACTCTCTGATACTTGGGTTTCATCTGGTAATTTTTCTCCCAATTGAAAACGAACAAATCGTCTCACCACGATTTTTTCCCCGGTCTTAGCCACTAATTCATTGAGTAAATCCTTAATTTTTATGGATGGGTCACGTATATAGGGCTGCTCTATTAAACAAGCTTCTTCAAAAAACTTCTGCAATTTGCCTTCTACAATTCTATCTATTATCTTTTCTGGTTTACCAGAGGCAATGGCCTGTTGATGGTAAATTTCTTTCTCTCTTTCGATTATTTTTGGAGATAATTCTTCCTTGTTTACTACCAAAGGGTTAACAGCCGCAATTTGCATGGCAATTTCTTTCACAAAATTTTGAAATGCCTCTGTTCGGGCTACAAAATCAGTTTCACAATTTACTTCCACCAGCACCCCAATTTTGCCTCCAGCATGAATATAGGCATGCACCAGACCTTCTTTGGCTGTCCGTCCTGCCCTTTTTTTAGCCTTGGCTAAGCCCTTTTTCCGTAATTCATCAATGGCCTTTTCTAAGTTTCCTTGTGCCTTTTCCAGGGCCTTCTTACAATCCATTATGCCCGCCCCGGTCCTTTCTCTTAGTTCTTTAATTTGAGCAGTAGTAATTGTCATTATACTCTCCTATTCGATAGTAGGTTGTTCTTGAGAAGTTGAAATATCCCCAGATGCTGCGACTTCGGTTTCCATTTTTGTCTCTTCCATTTCTTGCATAGTGGCTATTTCCTTTTCATATTGGTCTTTGCCTTCAATACATGCATCGGCAATACGTTCTGTTAGCAAACGGATTGCCCGGATAGCATCGTCATTTCCAGGTATAACATAATCTATTTCATCGGGGTCACAATTGGTATCTACAATAGCTACAATAGGAATATTCAACTTTCTGGCTTCATGGGTAGCAATCCTCTCTTTATTAGGGTCAACAATATAAACCACCCCGGGCAATTCTTCCATATCTTTTATACCACCAAGGTTTTTATTCATTTTTTCAATCTTGCGCTGAATTTGTAAGGCTTCTTTTTTGGTCAAATTTTGAATGGTTTCATCTTGAACCATAGTTTCTAAACTTTTTAATTTATCAATACTTTTTTTGATAGTTTGAAAATTAGTAAGAGTCCCACCTAACCATCTGTTAGTTACATAAAACATCCCACATCTTTTAGCTTCTTCTTCCACTACCTCTTTAGCTTGGCGTTTAGTACCTACAAACAATACCTTTTTTCCCCGAGCTACCTGTTCTACCACAAAATCATAGGCAATTTTGAATAATTGGACCGTTTTTTGCAAATCAATTATATAGATTCCATTACGTGCCCCAAAAATATAAGGTTTCATTTTTGGATTCCAGCGTCTGGTTTGATGTCCAAAATGAACACCTGCTTCTAATAATTCCTTCATGGTCACATAAGCCATAAAATCCTCCTTTTTCAAAGTAAATTATGCACAGAGAGATATCACATTACATAGAGTTTGACAAGTGATTATGTCCTATATTGTGCATTAATTTTTATATATTCTGGGGTAAGGTCACAAGTGTACCACATAACACTCTTTCCCCCTGAATTCAAGTTTATGGTAAGAAGAATCTCTTTGTTCTTCAAATATTTTTTTACTTCTTCTTCAGCCATTTGGTTTTCTCCTAGTCCACTTTTTACCAAACAAATTTCACCGAAAAAAATATCTATTTTTTCAGGTTTAATGTTAACTCCACTCCGCCCAATAGCAGCCATAATCCTTCCCCAATTTGGGTCTCCACCATATAGAGCAGTTTTTACCAATAAAGAACCAGCAATAGTAGAGGCTACCTTTTCAGCATCTTTCACGGATTTTGCCCCTACTACTTTGATAGAAATAAATTTAGATGCGCCTTCACCATCTTTCACGATCAGTTTTGCCAATTCTGTTGCTGCCTCAAATAAACATTCCTTAAAAATAGGATGGACTGAGTGTAAAACCGAATTTTGAGCATACCCATTAGCCAAAATTAAGGCAGTGTCATTAGTACTGGTATCCCCATCTACTAAAATGCGATTGAAGGTTTGGGCAATAATTTTTTTGAATAAGGGTTGTAAAATAGCCGGAGAAATGGCCAAATCAGTAATAAAAAAAGCAAGCATGGTGGCCATGTTAGGCATGATCATGCCTGCTCCTTTAGCTATACCTAATAGAGAAAAAGGAACTCCATCTATTTCCCCTTTTTTATAAACCAATTTAGCAAAGGTATCTGTAGTCATAATGGCCTGGGCAGCTTCTTCCCAACCAGTAGTGTGCAAATCACTGATCAAGGTCTTAATTCCAGTCTTGATCTTTCCCATAGGTAATGGTTGACCGATGACACCTGTAGAACACACTAACACCAGTTGTTCAGGAATTTCCAGCCTTTTTGCTAATAAATAAGCCATCTCTTGAGCGTCTTTCTCTCCTTGTCTTCCAGTGCAAGCGTTAGCATTCCCACTATTAATTAAAATGGCCTGGGCTACGCCTGACTTAATTCGATGTTTAGTCAATTTTACTGGAGCTGCTTGAATTTGATTTTGGGTAAAAACACCTGCTACTACTGCTGGTTTCTCACTATAAATTACCGCCATATCCTTTCTATCAGGGACTTTGATACCTGCTGAAGTGGTATTTACCAAAAAACCAGGAACAGAAATATCAGGCATTTCTTCCACAACAATGTTTATATTTTTTCCCACTCCCACAAGGGCATGGTTCATTCCGCCCGATCTTTTTCTTCTTACGTCTGACAGGCTGTCTTTTTGTTTCTCCTTCCCCATGACTTAGATGCATAGCTTCTGGTTCTTCAGGTCTTAAAGCAGCCAATTCCTCCTCGGTCTTAATTTCCACCCTAAATAGATTGGTTACAGTTGCTTCTTTAATCCGTTCAATTAGCTCACTAAACATCATGAACCCTTCTTTTTTATATTCCTGTAATGGGTCTCTTTGTCCATAACCCCTCAGACCAATTCCTTCTCTTAAATGGTCCATTGCTACTAAGTGGTCTCGCCACAGGGAATCCACTACTTGTAATACAATATATCTTTCTAAAAAACGCATATTTTCTGGACCAAATGACTGTTCTTTTTGGGCATATACTTTTTGTAATGATTCTGTGATAAATTTAATCAGCTTTTCCAGTGTAAGGGCATCTAATTCTAACTCATTCCAGTCTAATTTAGTGCGAAATACCTGTTCAATTTGTTTTTTTAGTCCTTCCAAATCCCAATCTTCAGGGTGGGTATCTTTAGAACAAAAGTTTGATACAAGGTTATTTACTGTATCTTCAATCATTCCTAAAATAGTTTCTCTTAAATTTCCCTCTATGGCCTCACGTCGCTGTTTATAGATGATTTTTCTTTGTTCATTGAAGACATCATCATATTCCAGCAATTGTTTTCTAATTTCAAAGTTTTGGGCCTCCACCTTTTGTTGAGCATTCTCAATGGCCTTAGAAACCCATTTGTGTTCAATAGGTTCTCCCTCTTTCATACCCAGTTTATTCATAAGTCCAGAAAGACGCTCTCCTCCAAAAAGGCGTAATAAGTCATCTTCTAAAGAAAGATAAAACCGCGAAGAACCAGGGTCTCCCTGTCTTCCACTTCTACCTCTTAACTGGTTGTCTATACGCCTACTTTCATGCCTTTCGGTGCCAATAATATGTAAACCACCTAGTTCTGCTACCCCTTCACCTAAGACAATGTCAGTGCCTCGTCCCGCCATATTGGTAGCAATGGTAACCTTTTGCTTCTCTCCTGCATAAGCTACGATTTCAGCTTCCTTAGCGTGGTGTTTGGCGTTAAGGACTGCATGGGGAATTCCCTCTTTTTTAAGCATATGGCTTAAAAGCTCTGATTTTTCAATAGAAACCGTGCCTACCAGTACAGGTCTTCCTTGTTTATATAATTCCTTTATCTCTCTTACTACTGCTTTGAATTTTTCCCTCTCTGTGCGATAGATTACATCAGGATGGTCAACACGAATCATTTCTTTGTGAGTAGGAATTACTACTACATCCAGATTATAAATCTCCTTAAATTCTGTGGCTTCTGTTTCTGCTGTGCCGGTCATTCCTGCCAGCTTTTCATACATACGGAAATAATTCTGGAAGGTGATAGTTGCCAGGGTTTGGTATTCACTTTGAACTCTCACTCCTTCTTTAGCTTCTAGGGCTTGGTGTAATCCTTCACTATAACGACGTCCTGGCATCAGGCGACCGGTGAATTCATCTACAATAACCACCTTTCCATCTTTGACAATATAATCTCGGTCTTTTTTAAACAGGTAATGTGCCTTTAAACACTGATAAATTACATGCAAAACTTCAATATACCTGGGGTCATAAAGGTTGTCTATCCTTAATAGTTTTTCCATTTTGGCCACACCGGCTTCGGTTAGAGGCACTGCCCTTGATTTTTCGTCAATAGTAAAATCTATTTCCTTTTTTAAATGAGGAATAAGACGGTTAATTTGATAAAAAAGAGCAGTGCTTTGTTCAGCAGGACCAGAAATAATCAGTGGTGTTCGGGCCTCATCAATGAGAATGCTATCTACCTCATCTACAATGGCGTAATAATAATCTCGTTGAACAATATCCTCTAAGGAAAATTTCATATTATCTCGTAAATAATCAAACCCAAATTCATTGTTGGTGCCATAAGTAATATCGGCTGCATAGGCCTTTTTTCTGGCCGGGTCATCCATTTCATGTAAGATCACTCCTACTTCCAGACCTAAAAACCGATAAATTCCACCCATCCACTCACTATCACGCTTAGCTAAATAATCATTTACCGTAACTATATGCACCCCACGTCCTAATAAGGCATTTAAATAAGCAGGCATAGTGGCAGCCAGAGTTTTACCTTCACCAGTCTTCATTTCTGCAATCTTACCTTCATGTAAAACCAGCCCTCCAATTACCTGGACATCGAATGGACGTTGTCCTAATACCCGTATGGCAGCTTCTCTAGCCACCGCAAAGGCCTCAGGCAATAAATCATCCAACTTGGCGCCATTTGCAATCTGTTGCTTAAACTCGGCTGTTTTGGCACGCAGTTGGATATCACTTAACTTGGATACTCGGGGTTCTAGCTGGTTGATTCTATCTACGATTTCCCCCAGGTGATTTAGCTCTCGTTCATTTTTTGTGCCTACCAATTTTGTCAATATGCGAGCTAACATCTATAAACCTCCTGTTTTTAAGAATAACTTAAAAGACGCCTTCTGGCAAGGTGAGGTAGAACCCAAAATCCGCTTTTTGCTATCTTGACAAGTGGTGCAGTATGTAGAATTTTCAATAAAAAATTCTTGATAGGAATAAAAAGACTAAATGCTCAAAATTGGCTGTTGTGGTTTCCCGGTGGCCCAAGAAAGATATTTTAAACAATTCTCTACTATTGAAATTCAACAGAGTTTCTATCGCACCCTGGGGGTAAAACAGGTTGAAAATTGGCGTAAAAAGGCACCAATATATTTTGAGTTTGTGCTTAAGGCTCCTCAGTACATTACTCATTTTCCTAATAGTCCTACCTATCGGCGGGCAGACTTACCTCAAGAAAAGAGAAAATACTGTGGTGGTTTTAAATTAAATACTGTTATAGAACAGATAATGGAAACATTTTTTGATAGAGCTGCTATACTTAAGGCCAAAAAGTTTGTCTTTCAAACACCTGCTTCTTTTAAGCCTACTGCTGAAAACATAAATGCAATGAAGTGCTTTTTTAGCTACTATAAGGATAAAGGCATCTTTATCTGGGAACCACGAGGAAAAGAATGGAAACCAGAAATCATTAAATCTATTTGCCAAAAATTAAACCTTGTCCACGCTGTTGACCCATTTTTATATGGTCCACCGGTTTGGGGAGATTTTATCTATTTTAGAATGCATGGTAATTTAAAGAATTATAAATATTGTTATTCAGATGGAGAACTAAGGGAACTCTTAAACATAGCCGGCTCCTCTGGTTACATCATGTTCAACAATTCTGAGATGTATAAAAACGCTTTAAGACTTAAAGAAATGTTAAAAGAATTGGAATAACTCAGCCTTGAAAATCAATCCGGGATTTTGTGGTTAATCTCAGCAAGTTTCAGTAAACGGTAAAAATACTGCCTTTTTATGCCACACCTTTGGGCAGCTTGTGAAACGTTACCGCCGGATTGAGCTAGGATATGATTTAGATATCTATGATAAAAATCCAGCAAAACTTGTTTTTTGGCTTTTTTAAATGGGAGGGATAAGATTTCATTAAAAGAAGGCTGAGACTTCAATGTAGCTAAAGGCTCAATATCTGTTAACTCTATGTATTCACCTTGGCAAAGAATCACAGCGCGTTCAATTATATTTTCTAACTCCCGAATATTGCCAGGCCAGTCCCTGGCAACTAAATTTTTCATAGCAGCCTTTGAAAATCCTCGAATGTGTTTGTTATTAAGCGTAGCATACTTTTCCAGAAAATGATGAGATAGAATGGGAATTACTTCCCTTCTTTCTCGTAAAGGAGGAAGATGGATGCGAATAACATTAAGTCGATAAAAAAGGTCTTCCCTGAATTTGCCTTGTTTAACTAATTCTTCCAGGTCTTTGTTACTAGCGGCTATCACCCTGACATTTACCTTTTTTATCTTAGTGCTTCCTAATAGTCGAAACTCTCCTTCCTGTAAAAAACGGAGCAACTTTGTTTGGACAAGTTTACTTAAATCACCTATTTCGTCCAGGAAGAGTGTCCCCTCGTTAGCTTCTTCTACTAGGCCCTTTTTATCCTGGATTGCTCCAGAAAAAGACCCCTTAACATGGCCAAATAATTCACTTTCGATCAGTGTTTCAGGAACAGCACTACAGTTTACAGCCACAAAAAGACCTTTGCGTAGACTGTGTTTATGAATAGACCGCGCCACCAGCTCTTTACCTGTGCCTGTTTCTCCGGTAATAATCACAGGGGCCGTTGTTTTTGCTACTTGCAAAATATACCTATAAACAGATTGCATATAAGAACTTTTACCGATAATAAAGTCAGCGTCTTTTTCTCGGTTTAACTCTGCCTTTAATATCTTGTTTTCTCTTTTTAATTTTTGAACTTCCATGGCCCGGTGGATGGTAAGCAGGAGTTGTTCTTGGCGAAAGGGTTTGGTAACAAAATCATAGGCCCCTATCTTCATAGCCTCCACCGCTGATTCAATTGTGCCATAGGCGGTTATAATAATCACACCAATGTCAGGTTCAATAGCCTTGATTTGTTTTAAAAGTTCCATCCCATTTAAGCCAGGCATTCTCAGGTCAAGTAAGACTAAATCAAAATATTCCTTTTTAATGAGCTTGACTACCTCTTCAGGATGGGATGTAGTTACAACATTATATTCTGTTTTTGTTTTGATAATCCTTTCTAAAAGCCTTAACATATCTACTTCGTCATCTACAGCCAATATTTTACCTGGCATATTGTCCTCCTATGGGTGGCAAGTCAATGATGAAGGTAGCCCCCTTGTTTTCTTCGCTTTCACAGCGAATTCGCCCATTATGCTTACTGATAATACTATAGCTAATAGACAACCCTAAGCCAGTCCCTCTTCCTTCAGGTTTGGTGGTAAAAAAGGGGTCGAAAATCTTGCCTAAATCTTCTTCTTTAATGCCACAACCTGTATCCTGAAATAGAACTTCTATAGCTTGCTGTTCGTCCAATCGGGTGGTGATGGATAATTCCCCTCCATCTGGCATGGCATCCATAGCATTGATAATTAAGTTTAAAAATACCTGTTGGAGTTGTTTTTTATCTCCCTGGACTGGAGGTAGAGAAGAAGCAAATTCTATTTTCATTTGGATATTATTTATTTCTAGTGTATGTCTGACAACATTAATAACTTCTTTAATTGCTTCGTTAATGTCTATTGCCTTACTTAAATCTTCAGTGGGACGAGCGAAATTGAGCAAATTCTGCACTATTGACTTGCAGTGTAAGGCATGTTTGAGGATCAATTTTATATCCTGATATGCCTGAGTTTCTCTTGGGGTATTTTCTAAAAGCAACTCGCCAAATCCAATAATGATGCCCAAGGGATTATTAATCTCATGAGCAACACCTGCTGCCAGTGTACCTAAAGAAGCCATTTTTTCAGCATTACTTAGTTGTTCTTGGACAAGCTTTTCTTTAGTAATATCACGGGCAATACAAAGGATCTCCTTTATCTCCTCCCCCAAATATAGGGGCATTAACTTTGTATTTAACCAATGCGGTCTACCATTTATTTTTACAATATGTTCTTTCACAATACTCTGTTTAGTAGTATAAAGCTGGTTTAAACAATCTATTATTGTATTTGGAGGCCATTGCATAATTACATTAAAAGGTTGACCATGAAGCAAGGCGGGCTTCTTTTTGAAAAATGAGGCAGTGGCTTGATTAAAAGAGATGATATTGCCAAACATATCCAAAGTCAAAATCAAATCATCGGCACTTTCTATTAAAAGCCGATATTTTTCCTCAGATTTCTTTAAGACTTCGGTCTTCCTCTCCACCTCTTGCCTCAAAGTCTCTCTAAACCCTCTTTCCAAGGAAAGGGCAAATATACCCAATCCGATAAGGGCAAGGATTAGACTGCCCTGGATGAAAAATTGTTTTAAATAGAGATAATGAATAACTGCATTTACCTCTTTCTCTGGCACACATACTGCTACTGACCAGATGTGTGAGGTATAGGGAATGTGAATAGGTGTATAGGCTACAAATTTTTTGACATAACCTTTCACATCTCTGTGCCAGAGAGAAATATATTCTCCTATTCCCTCTTTGCCCTGTAACATTTCCTGGCGCTGGATTTTGTTTATCTTTTTAAAGTAAAAATCAGGGGCCTTTTCCTGCCTTACCTTAAAGGCATTTTGACCAATAAAGCTCTTGATAGGGTGATAAATAAAATAGCCATTTTCATCTATGACCCAGGCATAGCCTGTTTTCCCTGAGCGGATTCTAGCCACATGTCTTTGCACTAATAGGTAAGGGTCTATAAAAAGGACTATGATTTTTTTTCTCAATGGTTCAGAGATATAAACCCAAGACTTGGAGAGATGAACAGCAAGGTTGTTTGGGTCAAGGGGTGCTAATTTAGTAAGTGTGGGTTCACCTATTTTATAAATGACTTTTTTATCTTGATTTAAGACCAATAGACCCCTTGCACCAAGCCTGTGTGCTCGCTGGAAAATCATTTGCAATAAATCAGGAGAAGGTTCTCTTTGTGAATTTTTCAGGATAAGTAATTCTTCTATAAGGGCATCAAAACTACTTTCAATCTCTTGTGAAGCTTGGCGGGCAAGGATAAGCTGTTGATAGTTAAATTGTTGCGCTATAATTTCTTTCAAATCTTGGGCCGAATGGATGCCTAAATTAAGGGCACAAAGAAGTAAAATGATAACACCGCTTCCAACACCTAAAAGAAACTTGTGAGAAGAAATATCCCATTTGATATATTGTTTCATAAATTGATACTAGCTAATTGAAGGGTCTAATTTGTAGTATTTAGACCTCCATGTCAAATTTATGGTATGCCAATCAACTAATCCTGTCAACAGGATGAGGGCTATTTGGGATAGAAAGGTAATTATCTTCTTTCATTAAAAAAATTTTTTAATTTTCCTAGACTATAAAACCCCGCAACTTGCTGCAGGGTTTTATAGGAAAATATTTTAAATGCTGCCTAATGATGTAAGGAAATCACGCCTATTGCCGATAATGTTAATATTATTGCCATTATTAATATAAGAAATAAATAAAGGGTATACATCCTTCTTGCCTTTTCCTCAGCAGAAAAGAGCATACCTATAAATGCCCCCCACATTCCAACTACGGCTGCCAAGCAACATATTCCTACACCCAAAAGGGCAAACGCATCACTGAAAGATATCTTGTGGAGGTACCAGTGTCCATAAGTTATGGGGTGGCCTGTAGTAGCCTGCCAAATTTCCTCAGCAGTGTCTCCCTGCAAGAGGTGTGAAAGAAAGACTTGTGGGTCCATAACATGAGGACCTCCCATTAGGTACCATATTGCACCTATAGTCCCAATTACCATTCCTATAATGGCAAACCAAAATGCAAATTCCCCATAAATAACACCTGATATTGGTGGTTTTGGTCTTTGTTCCATTTTTATCCTCCTACATCCAATGTAACATTTTTGCTGCCTTCATTAACAATCTAATTCCTGCAAAAAACATAATTACTATAATGAGCCATCGGACAAATCCTGCCTTGATTTTGAGCATAATTCTAGCCCCAATAAGTGTTCCTCCAATTAGACCAATCATACAGGGGACGGCAAACAAGGCAAACATTCCCCCTCCAGCAATATATGGCCAAATAGCAGCGGTATCGCCTATACTAATTAATACCTTACTACATGTGGCGGCAACTTTTAATGGTGCAAGCATTACCAAATTAAACACAGGTACCATTGCCCAGCCTGCGCCTAGTCCAAACATCCCTGATATTAAACCTACACCACAGAAAAGAATAATTCCTAGCCACGCCCTTGTGACCTTATAGTCAACTACCTTATTTAGTGAATCTTCCCAATAGCCCATATCCAAGGCCATCTTTTCAGTAAATCCATCAACCTCCTTGACTTCTGGCCACTCTGCCCTTCCCCCGGCAAATACAAATAAGAGGCCGATGGCAATTACTATAATCCCCAGTGTGCCTCTAACTAGCGCCTCTCCAGTTACACCCATAGTTGCATGGATATAACCGGCTAGGAGTGCGCCAATAATGCAAAACACTCCATATGGCACTGCAGCCATAAATAGTATCCTGACATTGGTAATACCCCTTTTTAAAAATGGCCGGGCTGCAACTAGGGCACCAGACATGGCCACAAATAGCCCTGTAGTCCGGATGATATAGGAGTCTATAGGAGTAAATCCCATCATAATGGGCGTAAATATAACACCCCCACCTACACCTGCTAACACTGCAAAGATACCCATGAGGGTGGTGACAACAAGTAGGATAATAAAAAATGTTAGTGGACTCATTCCCACTGTTTGTTCTGTTACTTGCGTTACCTGAGGACTGGTTTCAGCGGCATATAGGGTGGCTATACTCACTAGAAGGGCAAGTATCAAAAAACCTAGTTTTAAAATTCTTCTCTTTTTATCCATTAAATTTCCTCCTTCTTTTTTATTTATCCCCTCCGGGGTACCAATGTTCCTGGGCAGGGAACACTTTGGGTAACCCGGTGGGAAATTACACATCGTGCACTTCACCATGGTTTTATCTTGGCAAAACTCATGCCAAATAAACAATCAAGCTAACTCTGTAAAAATTGGGTAAAGCACAGGGGAAGTGTCATTTTTTAGGATACAATTTGTAAACTTTTTGTTGACAGTTTTCTCATCAAGGGGAATCCTATTGACTAGTATTGATAAAAATTATAGGTTTTTGAACATGATAAAAAGAAACCTTTGGTGGGTTATATCTCTTTCAATATTATGGATATTTTCTTCAGGGATTGCCCTTTCTCAACCACCTGTGAAGTTGGCTATTTTGCCATTTAAAATCTATTCTTCTGAAGACCTTACCTATCTTCAGCAAGGGCTATGTGTAATGTTAAAAACTAGACTTTCTTGGGAGGGACATATTGAGATAGTGGATATAGATAAAAAGGCCTCAAAAGATATAAATAAACTAGCAAAGGAGTTCAATCTAGACTATGTTCTATCTGGCAGTCTAACCATGTTTGGGAACAGTGCCAGTATTGATCTCAAGCTTATTAATATAGAGCAAGAAAGGGTTACTCCCTTTTTTGCGGAATGTTCTAACCTAAATGAAGTAATCCCAAAAATAGGAAAACTGTCAACAGATATAATTGGGACTATAATCCCATCGCTAAAAAAGGAGGTAGCCAGGCCTTTACCAGTGGAAAGTCCTGAAAAAAGTGAAATAAGCCCACCTATTGTGCCAAAGATTGGAAAAACCCTATTTTATATAACTTTTATTACAAAACCAAATAGACCTCAAACATATCATCTATTTTTTTCTGATAAACCTCAAGTCAAGGGAGAGGACCCCATTGTTGATGAAGAAGATATAGAAGAGCCTAATTTTCCTGAATACAGACGGGTAGGAGAGATGGAAAGACAAGGCCTAGATTTAGGTAAGGTCAGTGTTAAAGAGAAGACGAATTTTGTCTTTGATGTTACTGGTTTTATCAATGACCATCCCTCAAAATGCTATTTTTTGGCAGTAAAAAGAGAGGGGGCTGATTATTTTGTGCCCATGGAGACTTGGTTTAACAGAGAGGGAAAGGCTTCAGGCAAGACTAAAATTACCTTTCAAACAGGTATTTTGGGTAGCTTCTTGGACCAAAAATTCCGTATTAAAGAAGATACCTTAGAATTTAGCGTTAAGAGTCCTGAATAGATAAAACTCCGCACCACTCAATGCAATTTGGCTCGTTGGCAGTGCCTTGTGTCTCACACCCCTAAGGGTTTTAATCCCATACTTTCCTTTATAAAGGCAGTTATGATGTCAAATAAGGCTACAATACCAATTATCTTTCCTCCTTCACTTACAAAGACCCTTGCAATATTAAATTTAGCCATCAATTTTACAATATGCTCTATGTCCATATCTTTGTCAATACAAACCACGGGCCTTGTTGTAATTTCTTCTACCTTTGTTTTACCCAAGTCTAGCCCTTTACCGATAGCCTTAAAGACTATATCCCTTACCGTAACTATTCCATAAACATTCTTTTCATCCTTAGGCCTTACCACCAAAGACCTAATTCTTTTGTCAATAAGCTTTTCTAAGGCCTCATAAACAAAGGCGTCAGGTTCTATGTATTCTATTTTCTTAGTCATTATTTCTTCTGCTTTCATATCCCCTCCTTAAGATTTTTAAAGATTTTTACAATTTTCTAAAATGCAATTATCATGCCTTAAATTGCCCTTGAATAAATTAGCCATTTTTAGATGAACCTTCCGAGCAGGCTTAAAACATTAATGTATGGCATGATTTTTGCCTAGGCTAAAGAAGTCTACTTAAAAATTTCAGGAGGGAAAAAATGAAGCGTTTTTTTAGTTTTTTGTTTATTATTACCTTTTTTGGGGTAAATTTGGCCTATGGGTATAGAATCCAAGTTTCTAAAGATACTTGGGCTGATTTTGTTATAAGGGGGCAGTTGTTTTATTTCAATATGGATAAAAGAGGTGATGAGATAGATTATCGTCAAAACTATTTTGAGATGACAGAGGCAGAGTTTTATGTTAAAGGTCAGATTAACAAATTAGTTCAATTCTTTACCCAATGGGAGAATTATTATAAACCACATAAACTAAGTGGGGAAAAAAGAGAGGATAGCACTAAAGCTTTTATGAAAGAGACGGGTGTAAATCTTGTATTTCGTCCTGAGTTTAGGATAAGGTTTGGCAGGCAGCGTATACCTGTTAGCAGATATCACCAAAGGTCTGATTACAAAAAACTCATTCCTACTGACTATTTTTATAGATATGATATCCATAGCGTATTTAAAGGTAATGTCAATAAATATCTTAACACAAAAGAAACCTGTCTTCAAATTAGACATCCAGGCATTACGGCCTTTGGATACTTCTTTAATGGGATGCTTGAATACCACCTAGGTTTATTTAATCAGCCCAATAACAAGCCTTTTGGCACAGATGAGGGTGGTTTTAAAGGTGTTAGACCCACAGTAAGGCTTGTCTTTACCCCTGTTTGGTTGGGATATAAACCCGAAAAGTCCATTAAAGGGACAAGGGGGGATTCTTACCTTGGGAAAAGAGATGTATTTAACATTGGTGTAGGATATTCTAGAGAAGAGATATGGGATGGTCTTGACAATGAGATGTTTGCTATTGATGGTTTTTGGGAAAAAAGATTTGGTAGGGAAAATAGATATGTCCCTATGTTACAATGTGGATACATTTACTCAAAAAATACTCATAAAGTTGATGGTAAGTCAGAAGATAGTCAATTCTGGTGGGTTGCAGGGCAATTCCTTTATAATAAGTTTATTGGTTATGGAAGGCCTGCTATTGCAGTGAGATTTGAGCAGATGAACGCAGATAATGCTTATAATAATAAAGATGTTACCTATAATCGTGCCTCAATTTTTCTTAATTACTTCATCAAAGGATACTCTGCCTGGTTAGCGGTTGGTGTTGATCAGGTATGGTACACTAATGGTGCAGAAGATTATCTTCTGACCAAGGGCAAACAACGCAATATGACTGACTTCAGCACTTACTTTCAATTTAGATTCTAAAGAATTTTTTGGTGGCATACAAAGGAGCGGAATGGATTTTCGTCTTTTTATATTACCCTTGATAGCCTTTATCATTGCTACTCTTACTTCACAGGCTGGAGTTTCAGGGGCATTTCTGCTTATGCCTGTTCAAATAAGCCTTTTGGGCATTACTTCTCCTATAGCAAGTGCTACCAATCTGGCTTATAATATAATCGCTATCCCCAGTGGCATTCAGAGATTTAGGAAAGAAAAGAGGTTTTTGTCTCCCTTGGCCCTTTCTATTATAGCAGGAAGTATTCCTGGAGCATTTATCGGGGCATTTATTAGAACCAATTTCCTGCTTAATCCCAAACCCTTTAAATTATTTGTTGGCCTTGTCTTAATGTGCCTTGGCTTGAGATTAATATTGATGAGAAAGAAGAAAATACAGGCGGTTACTGAAATTCAAATTAAACAGATATCCTTTAAAAAGGTCACATTTTCTTTTGCTCATGAAGATTTTTCTTTTTCACCTATTGTTATCTTTTTACTTGTTCTTTTCACTGGAACTATCTCTGGGGCTTATGGAATTGGGGGTGGGGCATTACTAGCCCCTATCTTGATTTCGGTATTTATGTTACCACCCCATGCTATCGCTAGTTCCACCCTTACAGGCACATTTACTACTTCTATAATGGGCGTATGTTTTTACTACTTGTTAGGTTATCCACCTGATTGGGAAATTGCTATTTTGTTTGGTATAGGGGGTATGCTAGGTATGTATACTGGGGCAAGGATACAAAAATATATTCCTGAAAGGGTAATAAAAACCATCCTTGCCTTTCTCATTTTTATCCCCGCAGCAAAGTATATTTTAGGTTATTTCAGGTAGAAAGCAACTTTAAGATAGTCAGTTATTAATTTCCTCCAGATTTCTTTTACCTGTTTTTCAGTAGTATTTAAATCACCATTATTATCTATGACAAAATGCGCCTTATTTATTTTCTTTTCTATAGGCCATTGTAGGGCAAGAATTTTTTCTGCCTCTTGTAGGGAAAGCCCCTTTTTTTGCAAACGGCTGAGACATCTTTCTTTACTTGCATAAACCACAATCACTTTGTCAAAATCGCTTTCCCAACCTACCTCAAATAAAAGGGGAATTTCAATTATAACCAATTTTTCTTTCAATTGATTCAGGATTTCCATAATTTTGGCATAAATCCTAGGGTGTAAAATGGTTTCTAAAATTTGTTTATCTTTTTTAGAAGAAATAAGTCTTTGGCGCAGGTAACTGGTGTTTAAAGTTTTATCCGGGTTGAGGCATTCTTTGCCAAAATAATTTACAATTTCATGATAACTTTTTTGGCAAGGGATAAAGAAGTTATGGCAGATTTTATCTGCATTTATAACCTCAGCTCCTAATGCTTTAAACATCTCTGATACAGTGGTCTTTCCACTACCTGGACTACCAGTAAGAGCAATCTTAAGCATCTGCCACTTGCTTTAAAGAGTTAATGACCTCTTTCATATCCGCTGGTAATGGTGCTTCAAATTTCATATCTTCTTTGGTAACAGGATGAATGAACTGTAACTGCCAAGAATGAAGCATAAGCCTGGGTATTTGTTGGAATATCTGTCTTACTTTCTTCAATGGAATCTGTTTGATTTTGCTTTTACGGAAATAAATAGGGTCACCTAAAATGGGATGGCCAATAGAGCTAAGGTGAACTCGAATCTGATGAGTGCGGCCGGTTTGGGGTTCACAGAGTAAAAGAGCTGAATGAGGAAAGGTTTCTTTTCTTTGCCATGAAGTTAAGGCTGAGCGCGGATTTTTGGTTTTAATAGAAATCTTTTTTCGTTCCTTAGGATGACGTCCTAGAGAAAAATCTATCACTCCCGTTTTTCCCTTTGGGATTTCAAATACCAAGGCCAAGTATTGTTTTTTGATTATTCTTTCTTTAAATTGTTGGCTCAATTCTTGATGGGCAACATCATTTTTAGCCACCAGCATAAGGCCTGAGGTATCTTTGTCTAATCTATGAACAATACCTGGTCTTTTCACACCGCCAATTCCAGAAAGATGGTTACAATGATAGAGAAGGGCATGCACCAATGTTCCCTTTAGATGACCTGGTGCAGGATGAACCACCAGACCAGGTGGCTTGTTAAGAACCACTAAATCTTCATCTTCATAAATAATATCTAAAGGAATAGGCTCAGGGGTAATATCTAATTCTACAGGAGGAAGAGGAGAAAAAACCACCCTTTCTTTTCCCTTTAATTTGTAGTTAGCTTTAGTAACAATTTTATCATTGACCTCTACTCGCCCTTGGTCAATAGCTTTTTTTATTTGAGAACGGGTAAGGCCGGTTAATTCTGTTAAAAAGATATCCAATCTTTTGCCCACATGGTTGGAGGAACAAAAGAAGCGCTTCACAGATTTAAAATTTCTCTAATTTGTGTGTCTACTACTTCTTCAGGAGATTGATGGACAATGGAAATTTCCTGAACTAACAATTTTCGGGCGGTATTTAACAATTTTTTTTCGCTAAAGGAAAGTGTTTTTTCTTCTCTTAATAAAGCCAAATCTCTCAATACTTCAGCAGTATCATAAATACAGCCGGTCTTTAATTTGTCCATAAGCTCTTTATGTCTTTTATTATAGCTTCCGCCATTGAGAGATAATCTTTTACCTTCCTTTAAAACACAAAAGACTTTAGGGATTTCCTCTTTAGAGATAAGTGGCCTTAGTCCAACTGATTGGACATTATCTGTAGGTATCATAATAACCATATTATTTTCTAAAAGTTGCACAATATAAAAACTTCTTTTCTCTCCTTCTAAAAGATTTTTTGATTCAATAGACTTTATAACTCCGATCCCATGAGTGGGATATACCACCAAATCACCTACTTTAAACATGGCGACCATTATACCACATTTTTACAAAAATGCAAAATTATTGCAGTCATGGTAAAATTTCATTATTATAACACTAAAGACCTGGAGATATTAAATGCACAACCAAGAAGTAGCCAGAGTTTTTTATGAAATTGCTAATTTATTAGAGATAAAAGGAGAAAATCCTTTCCGTATTAGAGCATATAGACGGGCAGCCCAAAATATAGAAAATCTAGCAGAAGATATAACTAAAGTAATCCAAACAAATAGGAAAATACCAGGAATTGGTCAAGATTTAATGCAAAAAATTAAGGAGATTATCCATACAGGCACTTTGCAAATGTATGAAGAATTAAAAAAAGAAATACCGCCAGGATTACTTGACTTAGTAGCTATTCCTGGTGTAGGTCCTCGGACTGCTAAAACAATTTATGAACATTATGGCATCACCAGTTTAGATGATTTAGAAAAATTGTGTTTAGAACACAAAATTCAAAAGTTACCTGGCTTTAAAGCCAAAACAGAAGAAAACATTTTAAAAGGCATCCAATTGGTAAAAAAGGGAAGAGAAAGAAGGCCATTGGGTCTTATCTTACCTGTGTCTGAAGAAATCATCAGAACTTTGAAGAAAAAATGCCATTTAGAAAGAATTGATATAGCAGGTAGTGTACGAAGAAGGCGGGAAACAGTAAAAGATATTGATATTTTAGTTTGCTCTTCTGCACCTCAAGAGGTAATGGAAGTATTTACCAAACTGCCTATAGTGAGCGATGTTATTGCCAAAGGCAAAACCAAATCCAGTATTCGGACCCAAGATGGCTTACAGGTTGATTTGCGGGTAGTGGAAAAGAACTGTTATGGGGCGGCTCTTTGTTACTTCACAGGGTCAAAGGCACATAATATTCGTATTCGGGAGTTGGCTATCAAAAAGGGGCTAAAAATTAACGAATATGGAATTTTTAAGGGAGACAATTATATTGGCGGTAAAGAGGAAGAAGAGGTTTTTAAAGCGGTGGATTTACCTTATATTCCACCTGAATTAAGGGAAGACAGAGGAGAGATTGAGGCGGGTTTACAAAATAAATTGCCAAAATTATTAGAATTAAGAGAAATTAAAGGAGATTTACATGTGCACTCAAAATATAGTGATGGGGCTGCCACTTTGTCAGAAATTGCTGAGAAGGCCAGAAAAATGGGACTACAATGGGTAGCGGTATGTGACCATTCCCAGAGTTTAAAAGTGGCAGGTGGTGTTTCTGTTGAAGATTTAAGAAGAAAAAGAAGAGAAATAGACATTTTTAACCAGTCTAGCTCTGATATAAAATTATTGTGTGGGACAGAAGTAGATATCCTAAACGATGGTTCATTAGATTACCCTGATGAAATATTGAAGGAATTGGATTTTGTAATAGCAGCAATTCATACTGGTTTCAAACAAGATGAGGCTACTTTAACTACAAGGATGGTAAGGGCTATGGAAAATCCTTATGTCCATAGTATTGCCCATCCCACTGGCCGTATTATTAATGAAAGAGAGGGATACTTACTCAACTTAGAACAGGTTTTTGCTAAGGCTGTCCAAACCAATACATGTTTGGAAATCAACGCCTATTTTAAAAGACTTGATTTAAATGATATTCTCTCAAAAACCGCCAGAGACAAAGGAATAAAATTGACCATAGGCACAGACGCCCACATCTTAGACCAAATGGAATACTTGCGCCTAGGTGTGTTTGTTGCCAGGAGGGGATGGTTAGAAAAAGGAGATGTTTTAAACACTATGAGCTATGACCAGCTTATACATTTTTTAAAAAGAAAAAAATGATTAAGAAACTGGCTAGTTCCCTTGCGCCTTTGTTTATAGATTTCTTGTATAAAACCTGCCGAATAAAGGAGAAATTTTTGTCTTCTTTGCCTTATTCTCCTGTTATTTATGCAGGTTGGCATGGAATTCTACCTGGTATTTTCTTTCTAGGCCGCAAGAGAAAAATTGCTACTATCGTGAGTAAAAGTGAAGATGGAGAATTGATAGTTCCAGCATTTAAAAAGTTTGGATTCACTGTATTTAGAGGTTCTAGTCATAGAGGAGGCATTGTAGCCTTAAAACAACTCGCAAATATTCTCAAACAAGGCTATGATGTAGGTTTAGCTGTAGATGGCTCTCAGGGACCATTACACAAGGTGCAAGGAGGGGTCTTATTTCTGGCCCGACATTCTGGATGCCCTATTGTTCCTTTAAATGTAGTTTATAAATATAGTATAACACTTCCCAGTTGGGATAAAATGGAGATACCCATTCCTTTTTCTTCTGGAGTAGTAGTTTATGGAAAACCACTTTATGTGTCTAAATCCGCTAATAAGGCTGAAATTAATAAATTGGCCTTAGAATTAGAAAAATATCTTTTTTATTTAGGAACTTTAGGAAAGGAATGGCTAAGGTAATAATTTAATACCCTATCAAATATCTCAGGTGTAGTTGAGATCCAAAATACTAACAAATTTTTTTGAAATACAGCATGTTTTTGCCCCATGCCTGAGAAGGTATATAATTCTGTTTCATTGGTATTTTTAATCTTAAAATGATGAAATGGGGATTTGGGGTTTTGCATAATTTTTTCCATCATATTTTTTGTTTGAGATTCCGCTTCCTTTTTGGTATAAGCCTCTGAGACCCATATAGTAGCATCATGCCAATTGCCTTGAGAAAAGCTGCCTCTATAATGTGCTATCCAGGCATTTTTGAGGTGGATTTCAGTTCCATGTAATTTATTTACCTCTCTTTTGGCCTTCTCACCCTTTATTATCTTCATCAAATGCAAATGAGGTAAAGTTTCTGGGAATAAAGAACCCATAGGTTTAGGCTTACGTCCACAGCTCATAGAAACAATCAGGAAGATGATTAAAAATTTCAAAAAAGGCTTTTTGTCCATATTTTGCATTATACTAAACAATATCTACATCTGCAAGGAAATAACACAGGGCCACGGCAAAGTCAGGCCATAAGTAATTTAATAAAATAAAAAATCCAAATTTCAAAATCCAAATGCCAAATGAAATCCAAATGTCTTAATGCCAAAACATTAAATCAGTGAGTAGTGAAATAGTGAGGGAACGAAATAGTCAAATGTAGTGGAATTGGGGTCTATAATTAAAAGTGAGAGTAAAAAATAGGGAATGAAATTAAGAAGCCTTCTTTATGTGATATAAATGATAAATGGCTAGGGGAACATTTGTGGCTAACGGGGTCAGTCAATAATGTTGAATTATT
>Ga0209410_1000132_pt1 | contig 30880 bp, 25 predicted proteins | sample Mar14436cmmetaG_FD_184135 | JGI IMG/M metagenome (GOLD analysis project Ga0209410, IMG submission 184135) | Marine hydrothermal vent microbial communities from Guaymas Basin, Gulf of California to study Microbial Dark Matter (Phase II) - Marker... ... | reverse complement strand
CGGTGCATGGCAGTGGTCACCCACTGACATGGGTATATATTTCAATGGCGAGATAGATGAATTAAGAATCCTGAACAGGGCACTGACAGGGGAAGAAATCCTGGAAGATTATGCCCTAAGGAATGGTAGTCATTCCGTTACCGTTTATGGGAATGATACTGCTGGGAACTGGAACTCCAGTACGGTCTATTTCGGTATTGGTGAGGGTACAACAACTACAACCTCTACCACTACATCTACGACAACCACAACAATACCGGGAACTACAACTACATTACCACTTACTACGACAACTACAACTATAAGCACAACCACAACGATAATCTGGCCGTGTGATCTCCCCGGGGATTATCCAACTTGCGGAGAGATAACCTTAGAAGAAGTTGTTGATTTCATAAACCTCTGGGCAGGGGGTCAGGCAGATTTAGAGGATGTTGTAAACCTGATAAATGCGTGGGCAGAGGGTCCAGTCTGTGAACTTCCAGGAGATTATCCCCCGTGCGGAGAGGTAACTCTTGAGGAAGTTGTTGATTTCATAAACCTCTGGGCACAGGGTCAGGCAGAATTGGGAGATGTTGTAAACCTGATAAATGCATGGGCCGGGAGTTGATATGGATGGAATTCAATAAGGGGTATTACGGAGTAATACCCCATACTGATGATCAACCTGTCTGCAGGTTGATATGGATGGAATTCAATAAGGGGTATTGAAAATACCCCATACTTTCGCCAGCCTTTCTTAAAGTTTGTGATCAACCTGTCTGCAGGTTGGGAAATTCTAATTTTTAAATATCAAATCTTAAGTTGTAATTTATTACTTTTTCTGAGGTCATGAATTTGGAGAACATACAAGTCCCAAAACATGAAATTCTGAAGGCAGAAGAAGCTGAGAAGGTGTTAGAATTTTATAAGGTAACTCCAGATGAGTTGCCAAAGATCAAAAGAAGTGATCCAGCCTTAAAGGGTATGAAGGCTGAGGTTGGGGATATCATAAAGATAACAAGAAAAAGCCCCACTGCTGGGGAATCATTCTATTATAGGGTAGTGATTGATGATTGATTGCCAATTGATTAATTGAGAATAATTGAAAAATTAAAAAGAGGATGTATGTGGAGGATTTCATAAATAATGAGGATTTGATCAAATTCCAAATAGATTCCTTCAATTGGTTAATTGAAAAAGGCCTCCAAGAGGTAATTGATGAAAGGGAACCAATGACTATAGATGTAGAGGGCTACGAACTGGAGTTAGGGAATATCAGGGTCGGAAAACCAGTAGTTAATGAATCTGGTCAGGGCCCCGAGAGTAGATTTCCATTTGAATGCAGGCTTAGAAATCTGACTTATTCTGCTCCAATACTCCTGGAATTTATTGAAAACGGCTCTCCGGTGGAGGTGGAGATAGGTCACCTTCCAGTTATGTTACGCTCAAATATCTGTCTTCTTAATGGGATGAGTGATGAAGAACTTATAGAACATGGTGAAGATCCTAATGATCCCGGTGGTTATTTTATAATAAATGGTACCGAAAGATCTCTAATTATTGTGGAGGATTTATCTCCGAATAGGATTATAACAAATTTTGAAAATGTTGCTGGAAAGGATGTCATCATTGCCAAGGTATTCTCTGTCAGACAGGGTTTTAGATCAAGGGTTACTGTAGAAAGAAGGGAGAGCGCTTCAGGTACATTGTTTGTTACATTTCCCGGAATTCCCAACAGGATTCCATTGACTATTCTAATGAAAGCTCTCGGCTTGAGTAATGAAGAAATTCTGGCCCTATTTGATGATAAGAATCTAAAATTAGAGGTCCTTTTAAATCTTGAACTAAAGAATTTATCACAAAAAGAAGCCTTTGAATATTTGGGGAAAAGGGCAGGTGCGGGCCATGCTAAACAATATCAAGCGACAAGAGCAAATCAGGTAATCGACAACTTTTTATTACCACATATTGGAAATACCGAAAAGGATAGAAAGAACAAGGGCATATACCTAGGGATTATGGCAAAAAAGGTTCTTGAGCTGGCTTCGGGAATGAGAGAGCCCGATGACAAAGATCATTATTCTAACAAAAGATTGAGGTTGGCCGGGGATTTAATGCAAGAACTATTCAGAGTAAGCTTTAATAAAATTGCTCGTGACATTAAGTATCAGCTTGAGAAACAAAATGCTCGTCATAGGCAGGTCAATATAAGAACTGCCGTTAGGAGTAATAATCTCACTGAGAGTATATGCTATGCTTTAGCTACTGGAAACTGGACTGGAGGCAGGTCTGGAGTAAGCCAGGTTCTTGACAGAACTAACTATCTCAGCTCCATAGCACATAGGAGGAGGATCTCCTCTCTCTTAAGTAGAAGTCATCCCCACTTTGAAGCGAGAGACATTCATGCAACTCAATGGGGGAGAATCTGTCCGAGTGAAACGCCCGAGGGACAAAACTGCGGCTTAGTGAAAAATCTTGCTGTTGGAGCTTATATCTCAACTGACAAGGATGAAACTAAAATAGAGAAATATCTCCATGAGTTTGGTGTAAAAGATGGTGCTAAAGGAACGGATGTATATCTGAATGGTAGATTGATAGGGAAAAGAACGAAGCCCGAACTCTTGGTTAAGAGATTAAGGGATTTGAGAAGGATGGGCAAGATTGATTTCTGTGTATCTGTAAGTTATAGAGAAGAGAATAATGAAATTCAAATCTACACAGATAGGGGAAGGGTTTTAAGACCATTGATTGTGGTAGAGAATAAGAAACCTAGACTGAAAAATGAGCATATAAAGTATCTGAAGGAAGGTAAAATAACCTGGATGGATTTAATTAATAAGGGAGTTATTGAATATATCGATGCCGAAGAGGAAGAAAATGCCAATATTGCAATAAATGAAAAGGAATTAACTAAGGATCATACTCATCTTGAGATTTCCCCCTCTTTTATCCTAGGAATAAGCGCGAGCTTTGCTCCATATCCAGAGCATAATTCTGCCCCAAGGGTGACCATGGCTTCAGCCATGGCAAAACAATCTCTTGGTTTATATGCTTCAAATTATTATGCTAGATTTGATAGCAGGGCTAATGTACTTCACTATCCACAGACTCCTCTGGTAAAAACCAATATCACTGATATTTTGAACTATGATAAAAGGCCCGCGGGTCAAAACTTTGTAGTAGCGATAATGAGTTATGAGGGCTATAATATGGAGGATGCAATTATTCTGAATAAGAGTTCCATTGAAAGGGGCTTAGGAAGATCTACCTTCTATAGGACATATACCTCTGAAGAAAGAGGGTATCCAAGTGGACAACACGATATATTTGAAATTCCTGGCGAGAATGTTGAAGGAAATCAATCCCCTGAGACTTACTCTAAATTAGGTGAAGATGGGATAATATTCCCCGGTATGGATGTGGATGCAGATGAGGTTCTTGTTGGAAAGACATCCCCTCCAAGATTCTTGGAGGAGATTGGCCCTTATGGTATAGTTGAAGAAAAAAGGAGGGAAAATTCCACTACGGTAAGACATATGGAATCTGGAACAGTTGACATGGTAGTTCTTACCGAAACCCTGGAAAAGAACAAACTGGCAAAGGTAAGGGTCAGAAGCCAGAGAATCCCCGAGTTGGGAGATAAATTTGCTTCCAGACACGGACAGAAGGGTATAGTAGGATTAATAGTCCCACAGGAAGACATGCCGTTCACTAGGGATGGAATTGTTCCCGATCTGATAATAAATCCACACGCTATTCCTTCTAGAATGACCGTTGGCCATCTAATGGAGATGCTTGGTGGCAAGGTCGCTTCATTAAATGGAAGATTTACCAATGGTACAGCATTTGATAATGATAACGAGGAATACCTGAGGAAGGAATTAAGGAGAAATGGATTCAAGGACAATGGAAAGGAAATTATGTATGATGGAACTACTGGAAAAAAATTCGAGGTAGAAATATTTACAGGGGTTATCTACTATCAGAAGTTACATCACATGGTAGTGAATAAGATTCATGCAAGAAGTCGTGGTCCTGTGCAGATGTTAACCAGGCAGCCAACAGAGGGCAGGGCAAGGGAAGGTGGCCTAAGATTTGGAGAAATGGAAAGGGATTGTCTAATTGCTCACGGAGCCTGCATGATGTTAAAAGATAGACTCTTAGATGAATCAGATAAGATCATAGTTCCAGTTTGTTCAAAATGTGGTTTAGTTGCTGTTAGAGATATAGAACGTGGAACTGTCTATTGTCCAATTTGTGGCGATGTAACAACCTATAATATTGAGATGGCATACGCATTCAAATTACTCTTGAATGAATTAATGGGTATGTGCATATATCCAAAATTAAGGCTGAGTGATAAGGTATAGGTTTGTAAAAATGATAGTAAGAAAGAAGATCGATAGAATAGAATTTGGTTTATTCTCTTCCAAGATGATAAAGAAGCTGTCAGCTGCGAAGATTTACACACCAAATACATATGATGATGATGGCTATCCTATAGAAGGGGGTCTGATGGATCCAAGATTGGGTGTCATAGATCCCGGTATTCGTTGTAAAACCTGTGGTGGCAGGCTTGGTGAGTGTCAAGGACACTTTGGTCATATTGAATTAACAAGACCAGTGATTCATGTTGGTTATGCCAGAGAGATTTATCTATTATTAAAGGCTACTTGTAGAGAATGTGGAAGGCTTTTGATCTCTGATGAAGACATAGAAAAATATAAGGCAGGGGGTCTCACTCCAGGGGATATCTGGGAAAGGGCGTGTAGGATCTCTGATTCACAGGGAGAATGTCCTCATTGTAAAAGTAAGCAGATAAAGATAAAATTTGTAAGGCCATATTCTTATTATGAGGGCGATAACTCCCTCCTTGTAACTCAAATTAGAGAAAGGTTTGAGAAGATAACGGATGAGGATATGGAGGTTCTTGGTTTAAATATAAGACCTGAATGGACAATACTTTCCAATATCCCAGTACTTCCAATAACAGCAAGACCATCAATTACCCTGGAATCAAGTGATAGAAGTGAAGATGATCTAACGCATAAATTAGTTGATATCTTGAGAATTAATCAGAGGCTGGAAGAAAATATTAACTCTGGAGCGCCTCAGTTGATTATTGAGGATCTCTGGGATTTACTTCAGTATCATGTTGCTACATATTTTGACAATGGAATAACTGGGATACCGCCCGCAAGACACAGATCTGGAAGGCCTTTGAAGACCATTGCACAGAGACTGAAAGGTAAAGAAGGTCGCTTCCGTAATAACCTTTCTGGCAAAAGGGTAAACTTCTCTGCAAGAACCGTAGTTGGTCCTGATCCCAATATAAGCATAAATGAGGTAGCGATTCCTTATTTAGTTGCTAAGGAGTTAACGGTACCGGAAGAGGTAAATGAAAGAAATATTAAGAGATTAAAGAAACTTGTTCTCAATGGCCCAGATAAACATCCTGGGGCACATAATGTCATAACATCGGTTGGAAGAAAAAGGATCATGGAGGAAAATAAGAAAGAAATTTCTAAAAGCCTTGCAATAGGTGATGTTGTAGAGAGACATCTTTGTGATGGCGACATTGTTATATTTAACAGACAACCATCCCTCCATAGGATATCCATGATGGGTCATTATGTCAGGGTTCTTCCATATAATACCTTTAGATTAAATACTGCCGTGTGCGCTCCATATAATGCGGACTTCGATGGGGATGAAATGAACCTTCATGCCCCTCAATCAGAAGAGGCCATGGCAGAGGCAGAGGTTCTGATGAAGGTCCAAGAGAATATAATCTCTCCAAGATTTGGGAGACCAATCATTGGTGGGAGACATGATCACGTCACTGGTGCCTATCTATTGACAAAGGATGGCACTGTTTTTAGTAGAGGGGAAGCACTTCAGATTACAAAGGGATTGGTGAAGTTGCCAGAGAAAAAGAAGAAATTTACCGGTAAGGAGATCTTCTCCTTGTTACTCCCCGAAGATTTTTCTATTAATTATACGGGAAAATTGGGTAAGGTTTCTATAAAAGATGGTAAACTAATCTCAGGGGTTATCGATAGTGAAGGTTTAAGTGGTAAATTATTGAGTGAACTCTTTATTAGGTATGGATCAGATGTAGCAAGAGAATACATAGATAAATCCACAAAACTTTCTATTATAGTACTTATGAGATATGGTATGAGTATTGGTATCGATGAACTGGATCTGCCAAAAAAGGCTAATGAGAGGATTAATGCGATATTAAGAAAAGCGGAGGCTAATGTGAATAAACTAATAACGTCCTATGAAAAAGGAGAACTCAATATAATCCCTGGTAAATCCATGAAGGAATCTCTTGAGGATTACATTATGGCGGAATTGGGAAAAGCGAGAAACGACGCAGGTAGAGTTGCAGAAAAATCTGTTGGGGAAAATTCTGCCGTTATTATGGCTAAGACCGGTGCGAGAGGGAGTCTTCTTAATCTAACACAAATGGCTGGTGTAGTAGGACAACAAGCAGTAAGGGGTCAGAGGATTAAGAGAGGGTATCACTATAGAACATTATCGCACTTCAAGAGGGGTGATGTTAGTGCAGAAGCCAATGGATTTGTTAGATCTAATTTCAAGCAAGGTTTAAGCCCCACAGAATACTTCTTCCATTCCATGGGTGGAAGGGAAAGCCTTGTGGATACAGCAATAAGAACGGGAAGGAGTGGATACATGCAGAGAAGATTAATTAATGCACTACAGGATTTAGAGGTTTATCCAGATGGTACAGTTAGAGGCGACGGCGGAGTAATCGTACAGTTTAAATATGGGGAAGATGGTATAGATCCCATGAAGAAAGAGTATTTGAATAATGGAGATTATGAAAAGGCGAGGGTAGTTCCGGGGGAAGCAGTGGGGACAGTAGCAGCACAATCTATTGGAGAGCCCGGAACGCAGATGACCTTACGAACATTTCACTATGCGGGAGTTGCAGAACTCTCTGTTCCTTTAGGATTGCCAAGATTGATTGAAATTATTGATGCAAAGAGGACTCCAAAGAATGCCATCATGACCATCTTCTTGGAAGAAAAGTTCAGAAAGGATAAGAAAGAGGCCGAAAAAATAGCAGAAAGATTACAAGAAAAATTTCTTCATGATGTATGTAAGATTAATATTGATGTAGATAAAAAGGAATTAAGAATTAAAACTAAGGATAAGGAAGCACAAGATATATTAGAGGAACTTACAGGAGAAAAAGGTGAGCGAGGAAATTTCATTATAACAAAGGAGTCTCTTTATGATCTTAAAAAATTAATGAATAGATTAACTAAGAAAAGACTCTCTGGGGTAAAGGGGATAAGAAGGACATTTGTAAGGGAATTTAATAAGGAATATGTAATCTATACCGAGGGTTCTAATCTCAAACCCGTTCTTAATACACCTGGAGTAGATCAGAGTAGAACAACTACTAATGATATCTATCAGATCTATGAAACTCGGGGTATAGAGGCTGCGAGAAATGCCATCGTAGAAGAGGCAATGAAGGTATTGAAAGAACAGAACCTCGATGTGGACATCAGGCATATAATGTTAGTAGCTGATCAAATGACAATAACGGGTGAACTTCAGGCAGTAGGAAGAACTGGGATAAGCGGTGCAAAAGAATCTGTCCTGGCAAGAGCAGCATTTGAAGAGACCGAAAAGCATATATTGAATGCTGCCATCTACGGAGAGGTTGATACGTTAGATGGTGTAGCAGAAAACATCATCATTGGACAATCTATACCTGTTGGCACTGGAACTGTTGAATTAGCAGTTAATCTAGATGCTTCTAAAAAGAGAAAAAAGGGATCTAAATCTAAGAAGTCTAAATAGAGAAAATGAAGGATATAAAAAAAGATATAGGCAGTGTAATAAAAACTGGAAGGGTCTGTATAGGATCAAAGAAGGTCATTTCTAATTTATTAACTGGTAATCTAAAATTGATACTCATTAGCAACAACTGCCCTAATGATATCAGGGAGAGGATTATTTATTATTCTCAATTGTCAAATACTCATTACCATATAACCAAAGACAATAGTATGGAACTGGGCTCAGTTTGTGGTAAGCCATTTCCCGTCTCTGCCCTGGGGATAATCGATGAGGGTGAGAGTAATATACTTGCAAATTTAAAAAAGAAATCAAAGGATAGCAATGGGAAAGATAAGACTAAAACCAGATGAGATAAAGTATATAACCCTGTTTGAAACATTAACTGGGGCGACCATCAAGGATTGTATTCAAGAAGAAGGTGTGATGGGCTTCCTTGTTAAAAAGGGGGATATGGGACTGGCTATTGGAAAAAATGGCTCTAATATCGAGCGGGTTAAAAAAGTCATTGGAAAAGGAATTTGGATAACGGAATTTTCAGATGATTTAAATGAATTTGTAAAAAATTTATTTCAGCCAATAAAGATAAAACATATAAGAATCCATGACACAGATAATGAGAAGATTGTTATATTAGAAATTAATAAACGGGATCGTAAGATGGTTATTGGTCACAATGGTAATAGGATAAAGATTGCCAAAAAATTAGTTAAGAGGCACTTCGCAATAGATGATATAAAGATAAAGACAACATATTAGACTAAATTTTATTTCAAAATGGGAAGGGGAGAATTTGCGGGAAAAAAGCTGAAGGATTCTCGTCATAAGTTCCGATGGAAGAAGGATAACTATGTCAGAAGGGTCCTGAAACTGAAGCAGAAGCACGATCCTTTGGAAGGTGCAGCGCAAGCTAGAGCAATCGTTTTGGAAAAGGTTGGATTAGAAGCCAAACAACCTAACTCGGGTATAAGGAAATGCGTCAGAGTACAGTTGATAAAAAATGGTAAACAGTTGACGGCATTCTGTCCCAGGGATAAAGCGATTACATTTATTGAAGAACATGACGAGGTTCTGATTGAAGGACTTGGTGGAAGAAAAGGTAGGTCTATGGGTGATCTCTCTGGTGTAAGGTACAAGGTAATCAAGGTAAATGACATCTCCCTGAATGAATTAGTTCATCATAGAAAAGAGAAGCCTAAGAGATAAGGTAGTGTCCCCATAAAATTTCTAACCTTAATTTTAATTTAATACCAACTTCTTCCAATATCTAAGTCTATGATTTCACTAACAAAACTAACAGTTAATCTAATCGAAAAAGGCAATTGGCTATAGAAGATGATGCACGACCTAATAAATGATGCGATTGTTAATATAAAGAATCATGAGAGAATAGGTAAGTCACAGTGTATAGTGAGACCCACATCCAAACTTTTGATTGACATATTGAAGATATTTCAAAAGGAGGGATATATAGGTGAGTTTGAGTTGATGGAAGACAAAAGGGGTGGGCAGATAAAAGTTAAACTTGTGAAGAAAATAAATGACTGTGGTGTTATAAAACCCAGATTCTCTGTAAAGCACAATGAGTTTCCGAAGTGGGAAAAGAGGTATCTTCCGGCTAGAGACTTTGGCACTCTGGTAGTTACTACCCCAAAGGGGGTAATGAGTCACAAAGAGGCCAAAAAAAATGGGATCGGTGGAAGATTATTGGCTTATATTTACTAATTGAAATGGCTAAAAAAAAGAAGGAGGAAGGAGTAAAGGAAAAAGGTAATGAGTTGGAGATTAAGATTCCAGAAGGTGTAGAGGTTGTTATTGAAGGAAATTTAATTAAGGTCAAGGGTGAAAAGGGAGAATTGAGTAGGGAATTTCCATTTAACGATATAAAAATATCAAAGAGGGAAAAGGAGATCATTTTGACCTGCTCTTCAGATAGGAGAAGTAAAAGGGCATTGCTTGGAACTACTAAGGCGCATATTCAAAATATGATTCATGGTGTTTCCGATGGGGTTATGTATAGAATGAAAATCGTTTATTCTCATTTTCCAATAAATGTCAAGGTTCAGGGGGATACAATGATTATTGATAATTTTTTTGGAGAGAAGTATCCCAGAAAGACAAAAATATTAGAAGGTGTGGATGTTGAAGTAAAAGGACAGGATGTAATATTGAGTGGGATCAATAAAGAAAAGGTTTCTCAAACAGCTGCCAATATAGAGCAAGCTACAAGAATAAAGGGTAGGGACCTGAGGGTTTTCCAGGACGGTATCTATATTGTTGAAAAGGATGGTAAGTCCATGATAAAATAGAATGGCTGAAGAGAAAAAGGTAAGGAAGGTAAAAGAAAAAGTAAGGGAAGGGTCTAAGAAAAGTAAGAAAGTTGATGACGAAGAGAAAAAAAAGGCGGGTGAAAAAGCTATAGAAAAGGGGAAGAAAAAGACTACGAAAGAGAAAACCGTGAAAAAGAAAGTTACTCCAGAAAAACCAAAAGTAGAGAAGAAGAAAAAAGTTGAAGAAAAGCCTAAGGAAGAAGCAAAAGAAAAACCCAAAGAGGAACCAAAAGAAGAGCCCAAAGAAAAGAGTATAGAGAAGATAAAATTCTTTAAGGAAAAGAAATTATCAAAGGATGAAGAAGAACTGATAGCTAAGAGAAAAAAGAAGCCAAGGTTCATCAGACAAGAATTGTATAAGTTGAAGAGATTGAAGGATAAATGGAGAAGACCCCGGGGTATTGACTCCAAAAAGCATGAGGGGAAGAGGGGTAAAGGTAAACTTCCAGGGATAGGATATAAAAATCCCGAATCTGTGAGGGGTATAAATCCTTTAGGCTATTATCCGGTTTTAATTCATAACACAGATGAATTAAAAAATTTAAATCCAAAAAAGGAGGCTGCAATAATATCCAGCTCCATAGGAAGAAGAAAGAGAAATGAGATTATAAAGTCTGCAAATAAACTAAGGATCACCATCCTGAATCCAAGAAAGGGTGAGATATGAATTCCAAAGAATCGTCGGTAAATTTCGACAATATAGAATGAATTTAACTACACAAAAAAGATTGGCTGCGGAGATCTTGAATGTTGGAATTAACAGGGTGTGGATAGATCCCGAGAGAATAGAGGATGTTTCAAAGGCAATTACAAGAGATGATATCAAGTATTATATTGCCAATGGTGCAATTGCTTCTCGTGAAAAGGTAGGTATCAGCAGGGGTAGATTTAAAGAGAGATTGGCTCAGAAAGAGAAGGGTAGAAGGAAAGGTCATGGGAGAAGAAGCGGGAAGAAGGGTGCAAGAACACCAAAAAAAGAGGCGTGGATGAAGAAGGTTAGAGCATTGAGGGATGAACTAAGAAAGATGAAGAATGAGAAGAAAATTGATGAATCCATGTATAGAAAATTTTATCGTCAGATCAAAGGGAATTTATTTCATAGTAGAAGACATTTGAGAGAGCATACTGAAAAAGAAATAGAAGGACAAAAAGATGGCTAAGGGAGCGGATTATGTGGTTCAATACAGAAGGAAAAGGGAAGGGAAGACAAATTATAAGAAGAGATTAAATCTACTGAAATCCAGAAAGTCAAGATTGGTTATCAGAAAATCAAACAAAAGGATCATTGCCCAGATTGTAGATTATGATGAAAAGGGGGACAGGATAATTGCATCGGCAGATTCCAATGAATTGAGGAAATATGATTGGAAATTCTCCACAAGTAATCTGCCGGCAGCATATCTTACGGGATTTCTTTGTGCTAAGAGGGGGATTTCAAAGGGAAATAAAGAGGCCACACTGGACATGGGGCTTCATCCCCCCATAAAAGGATCCCGCATCTATAGTGCATTGAAAGGAGCAATAGACTCGGGCTTACAAGTACCAAAAAGTGATGGGGTATTTCCAGATGAAAAAAGAATTGCTGGGGGACATATTATTGATTATGCATCTATGCTAGACAAAAAAGATTACGAGAAAAGATTTTCAGGATATATTAAAGCGGGTGTAGACCCAAAGGAAATTACAAGGTCATTTGAGGACGTCAAGAATAAAATAGAGAAATCATTTCAAACTCAGAAATGAGACCAAGAAAAAGGATTGAAGATATGGAAGATATGGATAAAGAAGAGACAACAAGGGATTTTTCATTATGGGTTCCAAGAACCGAATTGGGAAAGAAGGTCAGAAGTGGTGAGATAGGGAGCATGCATGAGGTCATAGAATTATCTGCGCCCATAAAGGAGGTAGAAATTGTAGATAAATTACTCCCAGATCTAAGTGAGGAGATCATAGATGTGAGAAGAGTGCAAAGGGTTACAGATTCTGGAAGGAGGATGCGCTTCAGGGTGGTAATGGCGGTGGGAAACAATAATGGTTATGTGGGGGTAGGAGTGGCAAAGGGCAAAGAAGCTGGACCAACGATAAGAAAGGCTATTGAAAGAGCCAAGCTGAATATCAAGGAGATAAAAAGGGGTTGTGGAAGTTGGGAATGTGGATGTAAGGATCCACACTCTGTCCCTTTTCGGGTAAAGGGCAAGGCTGGAAGTGTTACCGTTGAGTTATCTCCGGCACCAAAAGGTACAGGCTTAGTAAGCGGAGAAATAGCAAGAAAGGTTCTAACCTTAGCTGGAATAAGTGATGTCTGGGTTCATACCGAGGGCCATACTAGAAGCAGTATAAATTTTGCTCATGCTGTATTAGATGCATTAGCTAACACAAACAAGATGAAGATCAAGGAGGAGGATATTGAAAGATTGGGTATAACCTCGGGATTAAAGACCATTGAGGAGGATTAAAAAAGCAAACCCTTTCCGAAAAATTTTTACATTGCAAAATTTTTAAATTTTTGCTATTGAATTCATCTACACTTTCTTATACGATAAAATGTCTAAGAAAAAAACAAAAACTAAGAGGAAAAAGAGAATTGCTATGATAAGGGTAAGGGGCAAAGTTCATGTAAGAAAGTGTATAGAGGATACCCTAAAGCTATTAAATCTAACCAGGACCAATCATTGTGTAGTAATCGATGATAGACCCCAGTACATGGGAATGATAAACAAGGTAAATGACTATGTCACTTGGGGCGAAATAAATGGAGAGACATTTAAAAAACTACTCAGGGAAAGGGGGGAGTTAGTGGGAAATAAAAATCTAGACGATATGTATCTTAAGGAAAAAACCAATTACAAATCATTAAAAGAATTTTCAGATTCCTTTATGAAATTTAATTCAGAATTGAGGGACATACCAAATTTGAAGCCGGTATTCAGATTGAATCCGCCCAAGAAAGGTTACGAAAGAGGAGGTATTAAAAAACCATACACCAAAGGCGGTGCACTTGGTTATAGGGGTGAAAAGATTAATGAATTGATTGAGAGGATGATATATCGTGATAATGGCTCATAAAGATCGGAAGACTCAAAAGGCTAGGGGTAGTAGAAGCTGTGGTTTTGGAACCCAGAAGCATAGAGGAGCTGGAAGTAGAGGCGGTAGAGGAATGGCGGGAAGCAAGAAACAGAAGTGGTCTTTTGTTAGCAAGTATATGCCAGAATACTTCGGTAGGAAAGGATTCAAAAGACCTTTAAAGGTTGTCAGAGATGAAAATACAATAAATGTTGGGAAATTAAATGAAAGCCTAGATCAATGGATTGAAAAGGGGATGGCAGAATTAAAGAACAAAAAATACATTATAAATCTAAAAGAAATAGGCTATGATAAACTTCTTGGATCTGGAAATGTAACAAAGCCAATGGAGATAATCGTGGAAAGATCCTCAAAATCAGCAATTAAAAAGGTAGAGGATGCTGGTGGTAGAGTAGAATTCTTGTTACCTCAAAAGAAAAAATTCCCATAAAATTCACTAACATGGCTAACATCAAATTTAACTATGGAGGATTTTGGAATGATAGCCCTTTTGGGAGTATAACCAAGCTATTATCTCAGCTAATCGAAAAGGGCTATAAAAAATGAATCTGGAATTCATCAGACCACTCATTAGGTATATCCCCGAAGTTAGGCTTCCCAAGAGGCATATCCCATTTAAAGAAAAATTGATCTGGACCTCTATAGTTTTGGCTCTTTTCTTTGTGATGGGTAATATCTATCCAGTAGGTGTTGGACCAGAGCAACTTCCTCCTGCATATCAACAATTTCAGATGATATTTGCCAGCAGCATGGGCAGTATTATTTCCATGGGTATTGGTCCTATAGTTACTGCTTCCATTGTTCTTCAGTTATTAGTGGGCTCTAAGATGATAGATATTGACATTACAACAACAGAAGGAAAGGCCCTGTTTCAAGGAACACAGAAGATTCTTACTATAATAATTGCATTATTTGAAGCCGCTGCAGTAGTAATTGGCTTTAAGCTAGGGAGAAAAATCCTTGCGGATGGAACTATCATTTGGTCCCTTTCGGATCCAATAGTTATGGGTGCAATATTCCAGATAGCCCTTGGCTCCATACTCCTGATGTATATGGATGAGATCGTTTCAAAGTGGGGTATTGGCTCGGGTATAGGTTTATTTATCGCTGGTGGTGTCTCTCTTAGAATAATCAGCGGATCATTAAATATCTTAAAATGGATAGATCCCACAAGATTTGATGAACTTGGCATAATCCCAAACTTTGTTGATCTTGCAATAAATCAGGGTACTGTAAATACCGAAACTATGCTCTCGCTATTCCCGGTGGTTGCAACAATTACTGTATTCCTTATTGTCGTCTATGGAGAATCAATGCGCCTGGAAATCCCACTTTCGTATGGAGGCATCCGAGGAGTTGGCGGCAGATACCCATTAAAATTCTTCTATGTCTCAAATATCCCCGTAATTCTCGCAGCTGCTTTATTAGCTAATGTGAGTATGTGGACTAGGTTTATTGGTGTGGACATCTATAATCCACCACAGGATATGTCATTTTTTCAGAATATAGTGTATGAGATCGGGCGTCATATAACCTTGGGCCACTTAGGAGGTATATTGAATCCTGCCAATATCCCTATGTTAGCCAATCCCAGTATTATCCTACACCTAATAACATACACAACTGTGTTTATCCTACTCTGCATATTATTTGGAAAATTCTGGGTGGAAACAACTGGCCTGGGTGCGGAACAGGTTGCCGATCAGATACAGCAGGGGGGAATGCAGATCCCTGGATTTAGAAGGGATAAAAGGGTGGTTGAGAGGGTCCTTAATAGATATATACCACATATTACTATTATCAGTTCCATAGCAGTTGGTTTATTAGCGGTTGGTGCAGATCTTTTGGGGGCATTGGGCAGCGGAACGGGAATCCTGCTGACGGTGGGAATCCTTTACAGGCTTTATGAAGAAATCAAGAGAGAGCAGATGGCGGATATGCACCCGGCTTTCAGACGTTTCATGGGGAAGGCTTAGATTAGCCCAAAAGAGAGTTGGATTCCCCTATTATGGGCTATAAAGGTGTAAGAAATCTATTCATAAATTTTAAGAAATTATCATCTTCAATCTTCAGTAATTCTTCCCCTTTAAGGACTTCTACACCGACTTTTCTGAGATTCTTTCCAAAGCCTCGCCTCTCCTCCAGAATCCTGGGGATTAATTCCTCTACCAGAGTAAATTCCCTCTTTGTATCAACAACCCATCGGCCTTCTTTTATATATGGTTTATACTTCTTGTATTTCTCAAGAAAATTCTCCTGCTCCTTTACTGCTTTATCTATCGGGGGTCCGAGGTGATGTTTTACCCTTGGTAGAGAAAAGACCTCAAAATCAAATAGAATTAACGAGTTGCTAATTTCATCGGTCCAGAGATCGGACTTGAGGATCTGAAAGCCAAATTCTTCTATGGATTTTTTTATCGCCTTCTTGGTTTTTCTTAACTGAGAATACAGGATATTTGGGTTTATCCTTTCATGCTCAAATTTTACTGCTATTAATTTTGTTCCTCTAGCCTTCATTCTGTTGAGAAGTTCCTTTTTATCTGGAAGCTTCTCTTCCTGGGGAAAGAAGAATTCTCTCTGTGGAGATTTTAGAAATTCTGCACTGGCTACAATAAACTCAGCCAATTTCTGTCTCGAGACTGCAGCTGCAGCATTTCTATTCCTATCCACTGGGTCCACTATAATCAAGTTAGCATCGGTAAAGAAATATTTCAATGTACTTTTATCCCTCCACAAATCCTCTGGATCTATGCATTCCCCAAAATTCCATTCACTCACAGCTTTTAAAACATTCATAAATGAACCATAGTTAATGCATAATAATTCAGCCAGGTAGCCAGAAAATCCCTGAACCTTGGCTTCTGCACCATAAACATTAATCCCCTTCATAAACTGTTTCAAGAGCCTGATCTCATCCTTCAATCTTGGATTCCTCATCAATTTCCTTCTCACATACTGTGTATGATAAGGGGTTCTGTCAACAGAAGATCTGGGTTCCTTGGTTTCATAGCAGGGAACGATCTCTATACGATACCCATCATAAACTCCCCTGATATAGGGATGCTCTGCATAGTCGATTTCATATCTTATATTCATTTCCTTAAATATTTTCTTTCCGATATCCAAGCCTTTTTTTTCAAGATCTTCCCTGCTTAAATCCTTGGGAAACATTATGAAGATATCAATATCCTTGTCATCTCTTACATCAGTACCTTTTGCCAATGAGCCCACCAAGATTGGTTTTACTTCGAATTTTTTCAGTCTTTTAACTATGTTGTCTGCTATCTCCTTCTCTTTTTTGTGCTCCTTCTCTGTGGGAGTAACCTCCTTTAGGATTTCCTTTAGAAGTTTTTTCATTTCGCATACTTCTGATAAATTTATGCGAACAATCGTAATATAATAAATTTACCTCTGAGGTAAAAATGTACCTAAAAAGTTCTATCGTTCTGTTGGAAATACTGAGCGATTGGTTGGTGTGAAATACCCAGCCATTTATGGGGGTTGTTTATTGATTAATTACTTTCAGGATTAAATAATTATCATGCAATATGTGAAGATCCCAAGAGAGAGGATTGCAGTGCTGATTGGAGAAAAAGGTAGTGTTAAGAGGGATATAGAGAAGAGAACCAATACAAAAATTAATATAGAAGACACGTCTGTTTCTATTGATAGTATAGATGATAATTCCATGAATGAATTGACGGCAAGAGATATCGCATTGGCAATCGGTCGCGGATTCAGACCAGAGATTGCTTTAAGATTACTAAATGAAGAATTTACCCTAGAGATTCTATATCTGAGGGATTTTGCAAATACACAAAGGGCAATTAAGAGGATAAAAAGCAGGGTAATCGGTGAAAATGGGAGGGCCAAAGGGACAATAGAGAATCTTACAAATACGTATATCTCAATCTATGGAAAGACTATTGCGATTATAGGATCATATGATGATGTTCCCGTGGCAAAGGAGGCAATAACAAGATTGATTGAAGGTTATAGACACGCATCTGTGTATCGATTTCTTGAAAAAACAAGGAGCCGTCGCCGTCATAGTCCTTGGAATCTAGAAGAGATTTTGAGACAAGAAAATTTTGCTTAGGCATAGAAGATCTAGAAGACCATAATTTTAAATTTAAGCCCATAATCCAATTTTTAACATCACCAAATGATTTAAAATGGAAGTTAGAAGGAAACACGCAGATGATTTATTTAAGGAATTTAAGGAGATATCTATTACAGAATTCTTTAGGAAGAATAAAGCCCATTTGGGTTACTCCGGAAAATTAAGGTCTCTAACCACTATAGTTCATGAAATTACCACAAATTCTTTAGATGCATGTGAAGAAGCTGGAATTCTACCAGAAATAGAGATCGAGATAAGGCGGTTGGGGGATGAACACTACAAGTTCTTTGCTAGGGATAATGGACCGGGAATTCCCATAAAACATATATCGGATGTATTTGGAAAGATGTTAGCTGGAACAAAATTTCACAGGAATGTACAATTGAGGGGTCAACAGGGTATTGGTGTTGCTGGAGTCACCTTATTCTCTCAGATCACTACCGGGAAGCCAATAAGGGTTAGGACCTCCACCGGGGATGGTAAGGTGAATGATATCAAACTGATGATTGACATATCCAAGAACAAGGCTGATATAATAGAACAGTCCGAATACAGTGAATACTGGAGGGGGACAGAATTGGAAGGGGAGATTAAGGGTGTAAAATTCAATCTGAGCGAGAGGAGCCCTTTTGAATACCTTAGGAGGAGTGCTATAGCAAATCCACACGCCAAGATAACATTTATAGACCCGGAAGGTAGAAAAACAATATTTGAGAGATCCAGTAATGATGTACCGAAGCCACCAAAGGAGATTAAACCACATCCAAAGGGAATTGAGGTGGATGACATTCTCAGTATGGCCAAGGCAACAAAGGCAAGGCGGACAAATTCCTTCCTGGTGAGTGAATTTTCCAGAATGAGTAATGCGAAGGTAAAGGAGATCCAGGAGATGGTAAGTTTTGATCTGAAAAAGAACCCCAGGAGGCTCACATGGGCGGAATGCGAGGAACTTGTCAATGCCATGAATAAGATAAAATTCTTAGCTCCCCCCACAGATGGTCTTCAACCCATCGATGAGGAGCATATAAGAGAATCTGTTCTTAACATTCTGGACCCAGAATTTGAAGTGGTTCTTACGAGAAGCCCAAAGGTTTACTCCGGGGGAATCCCATTTCAGGTAGAAGTAGCTATAGCCTATGGGGGTCATGCGGGAAGAAACATAGGTGATGGCACGAGGGCAGAGATAATGAGATTTGCTAACAGGACCCCTTTGCTCTTTGATGCCGGTGGTTGTGCTATTACAAAAGCTGTAAACGATATAGACTGGAAGAGATATGGTATAAAGGATTTTGAAAATTCTCCCATAACCTTATTTATAAATCTGATCTCAACCTATGTCCCATATACCTCTGCGGGAAAACAGAGTATAGCGCATGAAAGAGAGATCGTAAAAGAAATTAAATTTGCCCTAATGGATATTGGTAGGAAATTCCAGATGTTTCATTCTAAAAAGAGGAGGGCAATTGAGAAAGAGGCCAGGAGACAGCTACTTTTGAAGTATAGTACCGAATTGGCTCTTGGATTGGCGAGATTGACGGAAAAGGATGATGAGAAGATTCTAAAGGAATTAACCGCCCTAATTGAGGAGAAACTGAAGTTGGCTGCAGAATTAGAATTGCTTGAAGAGGGAGAAGCTGAGGAAGAAATTCCAATAGAAGAAGAAATCGAAATTGAGGTGAAATAAAAATGGAGAGAGAAAAGGTTATTTCAAGACTAACAAATCTGGGAAACGAGATTATAAATGAGATTCATAAGCATGAAACTCCCAAGATGCATATACCACAGAGGGGCTTAAGTAACGTACATTTCAATGAAAAGAGAAATATTCTCGAACTCGGGGATAAAAAATCTACGAGATCGTTTCTTAACATTGCGCATGCCAGAAAATTTATGCAGACAATACTGATTGCATCAAAATGCAAGGAACTTGTCTCAAGGAATAAGACGGCAAGCATTAGGGAATTGTACTATCAACTGAAGCATACTATAGCTGATACCAAGGAAAATACATTCGATGACCAAAGCGAATCCGATCCATTAATCGTTGACTTAGAAACAATGCTCGGTGTCCTGAGAGAAGAACTTCACCTGAAAGCAGATGATAAAGGAACCCTCATCGGAAAAATAGTCATAGAGGATTCTGGCGACCTGATAGATTGTTCAAAGCTGGGCAGGAGTGGTCTTTCAATCCCTTCAATTGTTGAACATTACAAATTCAAAAAGGTAGAGGCTGACTATGTTCTTGTAATAGAAACTGGGGCTATGTTTGACCGCCTCGTGGAAGAGAAATATCACCTGAAAAACAACTGCATAATGGTCTCTGCAAAGGGTCAGGCTGCAAGAGGCTGCAGGAGGCTCGTTCACAGGCTCAATCACGATCTAAAGCTGCCCGTCATAGCATTTACTGACGGCGATCCATGGGGTTACTATATCTACTCCGTGTTGAAGGCTGGCTCCATGGCATTGGCTCATGAATCAAGACGCCTTGGAACACCCAAAATAAAATTCGTTGGCATGACAATGACCGATATAAAGGAGTACGGTCTAGAAAAGGTTACTGAAAAATTGAAGGACCTAGATAAGAAGAGAATCTCTGAACTCTTGCAGTATCCCTGGTTCCAGAAAAAGGAATGGAGACATGAGCTGGAGTTGATGAAAAGGATGGGTGTGAGGATAGAGCAACAGGCTTTAGCCTCTAAATCATTGGAATTCGTTGCAGAGGAGTATCTTCCCGAGAAGATCGGAAAGAAGGAGTTACTACCATAAAATGAGTTGAGGCCAAACTACTTTTAAAACGACCCGTAATAGCTGCGTCGAGAAAGACACATAGATGAATGTCGGCAGATGGTAGATTTCACCAAGTATAAGAATTCAAATCAATATTTTAATGAGGTGTTTTTCATAGATGAAAAAAGGCTATGTCTTAACATTAGATGCGATACTGGCATTAATACTTGTTATGACAATCTTCCTGATAGTTCTCGGAATCCAGAGCTCCATAAAAAGTACAGAAAAAACAGAATTCAAAAGAATTCACTATATCTCTGAGGATGCCATTGAGGTTTTAAACAAGAAGGGCGTCTTGGACAGAATAGGTACGGAATGGGCATTAGCAGATGGGAACAGGAGTTCACCACACTGGATAAATGCACAGAAAATTGCCGAATCCTATCTCTCTGAGATTATCCCAGAAAGAATGGGCTATAAGCTACTTATAGATAATGATACAATATACGAATATGCCCCAATATCTGAAAGAGAAGCCACAGTTGAAACGAGATCTGTGAGGAGTTTAACTGGCTATATGCCCGGAAAACCCACAACTGGATATGTTGCTAGAGCATATTTAGTTGGATTGAAAAAAGAGAGACAGACACTCTTGACCGGATGGCAGAGAACCACGAGTTCCGGAGAAAATAACAATCACATAAACCTGACTACTAAATTCAGGCTGCCAAATGATTTTTCAATCTCAAATTGTAATAATGCTTCGCTACAGATATTGCCCAGAATTCTCCCAAACGAGTGGTTCAGGATATGGATAAATGATGTAGGAATCTGTGATCTAGGTGTATGTGAATTTAATCAATTCAATCAAGATGATATGTGTTCCTATCTCAAAGCCGGAGAGAATAGCATGAAATTGGAGATTTGGGACAATCAGAGTAAGTATGAAGTAGGGAAGGGCAGTGGAACGAGAATGGTGATAGATTATAATACAACTGAGATGGGTTTTAATATATCAAAGAGATTCTATGCCGATGAAGTTGAGAGCAGTTGTGTAACAAAACAACAACTATCATTACTAATGCCCGGTGAAATAAACAGTATTAATGTTCATATAGAAACGGAAGGGGTTGGTACTGTAGCTTTAGGATTTGTATGGTATGGTGATATAATAGCAATAGGTGCAAAGGCCCCTGTAGGTGGTATCGTCGAGTTCAGTAATACTGAAATAACAACCGCTCTTGGTCTTGCTGGTATAACCTACGATGACCTGAGAGAAAGGGACTATAGTTTTAATATATACTTAGATAGTACACCAAATGCCTACGAAGCGGGAGGGAAAACCCCATCATGTGGTGTTGTTACAAAAAGAAAATTATCTGCTAATTCTTATATAGAGGTTGATTATACACCATTTGCTCCAGGAACTGATGTGTATGGATATAATGTTATGACCACCCCGCTGAAATTTTTTGAATCTGGTAAATCATGCGTTCCAGGATACAGTACAATTTTGGAGGGCAATTATTCCCTACCCGATAATTGTTTGCCATGGACGGTAGATGTTTGGATAGCTTGGTTGCATGCTGGTGGTGATGTGATACAAAGGATGTCTGGGAATAATATTACTATTTTTGGACATCCACCACAACCATTTGAAAAATATATGGTTAGGTTTGGGTATTCAAAAGATGCTAAAGTTGGTGTAATAGTACCTGGGGAAAATACATTTAAGGCAGAAGGACAAAATAAGGACAATAACGTACTTTGTTTCTCTAAGAGTCTAACCTCTGGTGTGGCAACGTTTCTTTTTAGGGCATATGTTGATTATGGTGATGTATTCCGATATGGGGATGGATGTAGACTGAATATTACATTTGAGGATGATTCAAGTATAACTATCGGTAATTCAACCGATCTATGTGAAGATGATGCAGAGGATGCAGTAGCAGATGCCCTTCTTAGGCTCGTGAATCAACTCGATTGGGATAATAATGGAAAAGTGAATATAAAATTTGAACCAAATCAACTCACTATAGAAAATGCAATTCAAACTAGAGTTAGATCGCTTTGGGGCCCTGCAATGTTCAAATTGGTGATTTGGATATAAATTTAGAACGTATACGGAATTGTTATCTTGATCAAACTATCTATGGTCTCTGGTTGAATACAGGACAACCCATATCCATCATCATAAGTAACCTTAATCCCGATTTCCTTAGGGCCAATAGTACTCGGGATTGAAATAGTTACATTCATAAACACCGTATAGGCATCTCCAGAATTTAGATATATTTCCTCATTTGGTGTATACCCCACAAAATAACAATCCCAATCTGAGCAATCCATATCAATGCTGACATTAGCCTTACCCATTCCGGTATTGTTGATTGTCCAAGACAGTAGCAATGTTTTTTCTGGCGGATCAAAAATATCTTCTGGCTTTTCGATGGTGATATTTGTTTCTGGAACAAATATATCGTATATTGCGAGAGGAATCCAGCCCTCGCATTCTGTAATGGTGTCAAAAATCTGACATCTACAGAGCCTGCTTCTCCAACTGCCACCAAGCCAGGGACAGACATAAGAAGAAGGAGAGTCGCAGTAGGTGTGGATCATGTCTACATAGACATCATAATACTGTGGCTCAATAAAATGAAAAACACTCATTTGATTCCAATGAGCCTCCCTATTTAATGGAGTTCCCTCCGTAGTAGAACTTGGACCTATTATCCCCCCTCTATCCAGATTGGTTGAGATATGGAAGCCATTGTCTGAGATTGCCTCTTTTGTACCGTTTTCATTATATGTCCATGTAATCAAATGAGCTGTCCATCGACTATGCACACCATTTGAACAGATGGTATTATAAGCAGATATATCCTTTAACTTCATCATACAATCTGGACACAGTATATAATGCCCCTCATCGAAAGCATAATCCTCACTAAATTCTGTGTTATATGCAACGGCATTAGTTCGCATGGTCCAACCATGTCTGCACTGAACATTAGTAGAGCATTTTGCTACCACATTAAAGTTCTCTACAATTACCTTTTCATAGTTTTTACCCCATACAGTGTATTTAGCCTTCAACGTGTATGTTCCAACATTCAAATCAAGATTCTCTATCCCGCATGCACCATTCCAAAAAGGGTCTCCCATGGGGGTACAATCGTCTCTAACCTTGATATCGTCCATATAAAAATCTATCAGAGTAGTATCTGGTACAAAAGGGTAGTTTTTGGTGACGGTTATAGGAAAGGATGCCCCTTTGCAGATCGTTGTTAAACTGGGTGTAAAGGAGTATGGCTCTGTTATCTCTGAATTCTGGCACGCACCATCCACACACGTATCAATGGTCCAGATCTTTCCATCGTCACAGTCATCTATCAATTTATCTGAAGATGTGAATGTACATGTGGCCCCAAAACACCCATAATCGTGATGTTCTATATACAACTGATCACCTATACAATATGGCGCCCCCACATCTTCATCAGTGTGTCTATTTGAGTAATTATAAACACAAGAACCTGATGAACAGTAATAGTCTCTCTCTTCACATCCATCCAAATAAATAAAGCATCCATCACCATTAACACCATCAGAGCAATCCGCACCCTCATTTGCAGCTTCACATGTCCATTCATCACCTACGCAGGTCTCCATAGAACATTCGGCATCTAAACTACAATCGTAGGTAGTATCGCACGTTTCATTACAACATTTCCCCCCCGTGCAGTTTGAGAGGTCAGGCATACCCGAGCACTCACCTTGAGCACTAACTAAACCACTAAATGCCAAAATCGTAACTAAAAACAACATACAGATTACCCATTTTAGATTCCTTTTTTCCATTTTTTACCCTCTAGGTTTTAGGTTTTTGGCTTCTTTTTCTTTTTATAGAATAAAACGCCGCCAATATTATAAGAATCATAAGAATCAAGACGATAAAGGCTATTGGATACCACTTGGTCACAGATGGCTTAGGAATCTCTTTTACTCTGCAGACATTATCAACACATTCCTTCCCCTCAGGACAACCGCAGTCTATACAACAATTTTCAGAGTTTTCCCCTTCCTCACATCTATTGTTGCCGCAGACAGATGGCTCAATAATCTTCTGGCAGACATTATCAACACATTCCTTCCCCTCAGGACAACCGCAGTCTATACAACAATTTTCAGAGTTTTCCCCTTCCTCACATCTATTGTTGCCGCAGACCGGTAATGAAATTTCTTTGGGCTCTATAATTATATTAAATCTGAATTGTTTATTCTGCTTCAAGTCATTTACAAGAAGGTTATATCTCCCCACATCTGCATTAAACGATGTCTTCTGACATGGATAAAGTTCGAGGTTTTCTCGGATTCCAATTATCTGCTTATTATCTGGGCTGGATAGAATTGCTGTAGCCTTGGTAGTTGTTGACCTCCCCGAAGCATCTTCAACGCATAGATTTACATGTAGAAGATTCTTATGATAATCATAATCCCATCCGGCATTTATTATATTCTTAGTCAGCATAATCTTGGGGGAATTAATTGAATAGCAGTATTGATCATACAACTTTCCCGATTCTGATTCTATTTTTGAGCAGACCTCAAATTCACTTAATTCATGGGGAGCAATAAATTCAAATTTTTCTGATATAAAACCCTCATCTATTGAAAGCTCTGGGATAACAATAGATTTTGAGTATACCTCTTTGTCCCTTTCTTTAACAGAGACAGATAATTTTGCATTCCTTACTACAGGATATGTGTAGTGATCTGGAGAGGGGGCAATTAAAAGCCCGATCTCACCCCTTTCATCTTTCTTAAAATACAACTTATTGATAGCCATCTTTCTGATCCTGCCCGTTTCCCCCTTTACAATGATCCTGCTTCTATATAAAGATATAATTCTTCCATTCTTATCATTCAATTCCAGTCTTATGGCATAGGCTTCTGGATCATTTGGAGCATTGAATTCCACATCAATTTTCTCTATTCCATTGGGATCCAAGGAAGGAATCTCATATTCTTTACTCCAAAGATATTCTTCTTCAGTACAGGATGTATCGTCCCATTCACAAATAATTACCTTAAGAGAGAGATCATCCAGTCGCGAAGGGGATGCACTTTGTACATAGATCTTCCCATTGATATTAGAACCAGCATCAACCCCAACACCTATTGGTCCCACCTCATTGGCAAAAGTTGTCTTAGTCCTTACAATGCTGGCATAAGGAAAATTTCCCATCCCTTCTACTTTGAAGTTCTGATACTTTGGAGACATGAATATGTGAGGAATCCCCACAATGGGCGTTCTCTTAGTCCTGAAATAGACCTCTAATCTGTAATTCCCAGATTTCATATCGGTGGGAATCTTATATGAAAAAGGGATTTTCTTTTGAGATCTTGGAGCGAGATTTATGTTACCTATAATTTCTTCATAGAATACATTATCCTCATCCGAGAGCTGTGATGGATATACGTGCTCAGTTCCACCTTTGACCATCTCAACAACCAGATATGCATCAACTATCGGAAAATCCTCCATATTCGCAACAGTTATCTCTGTTTTTAACTCATCCCCCGCTTTATAGGTTTTTTTATCCAATTCAAAGGATATATCCCCTTTATAAAAAATATTGTTTGCAAAGTTATCTGTTCCAAGTGCATAAATGCCCTGCAAAAGACCCAAAATAAGAAGGGTTAGTAATATCTTTTTCATTTTGTAACCTCTTTCTATTAAATGTTAAATGATTATTATTAATTTCTCTCATATAAATAAGGCTCTTCTCCCATTTTAGGGAGAAGTTGTATTATTTATTAAGTGTCGAAGCAAAATACTACTTAACTAAGGGAAAAACAACAAAGGCGGTGGGGTTCCTGCTCTTCCTGCATTTCCTATCGTTTTAATGTTATACTGACAGAGTGCAGGAAGCTTGCAGAACCTCATCGTTTTAACTTTAAAAAAGTGAGGTGTTTTTCATAGATGAAAAAAGGCTATGTCTTAACATTAGATGCGATACTGGCATTAATACTTGTTATGACAATCTTCCTGATAGTTCTCGGAATCCAGAGCTCCATAAAAAGTACAGAAAAGACAGAATTCAAAAGAATTCACTATATCTCTGAGGATGCCATTGAGGTTTTAAACAAGAGAGGCGTCTTGGATCAGATATGTACGGAATGGGCATTAGCAGATAACAATGAGAGTTCACCACACTGGATAAACGCCGGGAATATTGCCAGAGAATATCTCTCAGAAATCATTCCAGACAGGATGGGCTATAAGCTACTTATAGATGGTAAAGAGATATGCAATGACACCAGAATTCCAGAAAATGAGGCTATGGTGAAAACTCACTCAACAAGGATATTAACTGGTTACATGCCCAGAATGCCAGTCATCGGTTGTGTGTCAAGATCCTATCTTGTCAAAATAGCTAGTATTTGCACTGAGAAAACAATATTCTTTGAACATTTGGAGGGGGCTGGATCTGGGGGTTATAATACAGCCTATGTTAAAAAAACATTTAATCTGCCAGATGATGCAGTGATCTTAGATGGACGGCTGTATATGTGGTTGCATTATAATCATAGTGGTGGGGTTGGGGGGTACATAGTTAATGGTGTTGATTCCGGGTGGAAGAAGTTATGTGATGTACAACCTGGCGAGTTCGACATAACAAATGACTTAAAGGGTGGCAACAATTCCGTGACAGTATATTTTCATGAAGATACGTGGGAAGTTTTGGACACGGGGTTTGTTAATGTGAAGTACAGCACGTCGACTATGCCACCAATGCCCTCTGAGGTTATAAGAGTTCCTCTCGGGGAATTACGTGCCGGACAAGATCACATGTCGAATATGTTTAACTTCTATGTGCCTGGGGATCTTGCTAGTCTGAAATTTCATTTTCACCTAATAAACGCTACAAACGAAAATTTTACACTGAGATTTAATACAATGAAGATGGGCAATCGATTTGAGAAGACAAAGAAGATAACTGGAGATGATGTGATAATTGAGTTCAACGACACTGATTTTACGGGTATCAATTATGATGATCTCGAGGAGACTACCATAGTCTGCTATTTTCTCAATATTTGTGTACATGGTAGTAATAAATATGTTTATGTGGCCAACGATTCGTATATAGAATTTATACATACGCCAAAAAATAGTATAGGATACGGAGATTTAATACTGGAGAGTTCCACAAGATTTGATTATGATCATGGGGCGGTTGATAATATTATCTGCGGCAAACCAAAATATGAATGGATAGAGGCGAGATACTATATCCCAGACGGTGCCATACCTATGGAGGTGAAGGCGGCATTTGCCGAGGATGGTTGGGAACAGAATATATCTGTGTGGGCTGATGATGAGCCGGTAGGGGCGCATTTGGTTTGGGATCAGTCCGTGCTTAATCGCTCTGGACAGGCAGAGATCGGTTACTGGGTTCCCACGGAATTTATCAAGGCCGGGCGCTGGAATCACATACGTATCTATCGGGATAATTATTCGTGTTGCTTAGAGCCGCAGAGTATACTTTCATATAAATTTGCAATAAAACCCATGGTTCCATATGGCGATGTATTCCCAGAATGTGGTGGGGGTTACACTGTTGCCATTTATTATGATAGGGATTATGATGGTTCACAGGACGGCGCCATAAATATTTCAATTGCTGAAGGTGGCACGTTAAAGGATATAAATGAATTGGATCCGGAGGAAAATGCTGTAGATGATTCTCTGCTGAGGTTGCTTGATAAATTAAACTTTGTTAATGATACAAATGAGGGAAGCTATGGCACAAATCCAGATGAATACGACGGATCCATAAATAATCCCATCGATATTGTACCAACACCAGAGATAATATCCGAGTCCACTAGGGTTGGTAGGATTAGGTCTCTTTGGGGTCCTGTGGAGGTGAAGCTAGTAGTTTGGATGAAATGATTAAAGATTAAAATGCAAGAAAAAATTCTGGAAAGAAAGTTATTGGAAATGGTAGAGGAGGATCTTGGATTTTATGATATAACGACAGCATTTACACCAAGCAGGAGGGTGGGAGCGGAGATTATTGCAAAGGACGCCGGGATAGTTTCGGGAATTTACGAACTTCATACCCTCTTTAATCTTTTTAATATAAAATCAAAGAGCAGATTAAGAGATGGAGAGAGAATAAAAAGGAATCAGAGGATCTTTTCCCTGAAAGGTAATTCCAGGGATATTCTTATAGTAGAGAGAATTGCATTAAATATACTTTCAAGAATGAGTGGCATAAGTTCTCTAACGAGGAAATTTATTAATAAGGTAGAGAAGATAAATCCAAAAATTAGGATCGCCGCAACGAGAAAGACGTCTCCTCTATTCAGTTACTTTGAAAAGAAGGCGGTGAAGGTAGCGGGAGGAGATACACATCGTCTGAGTATGGGAGATGAGGTTTTAATTAAAGATAATCATCTGAAATTGTTTGGGGGTGTAGAAAGGGCTTTAAGAACCGCAAAGAAAGAAACATCCTTCTCTCATAAAATTGAAATAGAGGTAAACGAGGTGAAAGATGCTATCCTCGCTGCCAGAAATGGGGCAGATATCATAATGCTGGATAACATGTCTATAAGAGAGATAAAAAAGGTGGTTTCTGAATTAGAGAAGATGGGTCTTAGAGAGAATGTAATACTTGAGGTATCTGGTGGGATAAATCTGGAGAATATTTCCGATTATGCCAAAACTAATGTAGATGTTATCTCCATAGGTGCATTGACGCACTCTGCACCCGCTCTTGATTTTAGTCTGGAAATATTATAGTAAAATATTAATTTAATATATCTCTATTATTCCCTTAAGATCTTTCCTGTAGAGAGATCAATCACCTTTGAAGGTGCGCCCAATCTACAGGGACCAGAATCCAGAATTAGGTCTACAGAATCCTTTATTCCCTCATCAATCTCTCCAACATTAGCAGGTGCCTTCTTTCCAGAAATATTGGCGGAAGTAGTTATTATAGGTATCCCAGAAGAACGAATTATCCCCTTCACTACCTTGTGATTGGGAATCCTTATCCCTACCGTGTTCCTATTGGCAGTAATAATATCAAAGATATTCCCTTTCTTTTTCACAACAAAGGTAAATGGCTCATTAATGTGTTTCTTTATAAATCCCTCTCCCTCTGAATCCAAGAGAATATACTCCTTAGCCATTTCCAGATCTGAAAATGCCACCGACAGCGGATTTTTTAAACTTCTTTTTTTAATCTCAAAGATTTTTTTAATCGAGTCTTCGGCCTTTATAGAGCAGCCCAAGCCATACACGGTATCGGTTGGATAGATCAAGATCCCGCCATTCTTTATCTCCCCGGCGGCATAAGAAATAAATTCCTTTTCTGGATTTTCTGCATTTATGTGCAGCAGTTTCATATTTTAAATTATTTTAGGGCCCAACAAATCCACAAGCTTCACAGATATATTTTGCGCCCAAGATGCGGCAAGATCTACATCTCACAATTTCGGTTTTACCACAGGCTGGGCATTTGAACTCCACATACCCCTCCGTTATCTCCGTTCCACAACTACTACATTTCTTCATCTTGCGTCATAGTATTTGAAATTAAATATTTATATATAGTCCCAGGAAAAGCCATGGAAAACAGCCATAAATTGGAGGCTGATTTGAAATAAGCTTTATATGGATTGTAGAGTAATATAGAGTAATATCATATATATCATATCGAGACATTTGTAGAGTGGGCAAGTCAGATGTTGCGGATTGACTATAGTTCGGGAATTAAGGATAAAATACCAAGCTAGTGGTGTATATGACCTCCGGAGACACAACAAGACTATAGAGAGGTTGTTGGCTATGGCGGTGTGCTTATATTCTAAGAAATGATAACATTCCAGAAAAAGCCCCACACAGACGAGGAAATATATCGAGAACTCTGTCCACTGGTAAGGAAATGGTTTTATAGTAGGTTTGAGAGGTTTTCAATTCCTCAGAGATATGCCATCATAAATATCAAGAATAGAGAGAATACCTTAGTTTCTGCACCAACGGGGAGTGGAAAAACCCTTACCGCATTTCTCTCAATCCTTAATGAATTGATAAAATTATATGAGAGGAATTCCCTTGAGGACAAGATCTACTGTCTTTATATTTCTCCATTAAAGGCACTGAATAATGACATAGAGAAAAACCTCAACGAACCCCTGAGGGAATTGACAGAGTTATCTGGAAGAGATCTGGGGATCAGGGTGATGGTAAGAACCGGAGATACTTCACCATCTGCCAAGAGCAGAATGCTGAAAAAACCACCCCATATTCTGATAACCACGCCAGAGACGCTGTCAATAATCCTGAATGCCCCGAGGTTCAGGGAATTCCTGAGGGATGTAAAGTGGGTCATCGTTGATGAGATTCATTCCCTGGCTGAGAACAAGAGGGGCGTTCATCTGAGCATCAGTTTAGAGAGACTGCAGAACCTTGCCGGCAGATTCACGAGGATTGCTCTATCAGCCACAATCTCCCCGTTAGAGGAGGTGGCGAGATTTCTGGTTGGTTACGAAAATGGGAGGGAGAGAGATTGTAAGATCGTTGATGTGCAGTTCCTGAAGGAATTGGACCTTAAGGTTCTTACCCCAGTACCCAATCTTATGAGGACCTCACAGAGGGAACTGGAAGATAACCTGTATAAACTAATTCATGACCTGATTCAGAAACATAAAACAACCCTGATCTTCACGAATACGAGAAGTGGAACAGAGAGAGTAGTTCACAATCTCAAGGATA
>Ga0209410_1000130_pt1 | contig 31558 bp, 29 predicted proteins | sample Mar14436cmmetaG_FD_184135 | JGI IMG/M metagenome (GOLD analysis project Ga0209410, IMG submission 184135) | Marine hydrothermal vent microbial communities from Guaymas Basin, Gulf of California to study Microbial Dark Matter (Phase II) - Marker... ... | reverse complement strand
ATAACGGTTCCACCTTTGATCACGAGTATTTTCTTGCCCATGGTTAACCCTCAAATCTTTTGTTGCGAGATTTCAAATTAAAGGTAAATGTTTGAGCTGCATGCACATGGTAGCTTTCCTAACATATTAGATATTTTAAGTTAGGGTTCCTACTTACGTAGGGCATTAATAGACCTACGTAAGCATTTATTACCCTAATTGTAGATTTAAGTTTCATTGCTGTCTCAAAAGAGCAGCGGGTCTTGCGTGAAGTCCGACCTTATTGCACAGTACAATACGTGTTTCTAAACTTGGCATAAGTTTCCACCATATGACTTGAAAATTAAACATTCAAATGTTATACAATTCTCACTTTAACTTCTTTCTCGAACTCACTTCTTAAAACGGCTCTCCTAATCATCGGGTCGGCTATCCTATAAACTTCACCATCCTTTTTCAATAATCCTCTATTCACTAAATGTTTTAAATAGGTTATCGCCGTGCTAGGTGCCTTACCTAGTAATTTTGAAGCAGCTGAAACAGAGACTTCGCCCATTTCAGCTGCAAATCTGAGAACACGTAGATAACTTGTAATTTTCCTTCTTTCAGTTAATGCTCGAGCTATTTCACCATATATAGTAAATATTACTTCTTTTTCCAGATGTTTGAGAACTTTTTCTAACTCGACTTCTTCTCCCCTTAGATGTTGAAGGACGCATATTCTTCCAAAATGTGTAAGCCACCCGGCGAATCCACCTAACCTAAGAGACGCCTCTTCTATTATTTCATCGTCGAACGGAACGTTACACTCTTCAAAACCAGCTTTTAAAAGTCTTCTAGAGGTAGTTTCATCAAAGGGTTTTAATACGATTTCTTCGCTTAACCGTCCGTAAAGAGGCGCACTTTCAGGTCTTTCCAAAACATTTTTGAGTGATGCAATTGAACCTAGAAAAACAACGGAGAGAGACGGTGCAAGTTCGTCATGTAAAGCTGCCAAATATTTGAAAGCGCTTGAATATCTTAGCAGTTCTTGAACTTCATCAATAATGAGGACTACTTTGCCTTTTGAGCATAATTCTCTAAAAGCATCTGTTAGACTCATTTGACTTTTAACCTTAACATCAATGCTTACACCGAAAAATGAGATTTTCTCCACCATTTTTAATACTTTACGCAGACTTCGATTTTCAGCAACTTTACGAACAGAATTTGCAATTAGTTCAAAGCAACTGTCAAGACTAACATTTTCAACAGGTATGTCCCATAAATTCACGTAAATGGGGATAACGTTAAGAGAGTTAGCCACAGACCTTACAAGGGTAGTCTTACCAGTTCTTCTAAGTCCAGACACAGTAAACCATTCTCCGGCATTAACAAGCATTGAAACAACCTTTTTCTCATTACTTAAATCAAACACTGAGCTAAGAGGCTTAACCGTTGTTTTCGCAAAGATACCATTTTCCAAACATCTCACACCTTACTCCACCATTCGACTAACTCGAATATTCGAATAACTCGAATATACTAATAAAACTATTCCACAAAAGTACTCGACTCAAAATAACTGTGATATAAGTTAGAGTACTTCCCGATAAAAAACCTCTTATCTTTGCAGTAAGTTTAAAGATTGTAATCTGTGAAAAGTTGCGTTATAGTCATTCTCATTTAACAGCTATTTTTTCTGCAGAAAACTACAGAGGAAATTTCTTCTAATTTGACCTAATGACCCCCGTTAACAAGCGTTAAAATCGAATATAAACTACTCAATAAACTAAGATACATATATTCACCTCAACAACACTTAACTTAGTTTGCCCTATTTTTCATCTGTTGAAGATTACCATTCTAAAATTCCTACTTTCAATTAGCACCCAAACGTCAATCCTGCACCATAAAAGGTAGCAACGAGAAACGAAGGCTAAGAATAAAATCTTAAAATGAAGAACTTAATCACCCATAGTTGGCTCAACACTAAATTTCGATATTTGTCAGACATTAAAACTTATAAGCGATAAAAACCACAAAATAATCAAAGTAAACTTAGGAAGGGGTTACTAGGTGAAAACAATAAAATAATGTTAATAACTTCGATGTTGTTGTTTATAGTTGTAAAGCGGATGGAAAATAGCGGAGGTTAGGGTTGTTGGGGTTTTGGACTCTGATTAAAGAGAAAGTAGTGAGGTTATTTAGGAAGTTTTGCCGCTCTTCTCAGGGTTCTGGGGTTTGTGGTTGGGTTGGCGATCAAGACGGGCTTTCAAGACTGAGATCGGTACGAATATTTCTTTTAATTTCATTTTTGATTAGCCTACAGGTACTTCTCATTTCTTTGAAATCCTTTGTTTTTCTTTTCCCGTTTGTTGCTGTTGTAACTCTTTTCCTGTTCTTCAGCTGGATGACACTTAAATTCTACGATTTACTTAAAACAGGGAGAATAAGAACACTATGGCTATACATCATAATATTTCTAGTAACCATACTACTGGTAACCGTGGCATACTTATCAGGGTAAAATCGTTACATGAACATACTTTCAAAAGAAAATGGAAGGTAGTAATTTTCATACGCAGCTTTGTAATGATCCTAAGCACATTATGGATTGATGCTAATAGGCACAACAATAATTTTAAACGCAATAAACAAGTTAAAAGGAAAGCAATAAATGCAACTGTTGCAATATCAGTCATATTGTTTCTCAAAAGTTATTTCTACAACGAGTACAGAAAATACAATATCGCTACAGTAGCAATGGATTACGCCCCCTTTACTGCATATAGCAGCGCTACCTGAATATCTTGTTGGGTTAGGTAGGGATAATCTTTCAAGATGTCTTCTACGCTTAACCCTTCAGCAAGCCTCCTTAATATAGCTTCCACAGTTACTCTAGTACCCTTTATTACGGGTTTTCCTCCCATAATTTCAATATTTTCTTCTATCAAATCTAACATTCTCCTCATAGGTTATAGACCAGATTAACAAGTTTATTAAGCTTTTCCAGCTGATTTCAATAAACACTCTTAAACAAATAAAATTCAAGATGTCTAGTGAAAGGGAACTCTAAACCTTTATAAACTTCTTCCTTATCGTTAAATTTTCGATTCCTTTTTTCTAACCATGAACAACACCACAATTGAAAATAGAACTGTCTTTAAAGTAAAATAATAGGTGTAATTTGTGTCATTGTAGTATGAGGGGTATTTTTTGGAATTTTAGGGTGTCTATTATTCCTTGATCGGTTATCCTAAGTTCTGGTAGCACTGAGAGGGACAGTAAAGCCATTGTCATGAATGGTGAAACCATTTTCCGCCCTATTTGTCTCCATCCTTCAGCTAGCTTTCTAACTTTTTCGCTTACGGTTTCAGCGTCCTCAGTTGACATCAAACCCGCCACAGGCAGCTCAACAAGCCCTAAGATCTCTTGGTTTCTAACTACTACCATTCCTCCACCTACATCGATTAACTTGTTTGCTGCAAAAGCCATATCTCCCTCATTAACACCTGCAACCAGAAGATTATGACTGTCGTGAGCAACTGTTGAAGCTATTGCGCCCTCTTTAAAACCAAAACCTTTTACGAGCCCTATACCAATATCTCCACTTCCATGATGTCTCTCTATTACAGCAGCTTTTGCAATATCATCTTCAACTCTAGGCTTCAACTCATAGTTAACTACGGGGATTTCTTCGATCAGATGCTTTGTTGTAACTTTTGCTTCAATAACCTGCACCACATGGGCTTTAACAGTTCCCTCTTTAATTGGAGCTTTAATTACAAAGTCCTCGGGCGTCAATTTCCTTTTCACATTCATTGTTTTAGTAGCCCATTCTGGCATCTCTTTCCTCTTAATATCCACAACCAGTTTCCCATCTTTAGCCACAACTTTCCCGTTAGCAATCACTGTGGAAATTTTAACTTTCGCTAAATCCTCAACAATCAATATGTCAGCGAACTTCGCAGGTGCTATTCCACCTACATCTAAATCCACCTTATAGTGTTCAGCAGTGTTGACAGTCACCATTTGAATTGCAGTTATTGGATCTACACCTTCCTGAATAGCTCTTCTCAAAACATGATCTATGTGGCCTTCAACAAGAATATCCTCAGGATGCCTATCATCTGTCACCAAAATTATTCTTCTCGTATCTATTCTACGCTCAGTAACAGCCTTTATTACCTCCTCTAAGTCATGCCATGCAGAACCTTCACGTATCATAGCCCATATTCCTCTTCTTGCTCTTTCTAACGCGTCGATTCGCCTGGTTGACTCGTGACACGAAGTTATTCCCGCAGCAATATAAGCTGAAAGTTTCTCGTCAAGTTCAGGGTCAGCGTAATGGCCCTCAACAACTTTTCCATGTTTAAGCGTTACTTGAATTTCTCCATGAACTTTATCGTCCCCCATCAAAACACCGGGATAGTTCATCATTTCTGCTAGTGCCACTACGTTTTCCCATTGCAACACTTCTTCAACCTCTTTAGGTCCAATGGATGCTCCGGCTGTTTCAAATTCTGGGAAAGATGCAGGCACGCATGAGGGAATAGCGATGTAAACTTTAAGAGGTAAATCTTTGGAGTCTTCTAACATTAGTTTTATGCCTTTTAAACCTAGAACATTGGCTATTTCATGTGGATCAGCAAAAACAGCTGTAGTCCCATGAGGCAATACAGCTTTGGCAAATTCTGAAGGTAAAAGCATGCTACTTTCAATGTGAACATGTCCATCAAGAAAGCCAGGAACCAAATAGTTGCCCTTTGCATCAATAACCTTAGTGTTATCACCAATAACATGATCAATTTTGCTTCCGATGTGAGCAATTCTATCGCCCTTCACAGCAACATTAATATTTTCAATAAGCTCACCAGTGTAAACATTCACTAAAGTTCCATTTTTTATAACTAAGTCTGCTTTTATCCTACCAAGAGCTGTAGCAACAAGTTCTTTTGTAACTTCCCAGAGCTTAGACCTCCCAGCCACCACTAATCACCACAAACAACAGTACAATACTTCCTATTAAACTTTAACAAAATGAAATTAGACAGAAACAATTAAGATTTACAATTTTTCAAAATTTAAAATATTTGAATAAATAATTACTTAAGAAGATATTTTGGAGAACTCATCGACTAGATGTTTATGTAGCGAATAAACGTTTTTCACGGGATATTGCTAAGAAAGCTTAATGGGTTCATATGAATAGATAATCGCGGGAAATATAGGTGACTGTAATCTCTTCATCTTCAATTTTTCAAGAATTTTGAAGGGAAAAAATCCGCAATAATCATTATTGCAGTTAGTAAGATCAATAAGCAAATGCAACTTTACATTGCGAGAAAATTGGGGGATTCAATCGTCTTCTTCGTTTTATGTTAAATTTTAGCTAATAAGTGAAATATTTTACTAACTGATGGATAAATTTCCTTAAATATCGTATAAAATTTCATGTATTTCTTATGCCTTTTTTTGTCTGGCTTATATGTTTTATATTCTTCTTTTAATCGATTGAAAACATCTTTCCAATTGCTAATTGTTTTTGTAGCTATTCCAGCAATTATAGCGGCTCCTAAGGACGTAGTGGATACTTCGCTCGGAACCTTAACGGGTAAATTTAAAACATCGGCTTTCATTTGACACCATTCCCGGCTCTTTGCTCCTCCTCCTGATGAAATTACTTCACGTACTTTTATTTTTTTCTCGTAAAAAACATCTACGTTTAGTTTTATAGCATAAGTTAAGCCTTCGTACAGCGCTCTAACAATGTTTTCTAGTTTTTTCCCTGGTGACCATCCTATTAACACAGTTTTCATACAGGGATCCCAATAAGGACTTTGTTCACCCATTCCAGTAAAGGGGAAGAAAAGCATTTTCCCTGAGCCTATTTCAGTGTTCTTTAAAATTTTCTCTACATGTTCATACAGTCTTTCATTTCTGTATCCTATTCCTAAATTTTTTAAAAAATTGTCGACAATAATACCTGAAGTAAAGGTTGCATCTAAAATCCATTTATCTTGAAAAATGAAAGGGTAGCACGTGAACCGCATTTCTTTATCGAGAACAGGCTTATTGACAACTGTGTTTAGACAAGTGGTGCTTCCAGAAATATCACATAAAGTTTCTGGGCTATAAACACCTGTTCCGAACGTTGCTGAAAAAGAATCGACGACACCAACAGCTACTTGAGTTCCTTTCGCCAATCCAGTTTCATCCATAGTTTTCCCTGAAATTTCTCCCACAACTTTTGTTGAAAAAAATACACTTGGAAGCTTTACTATATCCATATTTAAGGCGTCAATGAGCTGTGCGTCCCATTTCCTTTTGTGAATATTGTAAAGCATGGTTCCTCCTGCGTGTGTTTCATCTATACCTATCTCTCCAGTTAATTTAAGCGCAACAAAACTTGCAGGTTCAAGGAATTTATATGTCTTCCTGTAAACGTTCGGTTTATTTTCTTTAATCCACAAATATTTGAATCCAGAATATGTAGCATTAGGTCTTATTCCTGTTCTTAAATAAATTTCATTCTCTCCAATTTTTCTCAATGTTTTTTCGACTTGTGGTTTTGCTCTAGTATCTAAATGAAGTATACAATTCATGAGGGGGGTTCCGTTTTTATCTATTGGAATTGGAGATGGCATATGGCCCGCAATACCGACAGCAACTATAGAATCAACTTTTTCTTTAAATTTTCTAGTAATATTTTTAACACAAGTTTTTACAGATATCCATAATTCTTTAGGATTATGTTCAAAAAATCCTGGCGATAGAGATATTATGCTAAGATTTCTCTTTGTTTCATGGATTTTCTTTCCATTGATTGTGAAAAGTGAGACTGAACAGTTTGATGTCCCAATATCTATACTAAGTATGAGTGGTTGTTCTTCCAAGAAATCATTCTCCAGTTGGCTCTATTATTATTTTAAGAGATTTTTCTTTATTTTGAAATTGATTTATCGCATCAAATAGCTCTGATAGCTTAAATTTGTGAGAAATCAGCTTTTTGACGTTAATTTTCCTCTTAACTACAAGTTTATATGCAAATTCATAGTCATTGAAAGTGTACCCTGAACTACCAGTAAAACAAATTTCATAGTAATGTAGAACATTTGGATCAATCGTAATTGCCGATCCTTTTCTCGACCCTCCAAAGATGTTTACAAACCCATTTTTCCCAGCCATTTTTAACCCTTGCTCAATTACCTCTGGAACTCCTATTGTCACTACTACAGAGTCGGCTCCTCTTCCGTCTGTTAAATTAAGAACCTCCTCCACTGGATCCGAATGCAAAGCATTTATTATATAATCGGCTCCTAACTTCTTTGCCAGTTGCAACTTCCAATCATGCAAACCAATGAGTATAATGGAGTCGGCTCCAAATAAACGTGACAATTGAACTTGAATAAGCCCCATTGGGCCGTCACCTATAATCACAACACTTTTACCAGCTTCAACGCCAGCCTTCCTAACACCGTTAATGGAACATGCAACAGGCTCCACAAAAGTTGCTTCTTCAAAAGATATGTTGTCTGGTAAATGAAATATTACTCCTCTACTCAGAAATCTTTTCGGAATTTTAACGTATTCAGCGTATGCGCCATCAATATTATATCCAAAGCTAAGAGGGTCTTCACAGAGGTTTTCGCATCCTATTCTACACATTTTACATCTGCCGCAGAAAGCATCAGCAGGGACATTTACTTTATCGCCAATTTCCAATCCACTCACTTTCCCGCCTATTTCCACAACTTCTCCTGCAAATTCATGACCAAGTATGATAGGTGGCTTGACCGAAGAACTCCCAAAAAAATATATTCTGACATCTGTAGGGCAAAGTCCAACCGCGCGAACTTTAACTAGTATTTCCCCTTCTCCAACCTTAGGAACATCTACATCTTTTATTTCAAGCTGTTTCGGACCATAATATATAGCCGCTTTCAAAACTACCACCAGCACTTAACTACTTTCCAATAATTTTTCAGCTTCCTCAACACTTGCCCGATCCCTCACAATTTTAGCAATTGCTTGAACAGTTTTCTTCGGGTTCTTTGATTGCCAAATATTTCTACCTATACATATCCCAATAGCGCCTGCGTCCACAGCGTTCTTAACCATTATTAGAACATCTTTAAGAGAATCTTTTTTCGGTCCTCCAGCCAAAATTATTGGTGAAAGGCTGTAGTTGACCACCTTTTCAAAACTTTTTTTATCTCCAGTATAGGATGTTTTTATGAGGTCTGCACCCTCCTCAGAAAGAACACGCACACCTTGTCGAATCACATCAAAATCGTAAACGTTTTTGAATTTACCCTCCCATGGATAAACCTCACCTATAAGAGGCATTCCCCATTCGTCGCATTCATCGGAAAGAATTCCAAAATTATGAATCATTTCATCTTCTTTAGGATGTCCTACGTTTACCATCGCAATAACAGCGTCTGCTCCCAGTCTTATAGCTTCTTCAACCGAGGAAACAATTTTTTGATACGATGGATCAGAAGATAATCCCGTTGCGCAAGTAACTCTCAATATTAATCCTGCCTTGCCTGCAAACACTTTATACATTTGTTTAATAATTCCTCGTCTAAGTAGAAGCGCGTTAGCGCCGCCTTCAAGTACATCACTTATTATCTTCTCTGGATTTTCAAGTCTTTCAAAATACCCTTCAACCCCGTGATCCATAGGTACAATGACAGCAGATTTTGAATACGGTTCTATTATTCGCGACAATCGAATTTTTTTACCAATACACAAAATAACTACCTCCTTTTATCCTGAAACAAACATGTAACTTTTTACTTTCTTACCTTCAATGTTAACTATTACTCCTCTCAAAATTCCCTCACCGTATTCACTTCCAGGATTTATACAAAGAGTTCTCCCAATTTTACATACACCCCTTGCCTCATGAATATGGCCATGTAAACCTAAAAGAGGCTGATACTCCTCAATTTTCTTTCTTACAGCCATACTTCCAACAGATTCAAATATAGGTCCACTAGAACCTATTATCGGCCTTAAATTTTCATCCAATTTTGGCGCCTGATCAATTGGCGTCCCATATGGGGGACAATGAAAATTAAAAATACACTTTTCAAGATTATTAACCTTAGAAGCTAGTTCATCTATCTTCTTTTCAAGCTCTTCCTCAGGCAAATCACCTGGACAATTCCAAGGAGTGATATTTGCGTAACCTAAGCTTATCATTTCATGTTCTGCATCTATAGTCACAACTTTTTCTTCTGGATCTACAACTACTCCCTCTTCACCCTCCTCTGCAAGAACATCTTTCAAAGACCTATGATCGTCATTTCCTAGCATAATATAGCACTTTATGTTTTTCCCTCGAAGTTTTTCCTTTGCTAATCGAATCCACCGTCTTAAACGTTCTTCCATCAACTTCAGAAATATCTGATCTACAGCTTTATGGTCAGACCTAGTTTCTTCAAATTCTTCAGATGTTGTAATATAATAGTACATTCCTTGATTTTCCAACATTTCCTGTAAAGCTCTAAGTTCGCTTTCGTTTCTAGCCTCTTTCAGAACTCCAAGTACTTCGGCTTGGTAAGTTCCATTAGACGTTTTTATTATTGGAACAACTATTTTACCGGTGAGGTCACCGCCGTAAATTAGTACATTTGCTTTGTAAAATTCTCCTGCTCCAATGAATTTTCTGAAACAGATTTCTGAGCCGTGAATATCGGCTGCATAAAAAATTCTTGTTATAGGCATTAAATCATCCTCCCATTATCTTATAATTTCCTCTACGGTTCTAAACCAAGGTTTAGAAGTTCCTATTTTAGCTCTTCTTTTCCATTTCTTTGTTTTCGGCTCCTCCTCTATAATCTTTAACAACTGATTTACTTTTTGTAAGACATCCTCTTTATCTTGCATTTGGATAATTCGGTTTTTATAGCAGTTTTCAACATATTTACTTAATTTTCTAAGATTAGAAGTGGCATCAAACCAAAATCCCCAGTCATCTGCAAGAAGACTTGCAATATATTTTGAGTTGATTTTATCTTTTTCGTCTTGATCGCTATATTCATGAGATCTAAGTAAAACAATTAGATCTATAAGATCTTTTTCATTTATTTCATGTATTTGAAGTTTTTCTAACAGAAGATCCGTAGGGGTTACGGTTGGAAAATCTAATTCGAGCCTCCCCTTACCTGGTTTTTTCCCGAAGGGAACATCATGGCTAAATGATAGCGTATCGAAAAACACATCAATGTGGAAACTTTTCCCGGGAGGGTGATATATTAGCCTTTTTCCTTCTGAAATTAATAAAACATGAAGATCCGGCGAGAATTTCAGAAAATCTTCGAAAAATTCACGTATCTTCAACCTTTGCGAACTATAACCTATTAAATCTATATCAGTAAATAGATTTTTTCTATCGGGAAGCCTCCCTAACTTTTTATACAAGTTGGCAAATTCTCCTCCATGTAAAAATATTGCAATAGCACCAAGAATTCTCAAAACTATCTTTTGCTTCTCTGCTTCGTTAATAATATTGGCAGCCATTTTTAAAATTTCTTCATCTTCCCTACTTAAAGGTTCAATTGATCCATCAAACACTTTCACCATAAGATCACCCTTCCTGCACTTCTAGGATTTTATTATATTTTCTATACTTGTAGAGAGGAATTAAATAATCTATGGGTATTGCTAGGTCTTTTTGCAATGTTTCAAACACATCTTTAGACCAAACAGCTATAACAATACCATAGTTAACGTTCATACCAACTCTAGTTGCCATTTTAAAAAGGGCTCTCATTGTTTCTCCTGTCCAAATCACATCATCCATCAGTATAACACGATCTTTTCTTCTTATCAAATAACGTGGAAGAAACAAATTTCTTTGAAAATCTGGGTTAAAAACACCTGCTTTTAACAGCGTATGTGGATAGTAGGTTTCAAAAATATAATTTGATCCATGTGGCTTCCTTTTTCGCGCTAAAACTACACGTTTACCCATAATGGCAGAAATGCAGGAGGCAAATAAATATCCTCCCCCCTCAACAGTAAGTATGGAATCAAAACTCTTCCGAGAGACTCTATCAAATATTTCGCTGATAATCCACATAGCTAATTCAGGATGTGACGTAAAAATCTTATCTGCCTCAGGAAGTTCCTCTACAGATTCTGAAAACAAACACTTAACAATTTCAATAGAAGGGTTCAAAAGATTTTGAAGAGCTTGTATAATTTTTTGTGCTCTTTTGCTCGTTGGTAAAATTTGCCTATTGACATATCGATTTAGAGTTGGAATATCTAAGTTTAGTCTTATCGATAATTCCTTGTAGGTATAGTTTCTCTTTGCCATTTGAAGCAATGTTACAGCTTTAAGTTTCCTTAAGAAGTCCTTTACACTTTCCAACTATTCTACCACCAAAACTACGTTGCCCCGCACCATCTCACTATAGTTACAGTTAAATTCTTAGTGTAATCTATTAGTTGCTTCAAATCTGCATATTCGTCAAATCCATGCATCGCGCCACCACCAGGACCGTAAAGAACCGATGGAGTATCTGCGTAAAGATTAAGTAGTCTTAAGTCGCTTCCACCACCACCTATTATCTGAGGTTCGAAGTTTAAAATTTCTTTGGAAGTTTTCTTTATTGTTTCAACTATTGGATGGTTCACAGGAGTTTCCGCTGCTTCAAGCCATAGTCCAAACCACTCTACTTCAGGCGGTTTCCTTTTTAGCCAAGGATCTGTCTGAGCAACGAAGGCAATATATTTTTTAAATTGTTCACGAACTTCACGAATATCTTCACCTGGAAGACATTCCAAACTTCCTTCCATTATGCACGTTCCTGGTATTGTTGATGGCCAGTCTCCTGCCTGAATTTTACATATTCCTGTAGGAATCTTTGCAGGCAGTGGAAAAGCTTTAAACAAGGGATGTTTCACATCTATCTGCCTCATAGCTGCAAAGTCATCTACAGCCTTATAAATCTTAAAAGCTTTTTCTATCGCTTCAGGAATGGTATATTTTAGCTCAAGACCTCCAGAACCACCTTCAATTTTAATCCTGAAAAATTGAGCGCCTCTATTAGAATTACAAAGGTAGTGAAGGGAAGTTGGCTCTGCAATTATTCCTGCATCAGCTTTATAGCCTCTAATTACGCAAGCAAGGGTTCCATTTCCACCTGCTTCCTCATCCACTACACTTTCGATGTATAGAGTTCCTTTCAACTTCACGTTGCATTCAACTAATGTAGCTACTGCAGAAATCATTGCGGCAATACCAGCCTTCATATCACAAGCTCCTCTCCCAAATATAAAGTTCCCTTCAATTTCCCCTCCCCAAGGGTCATGCTTCCATTCATTTCTTGCCCCTATAGGAACTACATCTGTGTGGCCATTTATTATGAGTGATGGATGTTCTTTTTGACCTTTTAGTATTCCGACTACATTGGGTCTTCCTTCATAGCCCTTATATCCCATTGTTTCAATTGGTACATAGGCAGGATGTTTTTTCAACTCTTCCCAGTTTATCTGCCATTTATCGACTTCAATTCCAATTTCTTCGAGTTTTTTAGCTACAAATTCTTGGCACTTACCCTCTTCACCTGTAATGCTTGGGATTCTTATTAGATCTTTTAGCAGTTGAATTATTTCATCTCGTCGTTCATCTATTGTTTTTATTATCTTTTCCTCTAGGGAGGAAACCATCTGTGTTCACCTAGTCAAACTCAATAACAACAATTTCATAATCTTCAACTTTTGGAACAACAATCTTAACCAAGTTATCTTTAACTTCATAATCAAGGGTTTTGTTGTGGAATGCTAAATAGGCTTTCTTTACTTTCTCATTAACAGCTTTCCTTACTTGAATTTCAACGTCATAAACTGGTATTGCATAGTTCACGAGCCTTGAGATCGGCCCAAGTATTGGCCTCGTATCATAGCCGTGATTCACCAGATGAACTATAATCCTTTTACCATCTTTTTTCTCCCATGAATTAACCTCAACAATTCTAGGGCAGTTTTTAACTTCCACAGGTTCGGGAGATTTTGCAGCCCATCGCACAGCATTGGCGAGAATATTACAGTAGTCGTTGATTTCCATTAGCATATAAATGGCATCTAAACACCCAGGAATAAAAACTACCCTACCTTCACCGTAATTTTGAGCTAGAATTACAGGTATTTTGGTATCTTCGCCGATGGGAGAAAACATTGTTTCAGGAGGTTTAACAAGGATTGCAAGTACATTATCCATACTTCTAGGAGTAGATACTGGAATGTTAAGGAAATAGGGAAGTAAAACACCTTTAGAAATATTATCGACCACTGGGTGCTCATTTGAAATCCTAATATAAGTTATGCCAGCGTCTTCAGTTTTACCGGTATAATCAATGTTAAATAAGTCTGCAAGACCAAAATTATTTCTTTTTACGCCCTTTTCATCATAAAGAGATGTTTCATACGTAGCAATAAGACCACCGCCGCTTTTCACATATTTTTCAAGTTCTCTTATCTGTAGGTCGCTTAAACAAGCAGCATTAGGTAGGCAAACCACTTTATATTCCTTGAGAACATCGAAAGAAATGTCCTTATCTGATAATACATCTACTTGTATGTGGTTTTCAATCATAGATCTGTAAAATCCAAGAAAATGGTTAAGATATCGACCCTCGGTGTCATTTGCAGCATAATAGTCTACTGTCTGTAAAGAGAACAGTACTGCAGCATATTTCAATAAATCGACATTGTTAAGATGTTCTTCACAAGATTTTAACTTTTGAAATACTTCTTTAATGGTTTCAAGTCTCCTCATATCAGAGATTCCTGGCCCATAGATCGAAAACCAAGGGCATCCTCCATTAGCTACAATCTCCCCTATTGTAGCCTTTAACTCGACAGATGGGCGAAGATAAAGAGACCATGGAAAGAACGGCGTTTCAACTAACGTGAAAATAGGTTTATTATCAGCAAACCTTTTAGCATACTTAATGCAAGCCCCAATCCACCAAACAGGTTGCCTTGCAAAACTTCGATACAGTTCCATTGAAATAACATCTTCATGTTTGCTGATGTCTTCCAGTTTTTCAGCGTAAATTCTTGGAATATAAAATCCCTCGTACTCTGACCCGTATCTCCACTCCATTTTTCCACCGCCAACAATACTCAACCAAAGCCACGAAAAAGAGGAAATAGGAAAATGAAATTGAAAGAAACATATGGCATCGTTTTTCACAGACTTTACACTCTTAGCAATTTCCTCTATAGCTTCTGTTATACATTTATATCTCCATTCCATAAATTTTATCCACTTGGGATTATCCCATTTAGCATATTTAGGTATTTCCAATCCTGTTTCGGCTTTAAATTTCTCCTCGCAGTATTTACATTTGCACCAGCTTTGAAAGCTAGGCTCATCCACAAAAATGCCATCAACATCATAGTTTTCCAAAATTTCCCTAACTATGTTAATAATATACTCTCTGTGAGGGCTATTAAGGCACATTTCACGAGAAGGCCCCATTTCTACAATTTTACCGTTATATCTTCTTTGACACCAATCCTCATGTTCCTTGTACTCATGTTCTCCACCCCAAATGCTATTAACATAAGCAATTACTTTGACCCCCTGTTTACGGCATTCTTCAACAGTTTCTCTGAGAATGTCCCTGTCGCCCATATCTGGATGTGGTGGCGCAAATTTACTTTTATAGAAAGTTAATCCACCGAGATAGCTGTATGCAAAAGCCACTATGACATCTGCTCCACAGTCTACAGCTTTTTTAACCCATTCCTTAGCATTAAACTCCTTTAGAACTGTAGCTGGAAGTTCAATAGTTAAGATACGATGATGCTGTTTTAGCCATGCCAATATTATTCACCTCCCTGTTAAGCTTAAGCTGGTGGAATTTCTCTGTATAATAAGTCTAAGTCTATACCTTGCTTTTTCCTATAGTATTTAACAGCATAAAAGTATACGAGTCCTGAACCAAATATAGTTCCACATACTATTGCAGACGTTAATGGGTCCGCTAAGCCTAAAGCTGGGAAGAAGAAATATAGCGATGCAATGAAAAGTGTAAATGCTGTAGATATTATACCTGTTATTGTTATTAGTGGTATAGATCCTATTTTAAACTTTGAAATTGCTGCCTTTTCGTAAAGATCTCTTCTAGTATAAGGTAGTAAAGCTCCAGTTAAACACACTATTGCAATTGTTCCAACTATTGGTGCTAAGCCAACGTAGGTTTCAATATGCCAGAAGATTCCCGTCTCGAGAAGAAGCGCCACGAATATCGTAGATAATATGAGAACAATGGTTGTTACTATAATTGAGTTTACGGGTGTATTCCATCTTCTGCTGATCTTAGTGAAACGTTCTGGCAAGAGTCTATCCATTCCCCAAGCAAACATGCATCTTGAAAAAGTTGGAACACCAAGGGCAAATATACCTAAAGGCCATCCCAAAAATCCTATAACACAAAGCGCAGCAAGTATAGGATTGTTCATCTTTAACAATATTACTGCTACAAAGAAGTTTATGAACGGCGGTACAGGTATCGCCCACTCCTGTTTGTCGAAGAGGTAGTAGGCTGCAGCTAAAAACTCGTAACCTATAACCTTATACATGAGGAAAATCGAAGCAATATAAAGAATTCCATTTAATACCGTTGGCCCAACCATAATAAGTATTTGCCTTTTTACATCTTCAGCTTTTACAATTTCTCCAGCTATATAAATAGACCACCAACTCCAAGAAATAACCGCAAAACCCACTGCCATAGCTGCGATGGTTAACTTTGGATCGAAAACAAGTGTTGTAGGAATGCTAAGTCCTGCTTCTTTGGCAGCATCTATAACTCCTTGATAAGAAATACTGTATTCAGCTGCGATCATGTTAAACGCTTCTACAAAAGTTTGATTATTAGTGGCTAAAAGGGTACCTAATATTATTGCAAGACTTAAGAAACCAAGAACGTATCCTACTCTTAGGAACCACATAAGTCTTTTTAAGCCTAATACCGCTACTACTCCAACAATTATGATAACTAATATGCCTATGCCGAAAATCCACTCTGCGGATGTGGATAATATCTTTGCAGCGTTTAGCAACCACGCATTACCGAATATAATGCCTAGAGTACCTAGAACTGGTGAAATTGCCATTACAACAAAGAAGATGGTTATTGCACCGCCCCAAAGGAATTGAGTTAACATCATATTCCAATTTGCTGCAAATCCAATTGCAGGATGTAATGTTCTAGATATGAAAACGTAATCTCCTCCTGCACGAGGCATAACAGAGGAAAGCATAGCATATGTCATTGTAAGAAATATGCTAAAAATTGTCACATATGCCATTGCTAACCATAAGTTTGCGCCTGGAAGTCCGTAAAAAGCCCAATATACGCTCCATGCCAAAGCAAAACCTATTGGGCCGCTTGCAAAGAGGTTAAAGAAGAAAGCGTCAGTACCTGAGACCGACCTCACCAAGCCGGAAGCCTTTCTTATAAATATTTTTTCCGTGGCCATACCTCTCACCCGACTTACAACTATAACAAACTATAAAGTCATAGAAAATAAGTATTACGATTTTTTTGCAACTATAATTGCAAAATTATTTATAAGAGATAATAGAAGAGCGAGTTAATTTTATTTCCTAGTCAATATGGTTTTGAAGTGTTTTAAGATTAAATGATATATGTTAAGAAAATTTATTTGAAGTCATTTAATTGTCTGATAGTATGCTGCGGTATGTTTGTTAAAAATTGTCATTAAAGCTTCATTTAATAAGTGTAAAGTCTGAATATTTAAGTGTATTATAAAAGCAAAACCACAAAATTTTGGTTTATAAGAGGAGGTGAATATTGTGGAAGAAGTTAAAGTGTACGTATTAGCAGATGACTATTCTGGATATGATAGTAAGTTTTTGGCTCAGCATGGAGCATCCTACTTAATAAAGATGACAAGGAGTGGAGAAAGTGTTAACATACTTTTTGATACAGGTACTTACGGAAATTTAATACTGGAGAATATGAGGCTTTTAGACATCGATCCAAAGGTTATCGATATGATAGTTCTATCCCATTGCCACTACGATCATACGAAGGGTTTAGTTGAGATCGTAGAGAAAATTAACAAGGAAAATTTTCCTATAATAGCTCATCCGACCGTGTTTAGACCTCATTTTTGCAAAGAGCCAGTTTTAACACACATTGGAATGCCTTTTAAATACAGAAAGAAGGTTGAAGAACTGGGTGGAGAATGGGTTTTGCTAAGGAATCCTACAGAAATAGCCGAAAACATATTTGTAACAGGTGAAGTAGAGAGAGTAACAGAGTTCGAAAAAACTCCAACATTAAAATTATATACCTTAGAAAACGGTCAACTCGTTGAGGATGATCTTAAAGATGATGTTTCCTTGGTGATTAACATGGAAAAGGGCATAATTGTTATTTCGGGTTGTTCTCATGCAGGAATTATTAATATAACGAAGCATGCTATCAGGATAACAGGTAGCAATGAGGTTAGAGCTGTTATTGGAGGTTTTCACCTAATAGATGCAGATGAGGGGAGAATAAGGAAAACCGTTGACATGTTGAAGCAGTTAGAGACGCGAGAAATTTATACAGGCCATTGCACTGGTTTAAAAGCTGAATGTCTACTACTAAAAGAATTTGGTGACAGTTTCAAAAAATTACATGCTGGCATGGTTATAACCTTCAGATAGAACTGCTTTAAAAGCTATCAAAACTAAATAATTCGTTTAAATTAAACTCATTATAGTTTAACATCTTGTAGTATTTACCTTGGTTTCATGGATTTTCAAAAAGTTGCTAATGACGCTATCATCCTAATAACTTACTTTAACATCATAGAATACAACGATATTCTTGGAAGACCGAATGACTAAAGAAATAGAAATCATAGAAGTATTTTACTGTAAGCTTCTACAAAATTTTAACTTCCCTTCAGTAATTCACTAACAACCTTTCGTAAGTTTTCCAACATTTCTTTAATGTCCTCGAAAGTTATGTAGCCCATGTGACCTATTCTAAACGTTTTTTCCTTGATTTTACCGTACCCCTTTGCTAGTTCAAATCCGCGGTCACGCATCGCATTGTAAACATCCAAACCTTTAACGCCTTCAGGTGCAAAAACAGCCGTTATTGTTGGGCTTTCATATCCAGGTTCTGCTAAAAGTTTAAGTCCGATATCTCTTACACCATCTCTGATCATTTTAGCCCTTTTCTGGTACATATTAAGCCACTTCTCTTTCCCACCCATTCTTTCTATCATCCTAAGAGCAACGTTAAGCCCGAAAATTTGAGGCATTGGAGGCGTTGAAGGTGTACCATCTTTCTCTTCATCAAATTTTCTATATAAAGGAAGATTAAAGTACCATCCCTTTTCAGGTGTTTTTTCAGCAAGCTCAAAAACTCTTTCACTAAAAGCTCCAATGGCCAATCCAGGTGGAACACCAAAAGCCTTTTGCGAACTACCAAAAACAACGTCAATGCCCCATTCATCAAACTTTATGTCTGCACCACCCATCGCGCTTACAGCATCTACAAAAAGAAGCTTATCATGGTCCTTAACTATTTTAGCAAGTTCGGGCAACGGATTTATTACACCGGTAGAGGTTTCATTATACGTTATTGCTACAGCTTCGACATCAGGATTTTCCTTTAACGCCTTATCCAGAACATCAGGATCCACTGCTTTTCCCAGTTCAAAGCTGAGTTCTATTGCTTTTCTACCGTTTTCTCTGACAACATCTGCGTAACGTTCTCCAAAAGCACCTATGATAGTAACGAGAACCTTCCCTCCAGGTGAAACAGCGTTTCTAATTGAAGCCTCCATAATTCCTGAACCTGAACTCGGAAACAGAAGAACTATGCCTTTCTCAGCTTCTAGGAAAGACTTCAAACGTTTAATAGTGTCCCTATGTATAATTTTATATTCTTCCGCTCTATGGCTGAACATTTGAACTTTCATGATTTCAAGAACTTCAGGGAAACAAGCCACGGGCCCGGCGGTAAAAAGCTTCCTTCTCGGGTAAACTATATTGTAAACCTCTTTGACAATGTCCTCATACATGTAAACCGCCTCTCATGCAAAGTTGTTCTAAAAGTATAAAAAGATAACTTCTACGGCTCATTGCTTTAAAAACATTTAAGCACAAAATTAACATTTCAAGTAATTTATCATTTCTTAGACAAAAATTAACCGTAAGATTTCATTTGACCAAGTTTCTTGAAACCCGGTAATTTTGTAGAGAAAGGCATATATTATTTGTTACGTTCAAATAGTGGTTGAGATGATTAAAATGGAGGTAAATATACGGTACATTGGCCATTCTACATTTATAATAAGTATAAAGAGGGAGAGAGAAGAAACTTCTATAATAACTGACCCTTGGTTTGACCAAGGTCCCTTCTACCTAAAAAGAGTGGTCCCACCTGCCATTAACCTTGAAGACATTCCTAAATGTGACTTTATGCTTGTTTCCCATTCTCATAGAGACCACTTCGGCCACGCAACTTTGAACTATGCTAGAAAAAACTGGAATCCAACTGTAATAGGTCCACCGAGCGTTGTGAAAAAAGCTAAAAAATATGGAATATTGAAGACAGTCACCGCATATCCAGGTGGATCACTTAACATGGACATTTTTACCGTCAATGTTATTCGCGCCATGCACCCAGTATGGGGTGGAAAGGATGCAGTTGGATATGTCATAGTTTTAGGTAACTGTACTATCTATTTTTCAGGAGACACTCTCTATGCTGATGAAGTAGTTAAAGATGTTAACAACTTTAAAATAGATGTAGCGATTCTACCAATAGGCTCCGCAAAATTCCTCTTTAGGAAAACGGTCATGGATATTTACGACGCAATAAAATTCGCATTAAATATAAAGCCGAAGATCGTAATTCCCATGCACTACAACGTCTTAAAGGGAACAGAAGCCAACCCTGAGGAAATGAGGAAACCACTAGCCGAAAAAGGCATCGAACTCAAGGTTTTAAACCCCGGCGACACCGCCACTATAGAATGTACTCCGTAAACATAACGCCAACAGTTTCAATTTCCCAGCGGCCCTCCAACTTTGCAGTTCATTCTATGCCTTAATTAGAACTTAATAAACAATAATTACACACCTGAAACAAAATATTTTTCATTCAAATCTAAATCATTGTACCAGCATAATCTCAAAGCGGGGGAAGTTAAATGGCTGAAAATTTTTAAGTAGACTTACACGGAGACTAAAAGAAACCTACAAAGGATCAGAAAGCGGTACTCAAATGGCGGCTGATATAGGAAGCGATCTACTCGCTCTGTTATCAGCTGGTTTATCTATTTCTCATCCGGAACTAACTGCAGCAGCGAGAGTAGCTTCCATTCTAATTAAATATGTTAAAACAAGCGACTTTTTCTACGGTCAGGAGACTAATGGTATTTATCTTCGTTGGATAAATTGGGCGAATGTACAAGAAAAGAGCATTCTTTATAAGTACCAAATAGATTGGCCTTACCTAGGTGAATACACCGTAGAAATACAAGTCAAGATTAGCATGTACCGATTCATATTTCCCTACTGGTATTATTTGGGTAGTGTTTCATTCACAGATACCTTCACATATTACAACGGATAAAACTAAAACAATAGTTATAAAAGTAAAAGTTGAGATGAGGGAATTCCGATGAGAGATCACGTCAAAAACATCTCTGTATTTTTAGTCATTGCTATCCTTCTTTTATCGGTTGGCATTTATTTTAGACAGCGAGTTCATGTTGATGAGGAGACTTGGTCACTGGATGTCGCGCCTGAAAGTTTCGGTTGGTGGGGGGTTTGCTGGACTCAGAAAGGATGGGGAGGAGGTTACACCCTATATGCGGGAGATAAAATGGAGCTAATTTTCCCCAAGAAATATTATCCGATCTTCGATGAGATCTTCTTTAAAGTTTCAATTTATGGTGTAGTGAAGAAACCTTACGGATATGACTCGATTCTGTACAAGGAAATAGTTAGAACAGTTAGATATCTAATGGATCATTCTCCCTATCGTATTGTATTTAACAAAACACGGTATGAACTTTATCATGTGGAGACGTATGTAAAGTACAATGGGTCAGAGTGGAAAGATCAATTGTGCACTTTTAAGGTACGATTAATATATCATACAAAGCAAGATAAACAATTAGGCTTGACTCTAATTTTTTCTTCAATTCCCTTTTTTGCGATCTTTCTTATTTCATTGATTTTTCAATGTAAAATGCAAGCAGAAAATCTTAAATGCAGGTGTTTTAAACTTATCAAAAGTTGAAACGGCTTTGAATTCATGTCGACGTTTGTATGTGGATTATTCATAGGTTTTAATGTTAATGGCTTAATAAGTTTACGTAATGTTTGTAGGCTTCTATTTTAACCTTTTAGTAGTTCTTTTCTTATTTTCCATAGGTTAAGCGTTTCGTACCAAAGTATTATTACTGCTAATAGAGATGGTGTGAAAAAAATTAGTGGAATACTCCCGTGAAATATTAAAAGTAATATAGCGTTTAGTAAGGTTACCAAAACAGCGTATATTAGAGCTCGGGGGATTAATCGCTTTCTAACTGGGAGATAAAAGCGTAGGATGCCGGAATTGATGTATTTAACAACATAGTATTTGCCAAATCTATTTTTCTTTAGAATTCCCATATCCTTAAGTTTCTCTAGATGGTACAAAGCTTTACTTGGACTTGAAAAATTTGTAAACCTTTGGACTTCCCTCGGACCCAGAGGACCCTTTTCAAAAACTACCCAGTAAACAGCGATTTCAGATTTTTTAAGCCCTATATCCACATCTTCCTTATCGTTCAATCAACTTCCCCCAGTAAGTAGAGGTACAACTCTCACAGTAAACTAAGGATGCCTAACTTTTAATTTTTACAGTGTTCAAACATTTGAACAAATTGTTCAAAACATAGATTAAAATATGTAAGTTTACAAGAATTTTTTTAGAATATAGCCAAAGGCGACTTCCACGGTGACTTGAACTAAGAGCATTTTGAGGGATGAAAATGAAATCGACCATTATTAGTCTATCACTAATTTCAGTCATTGTCATAACTAGCTTGGCGGCTCCTATTTTACCTTTATCTTATCTAAAAATCGCCGCTGCTGAAAAAATAGATTTTGAGAAGGAAATTGATTACGGTTTCATAAATAAGACTCATAGCTTTGATTTCTGGTATGTCTCGTTAAACACGCTGGATACACGTGTTTTATTCTTATCTATGTACTCGGTGTTCTTTCCATCTCCAATTCAATTCTTCCTAGGCCAATATTATCGCACTATCAATGGAAATGAGATTTTTATAGGAAACACGCTTATAGGTTTTGAAATATTTGAGGACCTGAACAACAACTCTATTTTAGATGCAGATTTCTCAGACGGCTTCAATAAAACGGTTGACGAAGTAAGATATATATTTATTCTTAACGCTTCAAAATACGTTAGTTTAACCGTCCCCACAAAGCAAAATATAAGTGGAATAGTGCATTATGTTTGGGGTATAAGATACGAAGAGATTCAAGGAATTATTGAAGAAGTAGCAGAAAAAGAGCCTTCTTCCTGGATAATAGACCCCATAAGCGGGGAGCAGTACCCCTCGTTTTTTGAAGTGTTGTGTGAAGCTTACATAAGCTTCCTTGAGTTTAAATTTAACTACTGGATCCAAAACAACATATCTTATCTTAAGCTGAGCATGGATCTTGGTGAATTTTCATGTAACGCTTCTATTTCATTCAACAACCTAAGCTTATCCTTTCTCTTCGCTACGTCAACACTAGTGAAAGAAAATTACACCATTAATGTTATTGATGGTAATAAAACCCATGTAAGCGAAAATATAACTCGAATAAGTGAGGCAGACGTTGAAGTCGCTAATGTCACCGCATTTAAATTTATTTTTAATAGTAGCTATGTGTTGAATGAACTTAAAAGAGAATATAAAGCTGTTACAGTACGGTACGATGTCTATCTGTTGCCTGGAGACGAAATTTACTGGGCTAACGATTTAATGACGAACTGTGAAGAAACGTTAAAAAACTATTTAGAAAGTGCTTCCCCAAGTTTAAGTAAGGATATGGATTTAAGAGTTCAGAGTTCCCGTTTAGTTTACAGAGTTACTTTCCCCATTTGGAATAACAAACCGTTAAGCTACGATCCACTCTACATCGCATACATTGCTCCAAGCAAAGAAAACATGACGGGTCAAATACTCAAAAAATACGGTTCACTACTCGTTACCCTAATAGGAGCAATCATCTTTATTCTCGCTGTAGTTCATCAAATCAAAGTCAGAAGACAAATAAAAACAATAGACAAATAAAAACAATAGAAGACAGCATATAAACGTCTCTACGTAATTTAGAGTTAACTCGATTGGTAGGGAAATAAAATGGCTGAGAACTTTTTAAATAGGTTTACACAAAGACTAAAGGAATCTTATAGGTATATTAAAGTAAATGTGAGAAATTTACTTTTGAAACAAAAAGAATATCACCAAAAAACAGTTTTCGTAGATGGAAAAGTAACTCAAGTGGTTAATACAGATCTTATAGAGGAAGTGGTGACCGATACGTGGATTTTCGACTTACCGCAAACAATTCCAATATCAAAAAGCGTCACATACTTTTACCTAGAAGATGAATATGGAGACAACATTCTAGTAAAATATCCATCAGACATAGATCTGCGAAAAGACGACGAAGTCGCCGTAATTGGAACATTTAACGCTCATGACATCGAAATAGAATATAAAGTATTTTTCATAAAAACTAGAAAGAAAATAGAAACAAGCTTCAAAGAACCGTTCATATCAGCATTCTACATAGAAAACAAAACAGCAAACCGCATAGAACACCTACAAAGATAAAACAACTTTTGGTCATTATCTTAGTAATAGTCGCAAGTTGTTCTATAAATAAAGGTGAGTATGTTGAATATTGATAAAGGCAACAAGATTACTGATAGAAAGAAGAAAGTATCCACCAATAAAAGCCTTATTAAGAGAAGATTTGAAGAACTTAGAAGAAAGGCTCCTAAATGCTTTACAGAGGAAGAAGTGGAGGAGGATAAATGGGCATTAGCGAAACTTGAACTCTCGGAATAGTTGATGTGGGCTTAATTGTTCTTAGTCACTGCGCAAACTTTTTGGCTAAGAAGGGGAATTGAAGCAACAAATCACCTATAAATAAAAAAAGTTCTCAACATCATCCGTGACAAGAACGCGAACACCAATTTTTCTCATATATGCTTTTTTCTTGGCCAGGGACCCCAAGAGCATCTGCTCGACACATCTTACATAAATGAAATTGTCTAATATATTTGCTACATTTTTCTCGTAGAGTTTCTAGTTCCTCACATGTCGGTGGACGACGATTTTTAAAGAATCCAAGAGGAATTAAAGGAATTATGTTTTGAATGTAAACACCTCTACGCGCAACCTCTCTAGCAACTTCAACAACATGTGTGTCATTAATTTCTGGAATAAGAACGGTATTTACTTTCACAGCAAAACCGATCTTCACAGCTTCTTCAATTCCCTTTAACTGGGCGTTTATAAGTCTTTTCGCAGCTTCAAAACCGAAATATGTTTTTCCGTTGCATTTTATCCAAGAGTATATTTTTTGCCCTATTTCAGGTTTAATAGAATTAACGGTAACAGTTAAAGTTCTAACACCAAGCTTCCAGAGTTTATGGACGTAACGTGGTAAAAGTAAGCCGTTTGTAGCAACACATTTTATTAGGTCTGGAAACTCTTCGTGAACTTTTTCTAACGTCTCAAAGGTTTCAAGGTTTGCTAAAGGCTCTCCGGGACCAGCAATGCCAACAATAGATAAGGATGGATAAAGGTCTTTAGCTCTTTTAACAAGTTTCACGGCTTCACTTGGGGAAATTAGTTTTGCAGCTACACCCGGCCTATCTACACAAAAATTTTCGTTAACAATTCTTTCACAATAGTTGCATTGAATATTGCATTTAGGGGCAACTGGTAGATGAATGCGAGCATAAATAAAGTGGGCTTTCTCATCAAAACATGGATGAACACGAACATACATAGATAAAGAGGTCGTATTATTTCCATTCATGTGTGAAACCTCCCATAAATTTTTTCATAAAAGTTCTAAGTTCCATATGTGGCAAAGGACTTGGAACAACGAGCTCTTTATTTTCTAATATGTTAACAGCCAGTCTTCGGTAAATTTCAGCCTGCTTCGAAGTGGGTGCACCTTCGATTACAGTTTTACCTTGAAGTTCACATTTTGGTACAATAGGATCCCAAGGAACAAAGCCAACTACCTTGGTTTTTACGGCTCGTGTAAACATTTCAACAATCTCTTTTTCACGTGGAACTCTTCGAGAATTGCAAATAATTCCGCCAAGCCTAGCATTTATCCGTTTAACTCCTTTACAAATATTGTTTGCAGCGTAAAGAGAAAGATATTCTCCAGAAGTCACGATATAAACTTCTCTTGCAAAACCTTCACGCATAGGAACAGCAAAACCACCACAAACAACATCTCCAGGAACATCATAAATTATAAAATCCAACGACTGTTCAAAAGCCCCTAGCTTCTCAAGGGTTCTAAAAGCGAGAATTAAACCTCTACCAGCACAACCAATACCCGGCTCAGGGCCACCAACCTCAACGCATAAAACACCTTTAAAGCCCTCAAAAACCACGTCATCTAATGATATTTTCTTTTTATCTTTTAGAAGTTCAAGCAATGGTGGTAGCTGTTTTCCACCAACTAAGGTCATTGTTGAATCTCTTTTGGGGTCACATCCTACCAACATAACTCTAAGACCTTTCTCAGCTAGTGCAGCTGAAATATTGGCGGCTATGGTAGATTTCCCGATTCCACCTTTCCCGTAGATGGCTATTTGCCGTATTTGCATCTAAGACTCTCCATAGGTTTTTCATGTTTCCAGTTTTTAACTTTTGAAAGTATGTTTTGAGCAAGAAGTGCGGCATTTTTAAAGCCCATGGTTCGCTCTTCGCTATGCATAATATCGTATAAAGGTGCATTTAGCTCGTAGGAGAGAGATTTCTCGTAAAGCCCTCCCAAAATCAAGTCAACTTTCTCTTCTTTTAGGGTATCTAAAACTTCTCGGTAGTCAGGTTCCTTCAAAACTTTGGGGCTTAAAGAATGCTCCTTAACAACCATATCCAACAAATCTAATGTAACTTCGCCAAGCCTATCAATTGAAACAACAGCAGGCTCCATTCCAAGCTCCCAAACAAATTCGGTAAGAGGAGCAATGCGAGTAGACCCACTAATAATAGCAACTCTCAAACCTTTAAGATGTTCAGCAATTTTCCCAACCTGTTCAACTGCTAATCTTTTTTCTTTTTCAACAGTATCTGGAAGCTTAGGTTCTTTACCTAAACCTTCAAGGACTTTAAGCAGAAAGCGTTCCGTTGATGCAATACCAATTGGCAGAGTTGAGTAAACGAAAGGAATGTTGTAAAGTTTCTCCATGAGATGTGCAGCTTCAAAACCGCTGGCTTCACACATAATAACGTTTAAAGAAGCTTCAGACAGTTTTCGAAGAACGTCTAAAGAAGAATTAACTGTTAAAATCCCATTAACATTTACCTCTAACTTCGATAAAAGGTTTAAGAGGTCTTTAACATCAGGGCCAAAACGATATAACCCTACTAAGTTAACTGAGTCTTCCAGTTTTCTTTCAGGTTCAGAAACAAGTTCCTTAACAATTACATTTAATGCTTCTTTATAACCATCAATATGGTCTCCTTCAAAGCCGCCAGCAGGGACAAAAATAATTTTAGCCTTCACATCGTCTTTAACGGATCTTATAACCGAGTCAACATCTTCGCCAATAATACTGCTTGCACAGGAAGTTAAAACAGCAATAAGCTCAGGAGAATACTCCTTGTCAACTTGTAAAATTGCATTTCGCAGTTTTTCACTTGCACCAAAAATAACATCTCTCTCATCCATCTGAGTAGTAAGAATCACACCGGAAAAAGGGCCTCGCATACCCAGCAAATATCTAATATGGTAGGCGCATCCTCGAGGACCATGAATCAAAACAACAGATCCACGAATACCAAGCATAACTCTAATGGCACCAAACAATTTACATGTTCTATAAGGCACTAAGGCCAAGCCGTAAGCCTCCAAACGTAATAAGGTCATCAACCATAAATGCAAACCTAATAAAAACTATGTGATTTAGATACAAATGTAAGCATGGCTAAGTTTCTGAGAATGGTAAGGTGGTTTCTCTTAAGTTAATGAACTTAATTTAAGTCATAGATTCAGTAATACCTATTGGCACTTAGCTTAATCAACATTAAATACCTGGAGTTTAAGGGCAAATAGAGCCTTGTTCAACTCGTATAACGGTTCTTCTTTTAATCTGAGAATTTTAGGTAGAGGCGTGAAAACAAGTGGACTTATGAAGCCTCCACCTTTTAATTCTGCAATTAAAATCCCAACTCTCGAAGAGGGGAATTTTTGTCTTTTGCATTCTTCTCTTATGGTGGTTGCAGTTACATAATAGTTGGAGATTGTTTTCTCAATTAACCCGTTGACAACGTGTAGGATTAAATTTTTGTACGGTTCTTTGATTTGGCTAAAATATCGGTAAACAGAGTACTCGTAGTCCCAAGTCCCCCTTGTGCAAAGACCTTCAAAGGCATACCTTATACATGAAGGTATCTCAAACATTTCATTAATATCTGAGAGAAGCAGTCTGTTTTCCCACGAAAGGCATTTGACATGTTTCATTCTAATAGGTAGAAGCATTCTCCAACAGTACATAGACAAAACAGCTTCCTCAGCTAACTCTTTCTTCAGTGACTCATCACTTACAACCTTATCAGCTAAAAATAAAATATCTCCAAAACTAATCATATCTTTTCCACTAGCTAATATTTTGTACATAAGTTTTGCAACATCTTTGCTTTCCTCAAAAAGGGAAGCTAAAACCTGAACAATTTCCTCCACATACATTAGAAACTCATCTTCTCTCCAGTTTCACTATTATTCAATCAATAATACTTTAAACTACAGTATTAATTTTACTATCATATTTAATAACAAGTACATTTAATAACAGTTTAAATAGTACACACGATATGAAATTTAAATTTAGGTTATTCTTCAAGCGGAGCAGCAAATTTAGAGTTTATTCGTGAAGCTGATATCCACACCAATGGCAAGTTTTATAGTCAGGTGACACGATGACCGGTTTCCCGCAGTTTGGGCAACGCCACTTCTTATCTTGTTCCGAGAGCCACTGCTCGATTTTACCCTCCTTAATCATCTGAAGATTCTTCCTTAAATCTATTCCAGATTTCAAGCAGATCTCAGCGAAACTACTAAATAGTTCACACGTATCGTATTTATCGCATTCAAAGCAGAACTTTAGCCCCTTACTGTTTAAGCATTTCAAAATTTTACAGTTAGCACCCCACTGTTTATCGTGAGACCAACCGCAAATATCAACAGCTTGGCAACCTTCACACTTAACATCGTCTGGAGAACAATTATATTTCTTAGCAATCTTTTCTCTAAGTTTCTCAGAGTCTTTATAGGCTCGATAAATCTCACAAACACCACAATAAAAACCGCATCTACCAGCAAGATTCCTATTGACCAAGATTGTAACCCCTTGTCTAAATTGCACACTAAAATTATAAAAACTTTACATGAAAGCAATTAAAATAAAAGTTTAAATTCCAGAATATACTTTGCCATTTTTTACGTATGCGTATGCCATCCTAGGCGTATTATAGGAAATACCAGTATTTCCATTTTTATCGATCACGATTACACCAGCTCTACCTTTTAATCTCTCCCAGATTAATTTAATACCTTTATCTGCTGCTTCCTGGGCACTGCAGCCTTGAGCGATAAAATTGATTACTTCCTTAGCAAGAACGATTTTCATTATTTTTTCACCGTGACCTGTTGAAGAAACGGCACCATAATTATTATCGGCGTATGCACCGCACCCTACTATAGGTGTGTCACCTACACGACCTACCATTTTACCAGCAACGCCACCTGTTGAGGTTGCAGCGGCAAAATTTCCATGTTTGTCAAGTGCAACAGCACCTACAGTTCCTTTTGGAGTTTGTTCAAACAGTTTTTCAATGCTTATTTTGCCTTCTTTAAACTTTTTCCATCGCTCTATTTCTCTCTCCAAAACGAGTTCGCTTAAATCAACTGTTTTCATACCTATCTTCTTGGCAAACCTATTGGCACCTTCACCTACAAGGAGAACATGCTCCGTAAGCTCCATAACCTTCCTGGCTAAAACTACAGGATTTTTAATATTTCTTACAGCTGCAACCGCACCCACATCTAAAGTGGCGCCATCCATAATTATTGCGTCAAGTTCAACAAAACCCTCTTCGTTTAGAAAAGACCCCTTACCAGCATCAAATGTGGGATCATCTTCCATAGCTTTCACTGCTTCTTCAACGGCGTCTAATGCTGAACCTCCGTTCCTAAGAATTTCCCAACCAATATTAGCAGCATTTTCAACTCCTTTAATATGATCTTCAACAAGTTCATCAGGAATATTCCATGCACCACCGTGCACAAGAATAATCGGTTTCTGCAAAAGAACACCTCACTAAAATTAATCTGAAATCTAAGGTTCCAATTTACATTCTGGTCATTTAAAGACATGTAATATAGATAATAGAACGCTAAAATAAGATAAAAAGATTTTTAGCCTATAATAAGTAATTTTCTCATTTTTTAAGTCTTCTTCATATTTATTTTATTTCTTCTCCACTTATTTTTCGAATTTTTTATGTAACTTTATTTCTACATGTTTTTCACATATTTTAGAAAAGTCTTCCAGCTTTCACGTCTATTACATAAAAGGCGTCCATATTACCTCAAGAAACAAAAGTAAGAAAATATCATGTTATCTTATCGAAATTCTAGCATTTTAACAAAACAGTATTTGAACATCGACATAGAAAACCGTTTAGAATACAGAGAATTATATTTTATTTGTTCTTAAGAATTTTTATTGTTTCTTTGCAGAATTCAGGTAGATCTGCCGGAAACCGCGAGGTTACAATATTTCCATCAACCACCACAGGTTTATCTATAAAAGTTGCTCCCGCATTTTTAAGATCGGTAACTATTGCCTTAAAGCATGTAGCTTTCTTACCTCTAAGTATATCTGCTTCTATAAGCATTTGAGGCCCGTGACATATAGCAGCTATTACCTTACCTTTTTCATAAGCTTCTCTAACTATTTTAACCATATCTTCGTTTCTACGCATTCTGTCAGGTGCCCAACCACCAGGAATTATGACAGCATCGTATTCGTCGATATTTACTTCCTCCGGCGAAATATCAGACATTATTGGAAAACCATGCTTCCCCACATAGGTTTCTTTGGCTTTTGGACCTACAATATCAACTTTATAACCTTCTTCTTGAAAACGGTAGTAGGGATAGATAAACTCAGGGTCTTCAAAATCGTTTTCAACCATAATCAATATCTTCCTCAAAATCTCACCCTCTAACATGCGGATAGCGCTTACCTAAAACATTATTGAAGCAACATTAATTAACGTTAATATTTTGTTCCTGTTCAAGGTAAAAATGTAAAATAAAATTAAACCTTCTCCACAGTTTTCATATGGTACTGTTAAATTTTCGATGCTCTGACCCCCCTCATAAAAGGTGTTTCATACATTTAATTAGTGAAAAATTTAAATTAGAGGTATGTAATAGGGAAGCTTATGAAGATCGTGTTTTCACCCAAATGTTTGGAATACGGTTCACCGTATCACCCTGAAAATCCCAGAAGAGTCCAATTAGCTTACAAAGATCTAAAAGACAAGTATCAGTTTATCGAGCCTAAACCAGCCGCAGAGGAAGACCTACTGCTAGTACACACCGAAGAATACATAGAGAAAATTAAGAGAGGAAACTTCTACGACCCCGACACACCTGCCTACGACAATATTTACGAATATGCTAAGCTTTCAGCTGGGGCAGCAATACTTGCAGCAAAAGAAAAAGCTTTCTCTCTTATGCGTCCACCAGGGCACCACGCTGGTAAAAGGGGAAGAGCGCTCGGCGCTCCAACCTTAGGGTTCTGCTATTTTAACAACATTGCAATAGCAGTTAAAAAATTGGGTAAAAAAACGTTGATTTTAGACATTGATACTCATCATGGAAATGGAACCCAAGAAATATTTCAAGATTCAGAGGACGTGATCTACATTTCTTTACACACCAAGGGCATTTACCCTGGAACAGGATTTATAAGTGAAGGCAACTGCTACAATTATCCTCTTCCAATGGGCGCAGACGATAAGCTGTACTTGGAAACCTTGGATAAGGCTCTTAGTAACGTTGACCTAAGTGATGTGGAGGTTGTAGCTGTATCAGCAGGCTTTGACACACTTAAAGGAGACCTAGGCGGATTAAGACTGACATTAAACTGCTATAAAGAAATAGGGAAAAGAATAGGATCCTTAGGGCTACCTGTCTTCATCGTGCTTGAAGGAGGGTACAGTAGCAAACTAGGAATATGCATAGACAACTTAA